>JABEBX010022318.1_pt1 | contig 13010 bp, 7 predicted proteins | sample 7245971 | NCBI WGS metagenome assembly JABEBX01 (sample SAMN14506365, study PRJNA622280) | hot springs metagenome | biome: hot spring [ENVO:00000051]|acidic hot spring [ENVO:00002120]; feature: spring [ENVO:00000027]|sediment [ENVO:00002007]; material: sediment environment [ENVO:01001048]...
TGTTGCTTTATATAAAAAAATGGGCATTCGAAATCATGCCTTTCTATTAGCATTATTAAATCCTAAATTACGAAATGTGGATCCATTTAACCCATATTTAACAATGGACGAAATGATAGCAATCGGTATAGAATGTAGAATGAATATTTGGTATTATTTAAGAGAAGTAGCTAGGGCGCCCGCCTTAGCTGGTAGCGAAGATACAATGTTTTTAGCTAATCGAGGAAATATTTCAGTTATATGGTTATTCATGAATCATATACCAAATATACTAATCCAAATTCGTCAGACTGGCAAAACTTTTACTTTAAAAACTTTATGTAACTATTTATTAGAAATAGGTGGTCAAAATACAGATATGGTCTTATTGACTAAAGATGACAGTTTAAGAGCAACCACTTTAGATGGCATTAGAGATGTCGAATCAACTTTACCGCCTTATCTCTTAAGAAGATTAAAAACAGATATTAGTAATACGGCTGAAATTCAAATATCACAATTAAAAAATTCATTGAAAGCAGTGGTTTCTAGTTTATCCGAAAAAGCTGCATTAAAAGTAGGTCGTGGTTTTACATCTCCAATATTTATTATTGATGAAACCGCCTTTATTCCAAACATTAGAATAGCCTTACCAGCAGCATTAGCAGCTGGTGGTGCCGCTCGCGATATGGCTAAAATAAATGGTAGTTTCTATGGAACAATATTATCTACTACGGCAGGTAAACTAGACGATAGGGATGGTAAATATGTTTTTGATTTATTAACAAACGCATTTCCATTTAGCGAAAAACTGTTTGATTGTCAAAATGAAAAGGATTTAGAAAGTTTAATACGTAAAAATAATAAAGATGTATTATGGGTAAACTCTACGTTTAGTCATCGTCAATTAGGATATAGCGATGAGTGGTTAAAACGAAAGATTGAAGAAGCTGTGGCTGATGGGGAAGATGCAGAACGAGACTTTTTAAACAAATGGACTAGCGGTAATATAAGATCACCTTTGAGTCCAGAAATTTTAGATATGATTAAACAATCTAGAATTGAAGTTGTATTTACAGAAATTACTGACAAGGGGTATATTTTAAATTGGTATATTGAAGAAAATATGATCGATTCAGAATTAAATATGAAACCAGCCGTCCTTGGCCTTGATTCTAGTGATGCTAGTGGCGGCGATGATATTGCAATGGTCATAATGTCAGTAAATACTGGTAAAGTTTTATGCTCTGCTACATTTAATGAAACTAATATTATTGACTTCTGTATGTGGTTTGTTTCACTATTATGTAAGTATCAGAAAGTAACTGCTATTATTGAACGACGGTCTACTGGATCTGTAATTATAGATTACCTATTAAAAATGTTACCTAATTACAATGAAGATCCTTATAAGAGATTATTTAATAGAATCATTCAAGATAGAGAAGAAGATATAGATAAATTTAAAGCAGCCTTAATGCCATTATCTAGAAAAGACGCTACAATGTTAGTCAATGATAAAAAGTATTTTGGATTTGCTACTTCTTCTAGTGGTTTAACTAGTCGATCAGAACTATATGGTATCACTTTAGCTGACTGTGCTAAAAAGACAGGCAGATATACCTATGATGCCAAATTAATAGGTGAAATAACAGGTCTAGTTATTAAAAATGGTCGGGTAGACCATGATACTGGAAATCATGATGACTTAGTGATAGCATGGGTTTTAGCATATTGGTTAATGAGTCGTGGTCAAAACATCGATGTATACGGAATTGATCCATCTACCGTCTTATTAGAAAATAGACTATCGGCTCTAAATGGGACTATAAATCAATATGATTTAGATAATGATGTTCGTATAAAGAAAGAAATTGATATAATCTTAGAAAAGACTAGAAATACCCAAGATGATAATATGATATATATGTATGAAAAACAAATTAGATATTTAACTACACAGATAAGAAATAAAGAATATTTATCGACCTTATCTATCGATGACTTATTAAATAAAATAAAAGAACAAAAGAGAATGAATAATAAAAATAACAGTCTTTATTATCAAACTCCTTTTGATTTTACGAGGCCGCGACCTCAATATGAAACTAATTCTTATTTTTGGGGAAACAGAAAAATATAAAATTAGACACTGAGAGACTATTATGTCTCTCAGTGTCTTTATGTGCTACACTCTAGTAGTAGCTACTATCTAATCCGACGCTTACAAACTGAACTATAGTCACTATAGTTCAACCTGAAGGAGAGCGCGTCTATTAGACTTACCCCGTTTAGCCACGGTAGAATTGGCTGGATAAAAAAAACAAGCTAGTTTACCCGAGACATGAAATGAGCCTCAATATATTTATACTGATATTTAAATTTAATATTTAGTAATTAATAAAGGAGAAACACCTAATACTGCAGTGGTATTTCCTTCGATTAATAAAAACCTAATTAAAATAGTAGAATTTAAAGGTATGGCAGATAATGTATTCAACGTAATATTACCATTCCACTGATCAATCTGATATCGTTGATAAGTGCTATTTGTAATTAACTGGTCAGTAGCTAATGCTTCAGTGTTATATATAATATCAAAATTTGTGGGAATAGGAGGAGCAGATTCTATTTGAGAATTAGTTACTGGTAAATTAGCGTAGTATAGATGCTGTAACCATGTATCTATTCTATAATTTTGACAAGTGATATCTAAAATAGTATTATTAGAATTTAAAGATTTGGCTCTAATATTAGGACCATATGGTACTGTAGATAATGCGGAATTTGTATTAATTAAATAAATAGTCGATGGACCAGTTGGGACATTACTCAAATTTAATTCGCAACTTTGAGTCAATGTTAAACCATTTAGCTGAGTATTTATTGAACCAAGGTTTAAAGAGACAACTAAAGACTGTAAAGTATTATAAGATGCCCCATTAAAACCTGTTCCATTACTAAATGTGACTAATGTCGTCACGTCAAGGAATAAGTTTCTACTCATAGACAATAGTAGCCATTTAATACTAAATTGACTACCATTGTAAAAAGGTATTGGATATAATTGAAACTGATAATCATAATTAGGGGCTACTAATTCTAGAGTATATTGATTTGATACTGTTTTTGAATTGTAACTTTGATTTACTATTGCAGCTTCGTTTGGCTGTAAGGTATATTGCAAAACAATTGGAACAGTTCCCAGTATATTGGCTTTTAATACTTGATCTAAACCATATACATTAAATGGGCCACCCATATTTACAGTATGCGTCGCAGTCGTACCATTATTATATGCCACTACGCCAGTTAACTCTAATGAACTAATACCTACATTAGAAGGTAATGATATTACATTTGGTTGGGTAGTAGATATAAATGGAGATTCTAATGACAAGCCTGTTACTAAAAGAACTGGGGTAGACTGATTTACATACCCAGTCGAATTTTCAACTATTAAGCTTTCTTTAGAAACGACCTGTCCTGCGGCATTATATATAAGTATGGTCACTACATCACCATTTTGTAATAGTTGATTAGTGTATGCCGTTGGAATCGCTTTCATATATGCATTACTGCTATTATCGTACGATAATGAAATTAATGGAACTGAGTCCGAAGTAATATTTCCTAAATTATCTATATTGACAGCTATAGACTGAGGCGCGACTACGACATCTGTTCCAAAAAAGAATTTAGCCGTACTGGCCAGCGTATTATACACTATAAGGGATGAGTCTACATTCATTGTATATGGTGAAGTAGTGCTATTAAAATATACTTTATATGAAGTTACAGAATTGATAATATTAGGATTAATGATTCTATTAGGGTGTTGAAGAATGGTAGGTAATCTAGCAATATCTATTTGCTGTAATGTAGGTATATAATTGTCTAAGTCTAACGAACTAACGATATAAAGAGTGCCTGATGGCGGGTCAATTACGTAATCGTTTTCTTTTGGCACATATAAATTAGCCCCTAGTGTACCTAAATAAATTTGGTTGATATTCCATATAGTCCATAACCCACCTGGGTTATATGTGGGTTGGTCTGGATTAGTAGACATTTTTTCTCCTAAAATACTATACTTAAATTATTAATACTGTTAAAATAGTCTAATCTATCATTATTATAGTAAAGTAAAACCTTTTTATAGAAATCATATTCATAAGCATCTAGTGGTATAGGATATTGAGATAAAAAAGCTACCACTTTATATTGTTCCTTATTGATAACAGAATTCCATAACTGATCATCTTGATAAGTTGTTTGTAACTCCGCTAATAAGCCACCAATGTCTGCTAAAGAGTATGTAGAAATAATAAATGAATAATAGACACCATTTATTAAATTATTTAAAACTTGAGATAAAAATGCTGAGACCACATATTTTTTTTCTATTGCGACTTCCATTGGTTCATATTGATTAAACGATGTTATTAAGTTATTAATCATTTCATCTTTTATAAAAGCATCATTCATTAACGTTTGACTATCTTGATTAAAAAATTGAGTAGCTACTATTGGATGTGTTTTTAATGTTACAAAGATGTAATCTACATAGCTAATTGGGTGGTTAGTTAAGTAAGTATTAAATATATTTTGGTTACTATATAATTCATTATTAACAATAACTGATAAGGGTCTATAAATTTCTGATAATTTAACATTGAATGCTTCAATATCTATCTGATCATTGTTAATCACAAACGTTTTATCTAAAGATAAAGGTTGCATATTGCTATTACAAAAACCATAACATCTGATAGTGACATTAAACTCATCAATTAGAAAATTAAACCCATATGTAGTAATAATTACATTATTACCAATCACTAAGTAATCGATTTTATTAACTAAACTATATCCATTAACAAATACATCTACTACTCCATATGGAATATCTGCCATATAGCTATCATTTAATGTAATAACGATTCCATTAATGTTAGGTGTAGCATTTGCATTGTAAGTTAAAATATATCCATTATTTTTTACGATTACTTGGTCATATCCGTCAGGATAGTTTAAAGTAATATCCGTCGTTGAAATACTACTAGTAACTAAAGAAGTGATATCTGACCAATTAGTACCATTATACCCATATACTCTATATTCCGTGCCAATGTTTATCGAATACGTCCCACCCGTCCAATTATAATAGATGTTTGAGGTATTAGTAGTGGAATTTCCATTAATAAATTCTACTTTATCTGTTTCTATATTTAATAATTGATATTTACCATTATCTAAGTTTGTGCCATATCCTGTCATTATTCCATTATTATATTCATATGCCGTAAATGCGTTAACAAAACATGGTGGTACAGTTACCCAATTCTCATCAGCGGCCTTAACCGGGTCGCATATAGATTTAGTTAAACTAAAATATCCGCCCACATCTAAACTATCAAATTGTTCTAATTCAGAATGATAAGATTGTACATATAGTAAAGTGTTTGATTGCTCTAACACTGCACTTTTCCATAGACGATTATTAGAATTTAAACCAGACACTAAACTATTTCTGACACCTAAATTGATCTTATTTAAATCTAATAATCTTTGGGATGTATCGATAGCATTTAAACCAAATGCACTATATCTAACAATAGCTAAAATTGATATAGTATATTCATTAATAGGTAATGGTAAACTATTAATGATGTTTTGTACATTTATAGTCAATATCGAAAAATCTGAAAAAGTAATATTTCTTATGTTTTCAATGTTATTACGATGTATATATAAACCAGTGTTATTGTTATTTGAATCGGTACCTATAACGTAAAAATCAATATTACCTAAGAAGTTTACACTGTTATCAGGTGGAATAGAAAACATATACTTATACTTACTATCTAAAGTACTATAAAATACTGGTAAATTATTTATATTTGTCAATATAGATTCTTTTACTACTGGATCATAAATAATATCGACAGATTGGCCTATAGCTAGTTTATAAATATCCGATAAGTATCCATTAATAAAAATAGTTACTTTAGAGGGAATATGAGCATTATAAAAATTTTGAGCCATGGTCACCGCTGTAGCAGATTCCACATTCATAGAGAATACATTAAATTCTCCAGAATACTCACTTTCATTTTGTTCTAAATAAGTAGGGATAAAGAATCGCACCGTGATATTTTCTAGTGCTGTGTAATCGATATTGAAATTGCTATTCCAACGAACAGCTATCATAAGACTTCTATCTCTATTAAAAGTATAATATACATCACTACTCAAAAAAGTTAAACCTTCATCTGTATAACAATATGCCGCCATATTAAAATTATTAAAAATATCTTGAAAGCTAATCCAATTATTATTGGATAATTGCAATCTTAATAACTCAGGGTTATATCTACCTATTTGAAAAACATGAAATTGACTAACATTATCAGGTAGATTAAACATTCGATATAATATATTAAAAGTAGCAATAAACCCATTACTAGGACTGATTCTTTGAGGAGTAATTGGAAATTGCCAATCTCCTTTAGGATTTGCCCAAACATTTTTAAATAAAAAATCTGTAAATGCATCAGCCATTTTATCTAGCCTCAGTCGGAATTCTATTTAAAATTATACGGTTTAAGTTAGTTATATAATGTTCTAACTTTCCCCCCTTACCATATCTATCTGATATAGTTGCAATCATGGACTTTTTATAATATCTTTGTGTTACAGATACACCAACTATTGCAGCAAAAGTAGGTGCATGTTCTAAACTGACAGCTAATATATCTTTAGCAAAAGTACCATACCAAGTAGTAGAAATAATAGTGGCTAAAGTACCAACATTTAAATCGGCTAAACGTCTATTAGCTAAAATTGTATTAATGTTTGTTATCATATCAACTACGCTGTTCATTTGAGTAATTTTATCAGACACATCTCTAACAAAATTTACAGTCGATCTAGATGCATCGACTATATTTTTTACAGCTAAAATTTTAGTATCTTCATTAATTTCATCTTTATAAAATAAACTTAAATAAAAGTAATAAGCAATAACAAAAACTTTTAATTGCTCTTCTGGATTTAAACCAAACCGTTTAGTAACCGTGTCACTAATCCAAGCAGCATATATAGTGTTAGCAAATTTTAAATTAATAGAAAACTCTTTTATATTTTCAATAAATTCCGCATTTAAAATCGTTCTCATAAATGTAAAATTTAATTCAGTGCTATTAGAAGTTACTAATATATCTTCTTTTAATGACTTTTGCGTATTTATAAAAGGTCTAATATCAGAAAAGATAATAGTTTCGTCACCTTTTTTAAATACATAAGGATGTTTAAATGATGGAATATCTCTAACTTCCACATCAAATGGCCCGATATAGTAAACATTTAATCCTGTAGAAAATACTATTTTGTTACCTTTATACATACTAGTGGCAGAGATAGCTTCTAAATAAGATTCGGTTCTATCATTTTTAGAAATAATGCCAAAAATCGTATCGTACGCATTACTATAGATCATATTAGTTATCCTATTAAACATTCACAAAATTGAATCATACAACAGTCACTTAATTTTTTTCCTTAAATATCGAGGTATAGAATGTCTGCAGATACCATTTATAATGCAGCGCCAATGGTTATTAATTTAGGTACTCAAGATTTAAGTACCCAACCGTTGCCCATTGAGCCTGAAACTTTTCCTCAACATTGTCCTAAATATTATTTATATATGCAGCAAGGTCCCACTACGCCACAATTGGTAAGCAGTGCTCATGCCATTCAGTTATATGGTAGTGATAGTTTTGATATTCGTCAAGAATGGGCTAACTATGCTACCGTCCATTATAATGGTGTAGCGGCAACTGGTAATAAATGTATGCTTCAGAGATTGCAACCAGTTGATGCTGGGCCTGCAGCTAACCTTACATTATGGTTAGATGTGTTGCCAGTACAAGTAAACATTACTGTACGTAATAGTGATGGTTCCATTGCTGTAGATGCTAATGGCAATACCTTAACTACTGGCCAAGTTGCTCCTGGATATCAGGTAAAATGGGTAGTCACGAATAGCAGTAATCAATCATGGGTGGTTGGTGAACAGATTATTGGCCCTGGTAATCAAATTGCCAATGGTGTCGATACACCTAATGTTTCTGGTGAAGTCTATGGCGATAGTACTTTGTCGCCTAATGCATCTGGCATGGCTACCTCTACTCTTTATCCGATTTTGGATATTCAGGCATCGTCATTTGGTAGCTGGGGCAACAATGCCGGTATTCAAATCTTTGCTGGTACTCAAACCAGTTTAGAATATCCGATTCCAGTACAGATTCTTCAGCAAAACCGTATATACCCATTTTTTATTCAAGTAGCTAGCCGTCCAAATAGTTTAACTTCGCCTTCTGTTGTTCCGACTATTTTGGGTAGCCAAGATAATTTATTTAGCTTCTTGCCTAATGAAATTAATCCATTAACTGATTCAGATTTATATTTACAAAATATCTTTGTAAATCTGTATAATAATACAACTAACCCAACGTACCCACGGGTCTATGGTGATTTTAATCAAATCCATGTTTATTCTGATAATGTTCAGACTTTGATGCAAATGTTCTTTGCGGCTGAAGTCCCTTTCATTAATCAGTTCTCTGATTTTACTAATGCCCCTAGTGACTTTGGATTATTTAACATTGTCAGTGGTGTATCTAGTCAGAATGTTCCTTATCAGACATATATTTTTGCAAATGATCCAGATTCCGTACAATTAACGCCTAATAATATTCTATATGCCGGCGGCAGTAGCGATGGCACTATGAATGACACTTTATATGGCGGCTTAGTTGCTGATGCTGTAGCAGCGTATTTAGATCCTAACAATCCAGTTCAGGATTTAGCTACGAACGTAGAATCTATTATGTATGACCCAGGATTTCCGTTAACTACTAAGCAAGCAATATGTGACTTTATTGCTGTGCGTCCAGATACGTTTGTGGTTTTAGGTACATATGCCTGTAATACTCCTATACCAAATGCCGATGAAGAATATTCAACTGCTGTAGCATTAATGACACAGTTACAAATGTTCCCAGAATCGGTTTACTTTGGCACTCCAGTTATGCGTGGAATGATCGTAGGCCGATGTGGTAATCTGGTTAATAATATATATACGAAGACTGTACCATTAACTTTTGATGTCGCTTTAAAAGCTGCTCGTTATATGGGCGCGTCGAATGGTAAATGGACATCAGGTGCTAATTTTGATGGAGCTCCTGGCAGTATTATTACATCGATGAATAATGTCAATATTACTTTCGTTCCTCCGGCCAGTAAGAATATCGATTGGTCTGTTGGTCTTAACTGGGTACAGGCGTTTGATAGACGTAGCTTGTTCTTCCCTGCATACAAGACCGTATATAATAACGATACTTCTGTATTGACTAGCATGATTACCGTTTTAGGTATTTGCTATATTAATAAGATTAGTCATGAAGCCTGGAGAACTTTCTCTGGTGAATCTTATCTTACCAATGCTCAACTTATTGATAAGGTAAATTCTTTTATTACTCAAGCCACCAATGGTATTTTCGATAATCGATTTGTGGTAGTGCCAAATGCTTATATTAGCGCTAATGATGCGATTCGTGGCTATAGTTGGCATACTCAGGTAAATCTCTATGCTAACAATATGAAGACAGTGATGACTTCGTATGTGACGGCTTATAGAATGAGTTCATTAACTACGTCATCAACGTCCACCGGGTCCAATACGGCTAGCATCGTTGGTGCTGGCGCTACAAGCTAATAGAGGTGTAAAATGGCAAGTGCCTTAACTACTGCATTGTTTTTAAATGGTGACGCCTATTCGAATGGAAACACTGCGCAAACGCAGATGTTTAACCTTGCCGAAGGCGGTCAGATGGGATGGGACGTTTACCTAAACCAATGGGTAAACAATCAGGCGTATGTTCGTCGTCAGCTTATTCCGATTCTATTACAGGCTCCTGGATTCTTCCAGTATATGCCAAACCCAAATCACTGGGTCTCTACATTAAAAGCGTTAGTTGAACTACACGCTATCAATATCGAAGGTCTAGCCGCTACTCTAGAAGTAGAAACTGAAGAGCATCCTGTAGGTGGTGCCGGTGAAATGCAGGAAGAAGTTACTAACGTTACTCGTAAGCGTACGGAAGTTTCGTTTACTTGGAATGAAAAGTTTGGTATTCCTGTACAGACCTTCTTATATAACTGGATTATTTACGGGTTAATGGATCCAAACTCCAAATACCCATTGGTTTCTACTTTAGCGAGTGGCAATGTGCCTCCTGCTATGACCGCAGATATGTACAGTATGACTTGTCTGTTTATGGAACCAGATCCTACTCATCACTATGTGATGAAATCCTGGATTGTAACTAACTTATTCCCCAAAAGCTCAGGCGAAATTGAAGGTAAACGTAACCTGACTGAACCTGGTGAAATGTTAGAAATCCAAGTAGATTTTGGTGGTGTATCGTTGTTCACTCTGGGTACCAATGATTTTGCTCAGACTATCCTTGATACTATTAATACCAACTTACCCAATGCGAATCCTTACTTACAGCCTTCTTGGCTATCTGGTATCGATTCCGATGTATCTGCTCAGGCAGTTGGGTATGCTCAGGGGATTCAAACCCTTTCCGAGACTGCTGTATCTGGTACGGAATAATAAAAAAAAGAGACTACCCAGACGATATGTCTGGGTAGTCTTTATTGTATTAGAAGACGAAATAAATGTATGTATCAATTTCCGATGAATTAAGTTTAATAATCACATCAGACCATCCAGCTTTAGTATACATATTGATTAGCTGGCCCTTTTGCCGATGATTTAAGACTCGGTTTAAACGTAATGAAATTCTATTACGGTTATTATTTAGACCACGTTGAGCTAAAGCTTGTATTAAACTATTATTGATTACTGTAACTACATTTTCAGGTAAGTCAGAATATTCTGGATCTATATCAAGAGGTCCAATCGCTTTAACCTTACAGATAGGATCTGTGTTTTTAATAGGATCTTCTGTTTTAGTGGGAACTATAAATTTAGCATTTTTTCCGCCAACTGCGCCATATCCTAGTTCATTGCTAGTGGCTATAGATCCATTCCTGCCATTAACAAATATAATAGGGTGGTATTTAGGCCCCGCTCGGTCAGTGCAGATACATTTCCACACGTCATCTTTATTCATGTCCTCTATATCGGATTTATTAATATCGATAAAATAATACTCTCCTACTTTAAACATTGGATTCTCCTTCCAATAAAAAATAAGACCTATTCGTTAGAATAGGTCTCTAGTTAAGTTACTTCACTAATTTTTCAGTAGCTAGTTCCTGAAGATGCGACCGGACCTTCTTCAGATCTCCTCGGTTTAATCCAGCATAGACCGAGAATTTACTACTGATGTCCCCATGTTTTACAATGGGCTCTTTAGGATTCGTCGGATTCGTATAAGTCGCTTCACGATTTATGACGTGGCTTACCTCATTCTTTTTACCCATTTGGAATTGCGCAGTAACCGTCTGCAATGTCGGTTCTTTTGCCATATGTTCAATTGCAATTTCGCCAGATGCTTTTGCCGTAGCTGCAATATATAGGGCGTTATAACCATCAACAGACTCAATTACATTCATCGACAAACCTTCAGGCAAATGCCTCTCGTAGGTATTGTCATCTATAATGGTACGATTATCTTTATCGTACTTTACCTCACCCTTAATTTGCTGGGCCAATTCTACCGTCTTTTCCTTTAGTTCACTCATTTTTGAGACTCCTTATTCAAGGTATAGAGATGCCCTGCCTTTCGGCAGGGAAGTTGTTTATTAAATAAACCGATCATTAAAATGACGGTAATAGTTATTATTACCCATATTTGGCACGGAAGTTGTAGCATATCCATTATTGCTCATCATGGCATCGCCAGCGAACATACTGCGACCACGCATTGCGTTAAAATCAGATGCACTGAGAGGAGTGACCAGATTTACGCTTAGTCCGCACATCTTAATACCTTCGATTAATGCATTCAAGAATTTACTACTAAAAGTAATTCTTTCAGCATATCCCGTAAAGACGGCGTTATTGGAAGTCAATTCCAAAATCATCTTCTTTCTTTCCGCTAAACGAATCTCTAACGGAATATTAGTCCTAGTAAAAGTATCAGACCAATTGGTAATGCGCATACGATCCGTTTCGCCTACCAGGTTTGCTACCGCAAGATAATCAATTTCTCGAATATCCCGCTTTTCATTCTCCTTATTAATATAATAACCCATATGGATTCGATTATTATTATCAACAAAAATAGGACTATTGTCAAATAGCCGGGCGAAGTTGCCATTAGTTAAATTATTAGCAGCTAGGAGTAGCTTATTGATTGCCTTTGGGCTACCTTCAGCTGCACTAAAGATACTCGTATACCAAGTCTGAGCACCAGAGTCTGGCACATCAATGGAGACCATAATGCCGGGCTTAAAGAGGGTTCCTATGAGCGTCCCGAGCATCGGTGGGGTGAAGCTATCAGACTTCGTATCAATGCGCTTATACGCCGTATTTGGGTCATTAGTCAGGTTGATTTCATATCCTAACGCACCAATATCTGTCACATCAATAGCTTTCCGATTCATAGATTGAGGACGGAAGGCTAACATCCAGTTATTATCTTGGGATAATGCGCTGACAGAAGAGATAGCCAGCAATAAAGAAGCATAAGTATATGCTTTTAAATTATCAATATCAGTAATAACAAACCGTGCAGCATAATTGTCCAGCTTTATTTGCTGCGCTGGCATATATGGATTAACATCATTACCGCCAACCCAAACCACATCCATATAACCATTTATTTCAGCTAATGTAGTAGCTTGGTCAGTTGTATTTACTGCCAGGTCATTTGCCCGATTTAATGGAGTTTCCTTAAAGATACAACGAACATCAGACCTGATGGGTTCATTGACAATATCGGTCTTCGGCTGGCGACCATAATTAGCATAAATACTAAGAGCTCGCC
>JABEBX010000622.1_pt1 | contig 12983 bp, 7 predicted proteins | sample 7245971 | NCBI WGS metagenome assembly JABEBX01 (sample SAMN14506365, study PRJNA622280) | hot springs metagenome | biome: hot spring [ENVO:00000051]|acidic hot spring [ENVO:00002120]; feature: spring [ENVO:00000027]|sediment [ENVO:00002007]; material: sediment environment [ENVO:01001048]...
GCGCGGTCCGGACGGCGCTCCAGTACCAGGGCGATAGCGTCATCCCGCATCTGGCGCGCAAGCTGCTCCAGCACCATCGCGGGTGCGGCCCACGTGTGCAGGGTCTGATCGAACACGACGAGATCGAATGCGGAGGGAAACGCCACGCCGTCCTCAAGCGCGCCGGTATTGCTGTCGATGGAGACGATTTGCACATGCGGGTCGTGCGCGTACTGGCTGCGCAGATGAGCGAGATCGTCGGCGATGCTGCGCGCCAGAACATAGTCGGTGCGGGCCTCGTCGTGATTCCCGCGCAGGGCGCGAATGACCATCGACTCGCCTTGGCCGATGTCGAGAATGCGCATGCGGCGACCCTCGGGCCATTGTGCGGCCAGGGCCTGGAGCAGATCGCGGGCGGTTTGCGCGGCAAAACGCAGCGCAGGGCTATCGCGATCCATCGTCTCGGACGATGCAACCGATTCGGGCACCACCGACTCGCGCCCGGCCAGTTGCGCGAGCCGCTTGCCGACACGGGCGAGCGGCAGCAACTCAGCGATGGCCTGCGGACATTCGCTTGCAGCGGCGCTCCAGATGGTGGGCGTGGGCGGGAGGTCTTGCTCGTCGAGGGTCCAGCCTCCGCTCAAAACGTGCAGCAGGCCATCGGCTTGAAGGCTGTTCAGGCACCAGGACCAGAGGGGATGGGCTTCGCGCAGACTTTGCAGCGTGGCCGCATCGCCCTTGGCTTGACCGGCGATGGCCAGCAGCGCGTCGCGGGCGTAGGCCAGCGGCAGGGCTTCGATCAGCGGGGCCACGTCGCTGAAATAGCGCTGGTCGGCGGCCAGCGCCTGGGCTGAGGCGTGCTGTACAAGCTCTTGCCGCAGAACGCTACAACTCGGCAAGGTGGCTTCGGCGGGTGCGGTTTCGAGCGGCACCAAGCGCAGGACTGATGTCCACAACGCTGGCATTTTTTCTGCGGCGGCGATGGCGGCTGCACGAAAGCGTGCACCCTGCACGGTAACAAGGACGCTACCTTCGTCATCGAGCAGCTCGAAATCCACCAACACCGAGCGCGGACTGCGGCGCACTCTGCGGGCGCGCAGGCGCTGCGCCTGGGTCGTGACCGCCGCGGCCCATTGGGTGATCCGGCCAAACCCGACCGGCAGAAAGGTCATCCCTTGCGATGCGTTTGTGCCCTGTGCATGCAGCCAGCCAAAGACCGACTGGAAGCATTGATCGAGCACTGCGGGGGCAAGAACGTGGTGGGTTGCGGGCTCGGCCCCCTTGGCCCAGGCCAGTGTGGCCGTCAGAGTGTCCTGCCCGACGTCAATGGATTGAATGCCACGGAACGAGGGGCCGTAATCCATGCCCAAGCGCGTTGCGGTGGCGTACAGCGCTTCGCCGTCGACGCGCTGGACGCTGCCTTGCGGCTCGGCAATGGCCGCGGGCGGCGGCGCGTCTTGCGCTGGCGCGCCCAAGAGTCGGCCTTGGACATGAACGACCCAGGCGTCGTCGGACAGGCGTTGCCGCCCTTCGATGCGAAAGCGCAAGTCCTGCGGGTTGAAGAACAGGCGCAAAGTGCGGGCGTGTTCGCCATCCAGCACCACCGGGGCGAGGATGTCCAGTCCCTCGATCACATAGCGCTCGCCGCCGAACCACTCGCGCGAGGCGGCCAGCGCCATGTCGACATAGCCCGCACCCGGCAACACAACGGCATTGCCGACGCGATGATCGTTCAGCCATGGCTGCTTCAAGGGATCAAGATGCACTTCCCAGGCCGCTGCGGGCTCCTTGAGCCGGTAGCCCAGCAGGGGATGCACGGCGTGGCGCGAGATCAGTCCGTAGCTCTCGGCGGTACCCGGGTTCCAGAAGCGCTGGCGCTGCCAGGCATAGGGCGGCAGTTCGACATGGGCGCAGCGGCCCGGCGCGGCAAAGTAGGCCCCCGCATCGACCGGGGCACCAACCAGGGCGGCGCGCAGGACGGTGGCTTGCACTGCGCTTAAGTCTTCTTGATCGCGCCGACCTGTGCCGAAGACTCTTGCGCCCACTTTGGCGTCGTCCAGAGTTTCGGTGATGTAGCGCTGCAGGATGGCGTGCGGACTGACTTCGATGAACACGTTATAGCCCGCTGCAGCCATGCGGGCGATGGCCGGGCCGAACTGCACCGGCTCGCGCACATTGCGCCACCAGTAGGTGGCGTCGAGCGCGGCGCCGTCGAGTTGGTCTCCCGTGACCGTGGAAAAAAATGTTCCTGCCCCCGCGCAGAGCTCCAGGCCCTGCAGGCTGTCCACCAGTTTGTCCTGGATGGGGTCCATCAGGTGACTGTGGAAGGCGTAATCGAGGTCGAGCTCGCGGAAGAACACGCCGCTGCCTTGCAGGGCTTGCGCCAGCGCATCGAGTGCGGGTTGGGTGGCACTGACCGTGATGTTGCGCGGGCTGTTGTGCGCCGCGATTTCGACCGCATCGGCCAGATGGGCCGCGCGCAGGCGATCCGCCATGGCGTTCGCGCCCAGGCCGACTGCGGCCATGCGCCCCGTGCCGCGCGTGAGTGCTTGCGCCTGGCTGCGGGCCACGATGACCCGCGCCGCTTCGTTCAGACTCAAGATGCCGACGGCCCAGGCTGCGGCGATTTCACCCACGCTGTGGCCCGTGGCCGCATCGGCTTGCAATCCTTGCTGCCGCAGCAGCTCGGTGAGCGCCACCTGCACGGCAAACAGTGCCGGCTGAGCGATCGACGTGTCGCTGAAGGCATGCGGGTCTTGGGTGCTCAGGGCGTCGACCACGCATGGCCCGCCATGCTTTTGGATGGCCTGATCGACCTCTTGCAAAGCCTGGAGGAACCGGGGGGACTGCTGCATCAACTGCAGCCCCATCCCCACCCATTGCGCGCCGTTGCCGGAATAAACCCAGGCCACTTTTCCGGCAGCTGGCAGCGCACGTTCGCGCAGGATCTGCGCGCTGTCTTCACGACGCGCAAAGGCGTGCAGCGCGGTCATTGCGGCTTCGGAGGTCACATCCGCAACGCACAGGCGTTCGGGCTGCCAGTCGCGGTTGTGCCAGGCTGCCTGCGCAATGGACATGCGCGCAGCCGTGGACTGTAGACGTTCGGCGTACGCGGCGGCGAGTTCACGCAACGCGCCTTCGTCGCGCGCCGAGATCACCAAGGGAACGAGACCAGACGCTGTAGCGCTTCGATCACGCAAGGCGGCAATCGCCGCGACCTGTTTTCTCGGCGGCGCCTCCTCGAGAATGACGTGGCCGTTGACCCCGCCAAAGCCAAAGGAATTGACCCCCACCCGCATGGGCCTGTCCAAGGGCTGCCAGGGCTGTGGTGCACGCACCAATTGCAGATTGAGCGCGTCGAAGTCGATCAGGGGATTGAGCACCTCGGCATGAATCGACGGTGCGAGGGTGCGATGCTGCAGGGTGAGAATCGCCTTGACCAAACCGGCCATTCCTGAGGCTGGCTCCATGTGGCCGAGGTTGCTCTTGACCGAGCCGATGGGCAGAGGGGCTCGCCGCTGTCCCGGCAGACCGTAGACCGCGCTGATGGCCGCGGCTTCGATGGGGTCGCCCACCTTGGTGCCAGTGCCGTGCGCTTCGATGTAGTCGACATCCTGCGGATCGAGCCCGGCGCGGGCGAGCACGTCGCGCATCAGCTCGGTCTGCCCCGCCGCGCTGGGAATAGTGATGCCGGACTTACGCGCGCCGTCGGCGTTGACGCCGGTGCCGCGAATCACGGCAAAAATGCGGTCGCCTTCAGCCTGGGCGGCTTCGAGCGGCTTGAGCAGTAGCACCGCCGCGCCTTCGGCGCGCACATAGCCATCGCCACCTTCGCCAAAGGCCCGGCAGCGCCCGGTTGCCGAGAGCATGGATGCTTTGGTAAAGCCGACAAAGGGGTAAGGATGGAGCAAAAGATTGACGCCGCCCACCAAGGCGGTGGAGGACTGGCCGGTGCGCAAAGACTCGCAGGCGTGATGCAGGGCGACCAGCGAAGAGGAACACGCCGTGTCAACCGCCAAACTCGGGCCGCGCAGATCAAACGCATACGACAGGCGATTGGCCGCGATGCTCATGGTGTTGCCGGTCATGCTGTGCGACGACATGCCCGACAGGTCGTCGAGCATGCGCATGCCGTAATCCAGCCCGGAGATGCCGACATAAACGGAGCAATCCGTCCCTGCCAATGCGGAGGGTTTGATGGCGCCGCTTTCCATCGCCTCCCAGGCCAATTCGAGCAGCAGGCGCTGCTGCGGGTCCATCAACTCCGCTTCGCGCGGCGAAATCCCGAAAAACCCCGCATCGAAGGCGTCGATGCGCGACAGCACACCCGCGGAGAAGGTGATGCTGCGACCAGGTTCAGAACGCTTGGGGTGCTGCAGGTCTTCTGTGGCCCAGCGCGCAGGGTCGATGACGCCGACTAAATCGCGCCCCACGAGAAGAGACTGCCAGAAGGCATCAAGGTGGCAGTGATCGGAGGGAAACCGAAAAGCAAGACCGACAATCGCAATCGACTGATTTTTTGATCCAGAATCCTCCACACAAACCCCGTTTTGCATCAGACTGTAAGAATTTTTCGAATAACTGTTTGTCAAGTTTGCTTCTTCTATCTTAACAGACCGAGGCGTCATCGTTGTTACAGAACATTTGATCATTGTAAGAGGATGCGACTGAGGCCGAACACGCCTCTTGAGCGGGATCAATTTCCCCATCGCATGGCGCGCGGTCATTTTGTTGATCGGACCGTAGCCGCCCATTCGATGGCGCATCACATGCTTCTTCGAGCAAGTCAGGCTGCAGGAGTCTTTGCATTGCCCCTACGACGGCGGCGTGCATACCCACTGGATCGAAAAACACTCCCCGGACTTGTACTGTCGTTGCCAAGGCGGTGAGAAAGTCCTGGACCAGTTGGGGATCAGGTGGTGTGGCCTGCGACCAGAAGCGATCGAGGCCCGTTTGATGGGTCAATCCCGGTACGTCATAAACCGCCTGCCCCAGCGCTAAGACGGGCGCCCCAAGTTGCAGCGCGCGTATGCCTGAGGTGCTGTTGATCGTGACCACACCCGCGCTTTCGCGCACCAGGGTGTCAAGGTGGCCGCCTCGCAGGTAATGCACGCGGTCTGCAAAACCAAGTTCGCGCGCCAAGCGGCGCATGCGTTGTTCCCAGTTTTTCAGGCCCGGGTCCCAGGGATGCTCTTTGAGCACCAAATGGCTGTCTTTGGGCGCGTGCTGCGCGAACGATCGCAGCACCGCCTCAATCGCCGGACCAAGCCCGCCAAATGGAGAATAGGCCACAAGCTGAAAATCGAAATCGAGTTGTAGCGGGAATAGATAAAACGGGATACCCCCCTGCGTCATGGCGTCTGCCAGAGCATGCATGCGCCGGTGCAAAAGGCGGTTGCCGAGCAGACGCAGGGCGCTGGCCGGGGTGTAGATCAGCGGGTGTGGCCGCCGGTCACTGCGCCGGTAGTGGGGAAACGTCCAACCAAACAGGACATTGGCGAAGTTGTGCAGCAAATCCCCCGTGGCCATCAGGCGGGCATGCTCGGCATAGTGCGGCGTCCAGTCCACCGCGGACGCCGCGCGGGCGATGCGGCGGATGATGGTTGGGTCGCGCGGAAAACGGGATCGACCACTCATGCCATCGCGCTCCCAGGTGATCCAATCAGGGCGGATGTAACCGAAGTCGGTCACGGTGATGCGCACCCCGAGCGCCTCGGCGCAGGCCACGGCCTCGCGGTGATAGTGACGCTGTTCGCCCAGCAGAATCAGATCGGTCACTGCCTCCTGCAGCATGAAAGACTGGATATACGCAGGCCAGTCGGCAAAGCGGCCGCGGTAGCTGCGACAGTGAGCGTCATGCCACATCAGCCAGTCCCCGGCGCAGAGGTTGATGCGGGTGGTACGCCAGCCCTGTGCGCGTAGCCCCTGCGCTAACCGAGGAAAAAAGGGCGAAGGCATGCCTTGCAAAAAAAGGGCGTGTCGCACGGCAGTGTGTGGGGATGCGCCGCGATTCATCAACGGGCTTCCTGGTGAACGAACCAGCGCACACACTCCTGCATCGCCGCCTCATAAGACACCCGTCCAAGCGGACACCCGGCCCGTGCCAGCTTGCTTGCATCATGACCACATGTGCGGCCGAACAGACGCACGATGAGCGGATGCAGCAAGGGCTCTTGACGCAGTTTCAGCAGCACATAAGGCATTTGCATGGCGCGAGCAGCTACCTCGGCGAGGGCAAAAGGCAGATTGAGGATCATGCCACGGCCAGCAATTCCTGCACGCAGGTCGCGCAGCAGACGATGCCAGCTGATGCTGACCGGATCGCGCACGTTGAAGGTTTCGCTGGCTGCGGCTTGTGCAGTGGACGCCCACAGCATGGCGTCGATGAGGTTGTCGACATGAAGGAAGCCGCAGTCCTCGCGCCCCCCATTGATTTCAAGCATGAGGCCGCGGCGCAGCTCTTTGCCGATGCGCCGGATGAAGGGACTGCCCGGGCCCATGACGTTGGCAGGACGCAAGATGGTGTAGTCGATGCCATGGCGTGCCGCAAAAGACCGCACCATGACTTCGCCATCAATCTTGCTGTCGCCATAGCCAAATCCAGTGTGCCGGGTCGGACACTGCTCATCGCAGGGCTGGGACGGGAAGCCGTAAACATCCACTGAAGACAGATGAACAAGACGAGGTCGTCTGCTCTGTGACTGTTGCGCGATCGCGATCAGCAGATTCTCAACCCCCTGCACATTGGTCAAGCGATAGTTGGAGACCTTGTCCCAGGTGCTGACATTGGCCGCGCAGTGGTAAACCACGTCCACGCCGTCAACAGCTGCAGGCAATGTATTTGCCTCGGTCAGATCACCCTGTATCACCTGGGCAGACTGGCGCAGGCCGGGATGCAATCGCACGGGGTCGCGCACCAGCACACGCACCCTCTCGCCCTGTTCGATCAGACGCGTGGCCAGGTGCTGGCCAATGAAACCCGTGGCACCGGTAACGAGAACTTCAGGGGACAAAGGCATTCGGAAAGCTGCGGTTTGTGCGACGGCCATATGAACGCAAAGCCCGTGATGGTAGCTTGCCGACATGAACGCCCTGGGCGGCGGTCGCACCAGAAACTTTGGCCTGCGCCTGTTTGCCGATCAGCCCTCACGCCTTTTTTGAAACACCACACGCGGACTCGGCCGGGGGACGACATTCAGCAGCGCGTAGCCCAGGCCAACGAACGGGTTGATCAGGGACGATGAAGCGCGCACGGCAATTTTGATCGGCACGACATCGGCACCCAAATCCTGCTTGATCGGGTAAGTTGTCAGCCCCATCTCCAGTCGCGTAACGCCCATGGCGATGGCGGTCTCGACCACTGCATGGGCGATGTAGATATACAGACTGTCATTCACTGCCACATTGCGCCCCACATACAGCCAGCGCAGCAGGTCTCGATCACGCAACAACAACGCATGCGCCTCGAGGTTATCCTGCCTGTAAAACAGCAAAACCTCGGCCTGGCCATGCAATTGTGTGGCCATCTGGCGGTAAAACTCTGGTGTGAGAATTTCCCGCTGGTATTCGCTGGCATTGTCATGCACGACGAGCCACTGGGCATGCAAGGTTTCAGCCAAATGTGCGAAGTCCGCCACGCGCTCGTAGCGCACACCGGCTTGTTCATTGCGCTGCAGGTGCTTGCGCAGTTTGCTGCGGAAATAGCTGCGCATCGCAGCGTGGTATTGCGCCGTGGAAGCCCAGCGAATGTCCATGTAGGTATTGGGCAGGCTGTCCACCCAGTGGTAGCCAGCATTGCGAAACAGCGGCTCCAGGTTGAATCCCTCGGGCTCGAAGTCGCGCACAACAAGAATGGATGCGCGCACGGCCCTGGCCAACTTGCGCATGGCGCGAGCGAGTGCGTCGACCACGGCGGCTTCATCGGCCCCGGCGACCAGTGCATAAGGCGGGGTGTTAATGGTAATGGGCGTGCCGCATTCGAGCATGCGCCATTTGAGAAATCTGGGCCAAGCCCGACGGACCAGACGCAGCAGACGGTTAAGGGTCGGCGACGCGAAAATCGCGATGTCGGTGGTGATGACATAAGCCACAGCCACAGCCACGGGCTTGCCCTGCGCATCGGAAACGACGAGATAGCGATAGCTGAAGTCGTTGAGTTTGGCGGCCTCGACCACGCGCCAAAATGCCGTGGTGAGGGTAATCGAGCGCTGCCCCACAAGCCCGTCCCAGATGGAGCCTGGCACATCGCTTAGAGCATCAAAGACCGTGACGGACAATGTGGTCTGCATGAAAGTGAACCGGAGTGAGCAAGTGATGTTGTTTGCGAAAATTTTTCTGGCGACGATCGCCGTCGCCGTGCCGCGACCTGGCCTGCAGTTCCCACGGGCCGAGGTGCGGTTTGGCTGACATCCTCGTCGTCATCAAAGGCGGCTATGGCGATGCCTTCCCCCTGTTTGCGCTGAGCGAGGAACTGCTGCGACGCGGCCATCAGGTCAAGGTCGCCGGGGAATCGCATCACGCTGCAGCCTGCGCTAGCCTGGGCATCCCCTTGATCTCCCTGGAGGTTGCGCGGCGCAGCCAGGACAGAACCTTCAACACGCGGTCGCGCTCCGCATTGAGCAACACATTGTCCCCGAGCGATCTTGCAGACGAGGTGGATATTTTGCTGCCCCATGCCCGGTCGACCGATCTGCTGATCGGCAACCAACTGGCGTACTGCGGCGCCATGGTGCGCGACTTGACGCATAAACCCTGGGTCTATTGCGCAGCTTCTCCGCTTAGCCTGCCATCGTGGCAGGATCCGCCGCACTGGCCGTATGCCAGAACCATGCAGGCCAGTGTTGCCGCACGCCGCGCTGTTGCTGTGGTGGCGCGGCTGGCAACGCGCGCGATGATGATCGGGCAAACCCGGCTTCGCCACCAACTCGGTCTGCCGTTCTGGGCGCATCCACGTTTCGAGGGGCTGTACTCCCGGGATCTCAACCTGCTGATGACCTCGCCCCATATGGCGCCACCCCAGCCTGACTGGCCGGCGCACACCTTGGTCACGGGGTTTGCATGGTTCGAACCCAAATTTATTGGTGACGGTGGGCAATTCGAACATCTGCAGACGTTTGCACAAGATGGCGAACGCCCTGTGGTGTTCGCACCTGGCGGCGGCTTGCGCGCCAGACCAGAGCAATTCGTCGAAAACGCCATTGCTGCAACGCGGCGTCTTGGCTGCCGGTCGATCATCGTCGTGGGCAAGGCGTTTCACCGCGAGAACGTCGATCGTTCGAATGTGATGTTTTCGGGTTATTTCCCGTATGGCGCACTGTTTTCGCTTGCCCGCGCTGTGGTGCATTCGGCCGGAATCGGCACCATCGGATGGTCCTTGCGCCACGCGCTGCCATCCTTGCTCCTGCCTAGAGAATGGGATCAGTTCGATAACGCTGCACGGGCGCAACGCTGTGGACTGGCGCATGTCATCGACCGTACAGATCTCGACGCCGACGCATTGGCGCTGGCTTTGCAACAGCTGCTTGCCGACGCCGATTTGACCCAGCGTCTGCAACGTCAGAAAAACGCCATCTCCCAGGAACATGGTGCAGGAGTTGCAGCCGATGCCGTCGAGAACCTGCTCACTCACCCTGGCGCCGACACACCAAAGCCCGCTTGATGGCCGCAGATGGCCTCGATGCGCAACGTGCGCAAGAGTCCGCCTGCTGCGTCGCCACATCGACTCACAGTCCGACGCCCGATCAACGAATCACCCCAAGCGCATTCAGGCTCTGGAAGGGGTACACGATCGAGCCCACGAGGCCGAGGACTTTTTGCAGGTCTGCGGCTGGCGCGTTGGAGACATAGAGCAGGTCGTGATTCTCGATGGGAAAAGACTGCGCTGCAAACAAGGTGGCGGGATCGCGCAGATCGAATTCAAAAATGGTGGGCACTTTGCCATCCACCAATTGCTTTGGCGGCTTGGGCCACGAAAGGGCATTGGGCGGCATGAACCGGAACAGAAAAACGGCAGAAGGATTGGACTGGTTGTCGTTGAGTCCACCAACACGCGCCAGTGCCTGCGCCATGGAGATGCCATTGGCCTCGAAGTCGACCTCGCCAGTCTTGGCTACAGCCCCCAGTGCTGTAAAACTCATCGGTTGATACAGCGCGGTGACCACATCTCCGGGCTGCAGCTCGATGTTATCCGCTGGATTTTTCAGGATGGACTGCAGCGGCAAGGCCATCACCCGGCCTTTTCGCGAGACCTGGATGGTCGTTTTTTCCACTGGCTTGGTGACACCACCTGCGAGTGCCACCGCGCGCAGAAGGCGTACCCCACCGGGCAGCATGGGAACTTCCAGGCTTCTTTGGACATTGCCAACCACTGTGATGTTCTGCGTGTTGTTGTGGACCAGTTGCACGAGCACTTGCGGGTGGTTGGCTTTCCTCTCCAGGCGCTGCCTGATGCGATCTTCAAGCTGCGGAATCGTCAAGCCAAGGACGTGCAATGTTCCAGCAAACGGCACCGAGATATCGCCCGAATTGCTGACGATCTGCGGTGGCAAAGTGACTGCACCGCCACCACCAGATAGCCCGGATGCGCTCAAAGCGGAACTGGTGAACAGCATGGCTGGAGGAGCCTCCCAGATGTAGACCTGAAGAGTGTCGCCCTTGCCAATGACGTAGTCAGCGTGCGCAGAGCCCTCGAAGACCGAACTGAAACTCGTCCGCTGCGCTTCTTTCTGCAGCCCATCTGCCAGGGCGTAATTGACCTTCACCAATTCGATACCAGGCAAAGAGGCATTGCTGGGGGCTTGCACCACGTCTTCCGCGCGTGGCCCTTGTCCGCCCAGATAACTTGCACAACCAGAGAGCATGGACAACAGAATGGCGCCAACGATAAGGCGCTTGGGAATGTGCATGAAGTGGAGGGTCACGTTGATGTTGAGCTTGTCAGCCTAAGGAGGGTTGGGCGTGATTCTACGCAGCGCATGGTTGGGCAAATTGATCGGCTTAGGAGGCGTCGTTGAGGGTTGGGAAGCCCAGGCGATCGACTTTCGTGCTGTTGTGCTATCGCACAGCGTCAGGCGGCAGCAATTCATCGCCTGCGATCGGCGCAGCATCCGGGCTGGCCTCCAGCCAGGCATCAAACCCGCTCAGATCACCACGGCCACGCCGCTGCGCGAAATAAGCGCTCGTCTTGAGCGCCGACACCTTTTCGGCAATGGCGGTCACAAAAAACTGATTCATCGAGACATGCTCATCCAGCGCCACTTTCTTGGCATATTCCATGAGCGAATCGGGCACGCGCAAAGCATAGTTAGCCATCAGAATCTCTCCAGTTGAAGGGCTTGCAAAAAGGCTCCAGGTGTGAGAACCGGAAGACCAAACCGATGCGCAGGTGCGAAATCGCGGCCATTGAGTGTGATCAGCGCATCGGCCCGGCCATTGAGCGCGGTTTCCAACACCATCTCATCGGCGGCATCGCGGAGCTGCGGCCGCCAGAGGAAGAACAACTCCACAGGCTCGGCCAGCAGGCAGAACGCGTCCAGAAAAGCCTCCACCATCGGTGCCGTCCTGTGACTCGCAGCGAGCTGCTCCGGGCGCGAGAGCACGGCTTCATATTCAAGCAACAGGGGCACCGATGCCAGCGCCAACAATTGGCCTTCACGCATCGCGCGCAGTACAGCGAACGACGCACCAAGACGGCTGCGTGACGCAGCGACCAAGACATTGGTATCGAGCACAACGCGCTTTTTCATACTGCCGATGATATAACAATCAAGGTCTGTTGACCGAAAGATCGCCCTCCAGGATCGCTCGACAGATTGGGGCAGCGGGTCGTCAAGGTCAGCGAGGGTCGATGCTGGGTACAAGGCGCTCGGCATCGAGAATCGCCGGGACTCCAAAGTCGTGTGAGAAACGCAGCACCGAGACGCAGAAAAACAGGGTGTCGGGCGCAGCCTGACCAAGATGCCGGTTTCCTCTGGGGGCGCCAGCGACAAGTGAAACCCAGGCTTACCTTGACATACTCAAATCGAAGCGAACTCTCGCTAGTCTTGCGCCGTGCCGCGCCCCACCCATGTATCAAGGCGAATCCCTTTGGGGCACCCGACTTCAACTATCGCAGCCCTTAGAGCCAAGCTCACCGCGGCACCATCTGATGCAAAGGCTCCCGTGCGCGAATGCGAATGGCTCCCCGCTTCAGAGTACTGTTGCACCGCAGCATCACCCTGCCTCACCGACGCAGATTCCGCACGAATTTTTCACGGTCTGCTTGACAGAACCGCGCCGTTACTGACAATTGACATAACACCTTTCAGCCCCAATCCAGTTCCTCATCATGTTCACCCTCATCACCCCCTCCACTTGGCGTTGGCAGATCGCTGCTCGCGTCATACCGAACATCGTCGAAACATCGACGATCGGCGGGCGTCCGTGCGGGACAGGCCAGGACATGCGACCCTGAGGCCACGATCTCCCCCACGAAGCCCCGCCTCCTGCGGGGCTTCGCCGTTTCTGGAGCTCCGCGACGCCCTACCCCATTCCTTTGCACGGAGCCCGGTCATGATCCAGGAACCCCAACAACAAGCTCTCGATTTCTTTGGCCCGGAGTCCTCACAGAAGGATGATCTCAACGCGCCGGGTGACGACCCTGCTGCCGGCAACAGCGACCAGCATGATGGCCCGACCGACAGCGTGGCACTGTTCGACCCTGCCGATCTCGACCCGCTTGAGTCCAGCACCACCAGTGCCGGCAGGGATCTGCAGCAGCGCAACAGGCGCCTGATCGAGGAGCTACGCGCCAAGGGACCGCGCCGACCGTTTCTGTTGCATCCAGACGCCCTGCAGCGGCTCGACGTGCTGCGGACGGAATTGCCGCATTTTGCGGGCGTCATCGACGAACTCGGTGACCATTTGGCCCTGGCTCGCAAGGCAGAGCGCCCCCTGCGCACCCTGCCCCTGCTGCTGCTGGGCCCGCCGGGTGTGGGCAAGTCCTTCTTCTGCAACAAGTTGGCCCA
>JABEBX010020218.1_pt1 | contig 12983 bp, 11 predicted proteins | sample 7245971 | NCBI WGS metagenome assembly JABEBX01 (sample SAMN14506365, study PRJNA622280) | hot springs metagenome | biome: hot spring [ENVO:00000051]|acidic hot spring [ENVO:00002120]; feature: spring [ENVO:00000027]|sediment [ENVO:00002007]; material: sediment environment [ENVO:01001048]...
CTGGAGCGCAAGCGCATCGGCAAGCCGGAGAACGAGCGCGAGACGGCGCGGGTGGTGCGGCGGCTGGCGGCAGCGGGGTTTTCGACGGGTGTGATCACCCGGATTCTGCGCCAGTGGGACGTGCCGGCGGAGGCGCTGACAGGGCTGGAGAACCTGGAGGAAGAGGCGCGTGAGGAGTGAGAACGGGGCCTCGGCGGCCTTGCTCAGCAGGCTGGTCAGGAGTTGGCCGCCGTATCCCAGGCCGTTGCGCAACCCGGTCAAATCGTGACCTTTGCTCCGCTGCCTGTTCCTGCCCCGATGCGCGGCCGGCCGGCAGCGGCCTTCGCAGGAGCCGGCAAAACGCTGGGTTGACCAAACCGCAGGTAACCGGATGTGACGCAAGGCACCGGCAATCGTATACTTAAAACTGTAAGCATAGTAGTGGTTGAAGAATGTCCGCAAGGCGCAGCCGGAATGCCGGGGTGATAGGCGCGCTCAGCCGAAAAACCTTTGAATGGCGCACTGAGCCCCGCTCCGGTGCTTTTTTTACATGGGCGGTTCTTGCGGAATCCAACCCCGCCGGCGCGCGTTCGCCGGTGGGCTAAAAACGAGACACGGAGGATTTACCAGCATGGCGCAGGACGTGATGGAAGAAATGTCTGCTAAAGGCGCAGGCTCGGGTTCAACTCAAACCAAGTACGTTTACTTTTTCGGCGGCGGCAAGGCGGATGGCAACGGCAAGATGAAGGATGAGCTGGGCGGCAAGGGCGCCGGCCTGGCGGAGATGACCAACGCCGGCCTGCCGGTGCCTCCGGGATTCACCATTCAGACCGAGGCCTGCCGCGAGTACATGCGCGGCAAGCTGAGCCCGCAAATCGACGAAGAGATGTACGCTGCGCTGGAGCGCCTGGAAAAGATGCAGGGGCAGAAGCTGGGCGCGGGCGAAAATCCGCTGCTGGTTTCGGTGCGCTCGGGCGCCAAGTTCTCCATGCCCGGCATGATGGACACGATCCTCAACCTGGGCCTCAACGACCAGGCGGTGGAAGCCCTGGCCAAGCGCTCGAACAACCCCCGCTTCGCGTACGATTCTTACCGGCGGCTGATCCAGATGTTTGGCGACGTGGTGCTCGATATTCCGAAGAAGAAGTTCGAGCACATCTTCGACAGCGTGAAGGCGGCCGCAAAGGTGAAGTTCGACTACCAGCTTCAGCCTGAGGCGCTCAAGAAGATTATCGCCGAGTACAAGAAGCTGGTGAAGCAGGAGACCGGCAAGGAGTTTCCGCAGGCTCCGCTGGAGCAACTGGTGCAGGCGCGGGACGCGGTCTTCCGCAGTTGGGACAACGAGCGGGCCAAGACCTACCGGCGCATCAACCACATCGACGACTGGCTGGGAACGGCGGTGACCGTGCAGTGCATGGTCTTCGGCAACCTGGGCGAGAGCTCGGGCACGGGGGTGGGCTTCACGCGCAATCCGGCCACGGGCGAGCACGCATTTTTCGGCGAGTACCTGATGAACGCGCAGGGCGAAGACGTGGTTTCAGGCGTGCGTACGCCGCTGTCGATTGCCGAGCTGGAGCGCGCCATGCCGGAGATCTATAACCAACTCAAGACCATCACCTGGAAGATGGAAAAGCACTACCGCGACATGCAGGACTTCGAGTTCACCATCCAGGACGGCAAGCTCTACATGCTGCAAACGCGCAACGGCAAGCGCACCGGGCTGGCCGCGGTGCGCGTGGCCATCGACATGGTGCGCGAGGGGCTCATCACGCAGGAGGAAGCCGTTTTCCGCGTCGAACCCAACCAACTCTACGACTTCCTGGTTCCGCGGCTGGTGGAAAAGGGCGAGAAGATCGAAGTGCTGGCCACCGGATTGCCGGCCTCGCCGGGCGCGGCGGTGGGCCAGATCGTGTTTACCGCTGAGGACGCGGTCAAGTTCCACCAGAAGGGCACTTACAAGAGCGTCATCCTGGTGCGCGGCGAGACCACCCCGGAGGACATCGCGGGCATGGAAGTGGCGGCGGGCATCCTGACCTCGCGCGGCGGCATGACCTCGCACGCCGCCGTGGTCACGCGCGGCATGGGCAAGTGCTGCGTGGCCGGCGCCGGCGATTGCACCGTGGACGAAGCCAAGAAAGAGCTGCGCGTGAAGGGCAAGACCTTCAAGCAAGGCGACTGGATCTCGCTGGACGGCACCACGGGCCGCGTGATCGCCGGCCAGCTCAAGACGCTCGACGCGCAGCCCGACGATCCTGATCTGGTGAAGTTTATGAGCTGGGTCGATCCCGTGCGGCGGCTGGGCATTCGCGCCAACGCCGACATTCCGCGCGACGCCAAGAATGCGCGCGCCTTCGGCGCTGAAGGGATTGGATTGTGCCGCACCGAGCACATGTTCTTTGCCGAGGACCGCATCGAGCACATGAGGGCCATGATCCTGGCCGACAACGAGAAGGACCGCCGGGCGGCTCTGAAAAAGCTGCTGCCCATGCAGCGCGCCGACTTCGTGGGCCTGTTCAAGGCCATGGAGTCGCTGCCGGTCACCATCCGCACCATCGATCCGCCGCTGCACGAGTTCCTGCCCAAGCGCGAGGATCTGCTGGTCGAAATCACGCGCCTTGAAGCCACCAAGCCGCGCTCGCCTAAGCTCAAGGAGCTGCGCACGCTGCTGGCGCGCGTTGAGGAGCTGCACGAGCAGAATCCCATGCTCGGCCTGCGCGGCTGCCGGCTGGGCATCACCTTCCCTGAGATCACCGAGATGCAGGTGAGGGCCATCATCGAGGCTGCGGTCGCAGTCAAGGCCAAGGGCGGGAATCCGCATCCTGAGATCATGATTCCGCTCATCAGCACCATCGAGGAGATGCGCAACCAGGCTGCCATCGTGCGCCGCGTGGCGGAAGAGGTCTTCAAAGAGAAGGGCGTGAAGGTGGATTACCTGGTGGGCACCATGATCGAGCTGCCGCGCGCGGCCCTCACCGCCGACCAGGTGGCCGAGGAAGCGGAGTTCTTCAGCTTCGGGACCAACGACCTGACGCAGACGACTTTCGGCATCTCCCGCGACGACATCAACAACTTTCTGCCGGCCTATATGAAGTACGGCATCTTCAAGCAGGACCCCTTCGCCACCCTCGACCAGGCGGGCGTGGGGCAACTGGTGAAGATGGCCACCAACAACGGCCGCAAAACTCGCCCCACGCTCAAGGTGGGCATCTGCGGCGAGCATGGCGGCGATCCGGAGAGCGTGAAGTTCTGCCACCGGATCGGCCTCAACTACGTCTCCTGCTCGCCTTTCCGCCTGCTTACGGCGAGGCTGGCGGCGGCGCAGGCCGCGCTCGAAGAAAAGCAGAGCGGGGGCGGCCAGCAGACCGGGTCCAAGTAATCGGCAAGCGGTGGAACGGCGGGGGCGCGGTCGCAATGGCCGCGCCCTTGCTGCGAGAGGTCCGTTATTTGCTGCCGCTGACGGGCGCTGGCGCGCTCGATTCGGGAATCAGCTTGATCTCGAAGATCTTGGGCCACAGCTTGCCGGTGACGAAGAGCCGGTCGTGTACGGAGTCGTAGGCGATGCCGTTGAGCACGGCCTCGGGATCGGTGACTGTGCTTGGGGGCCGCAGGCCGGCGAGGTTGATCCAGGCCAGCACATCGCCGTTGGCCGGCGAGATGATGGCGATGCGGTTCGAGTGCCAGACATTCGAGTAAATCTTGCCGTGAATGTATGCGAGCGCGTTCAACTGGGTGATGGGTTTGCCGTCGTCTGTGACGGTGATGCTGCGGACTTGGCGGAAGGTGTTGGGGTCAATGAAGTGCAGCGTGGACGTGCCGTCGCTTTCGATCAGGTCTTTGCCGTCCTGGGTCAGTCCCCAGCCGTCGTAAGGGAAAGGGAAGGTGTGCAGGAAGCGGAAGGTGGACAGATTGTAGACGAGTCCGATGTGCGACGTCCAGGTGAGCTGGATGAGCTCGTTGCCCCAGTTGGTGAGGCCCTCGCCGAAGTAGCGGTTGGGCAGCGCCTGATATTTGAGGATGCTGCCGGTCTCCAGGTCCTCTTCGCGCAGCGAGGAGCGGCCGCGCAGCCCGGTGCTCTCGTAGAGGTGGCCGTTCAGGTAGATCAGTCCCTGGGTGAATGCCTGCGAGTCGTGCGGGTAGACGTGGACGACGCGGTAGGTATAGACCGGCTGGGCGAGAGCGGCCGAGGCAAGGCCTATCCAGAGGGCGAGGAACACGGGGCAACGGGGGAAAAAGCGCTTCGCAAAAGTATTCATACCATCCTCTAATGTATGTGATTGGACCGGAAGGCATCCAGAGGCGGAGCTGGAAGTCAGGGCAATTGCATGGACGAAACGAATCAAACCTCGGCAGCGATTTTGCAAGGGGACGACTTCAGTCTTGCCAAGAATTGGCGCTTAACGTTCCGGCTTTACAGGCTGCGGAAAAATGCCAAGATGAGGGCAAATCGGGCCTGACGTTTCCCGCGTGGGCTTTACAGGCACTCTTTTCCAATACAAGATGAGCCTGAAGGGTTAGTCAGGCTGGGAAGTGAACGTCGCCAAGCTCGCAATCCGATTGTTCGCCTTGAATCGGGCAAAGTCTCCTGGGAATTTACGCCAGTCAGGTTGGGAATTGCACCCCCTGCACGGCGGCCTGGCCGGCCACTGGGCGATCAAGGTGAACGCAAATTGGCGGCTCACATTTTGTTTTGGAGGAGAAGATGTAATTCTGGTGGACTATCGGGATTACCATTGAGAGGAGGCTGGATCTTGATGACGCTGATGCACAACCCACCCCACCCCGGAGAGGTCCTTCGCGAATACTTTGGCGCGGTCGAGCCGGCCGAGGCTTCCAGGCGCCTGGAGGTTCCTATTGACCTCCTTGAGCGGGTGCTGAACGGCAAAGACCCCATTTCCGCCGATCTCTCTGTTTGTCTCGCCGAGGCGTTCGGCGCCTACGCTGGATTCTGGAGCGGCTTGCAGATGGACTACGATCTGTGGCGCGCCTCGCAAGCCGCGCGCCCTAAGATCGAGCCATTCAAACACGTTGCCTGACGTCAGACCCAATCCACACCGCGTTTGTTGAAGGACATATGGCCATCTTTGCGGGCATCGGTTGGCACATGGTGGGCGCGGCCTGCGCCGCGTCCTTTTACGCGCCCATCGAGAAGGTGAGGAAATGGTGCTGGGAGACCACCTGGGCGGTGGCCGGCTTCTTCTCCTGGATTCTGCTGCCCATCGGCGTAAGCCTCTGCTTGCTTCCGCATTTTTATGCTTTCTACGCCGCGCTCAGTCCCAGCCTGATGTGGGAGGTGGCGCTGTTCGGCGCCATGTGGGGGGTGGGCAACGTCAGCTACGGGCTCACCATGCGCTACCTGGGCATGTCGCTGGGCATTGGCGTGGCCATCGGCGTCACGCTGGTGGTGGGCACGCTCGTGCCGCCCATGGTGCACGGCCGGTTCGCCTTGCTGTTCCAGAGCCGCAGCGGCCTGTGGACCATGGCGGGCATCGTGGTCGCGTTGATCGGGGTGGCCATCGTCTCCTATGCCGGCCATCAAAAGGAGCAGCAACTCGGCGCCGGGGTCCAGGAGTTCAACGTGAAGCTGGGCCTCACGCTCGCCGTCCTGTGCGGCATCTTCTCCTCGGGCATGTCGTTCGCCATCGACGCGGCCCGGCCCATTGCGGCTGCCGCGCTGCGCCTGCACGTAAACACGATGTACGCGGCCCTGCCCAGCTACGTGCTCATCATGGGCGGCGGCGCGGTGGTCAATTTTGCCTATTGCTTTACGCGCCTGGGCTTCAAAAAGGAACTCTCTCTGCGCGCCGACCTTGCCCAGCCGCGCGCCACGCTGATGAAGAACGGCTCCATGGCCGCCGCCGGGGGCATGATGTGGTACCTGCAATTTTTCTTTTATGCCTGGGGCGCGGCCAGCATTCCCGCGCGGCTCTCCTATGTGAACTGGATGCTGCACATGAGCGGCTATGTGCTGTGGGGGGGCCTGGTCGGTTTGGCCCTCGGCGAGTGGAAGGGCGTAGGCTCGCGCCCGTTGCGTCTGCTCTGGGCCGGAATCCTGGTCATCATCGCCGCCGCCAACCTGGTCGGACTGGGCATGGCGTCGTGATGCGCGGTCTCGCTCGCCGCGCTACCGTCTTGCGAAGCCGCTCCGTTAACCGGGAAGCGGCAGCACTCCGTCGAGCCCCTGCGCCAGCAGATCGGAGCGCAGTTGCTCGACAGTGGAGAATACCACGCCCTTCATGCCCATCGCCGCCGCGGCCTCCACATTCACCAGCCGGTCGTCGAGGAAGAGCGTCTCTTCGGGGCGCGTCCCGAGCTTTTCAAGCACATAGCGGTAGATGGCGGGGTCCGGCTTGGCCACGCCCAGCTCGTAACTCCATACCAGCACGTCGAAACGCGCCAGCCAGTCAATCTCCCGTTTCATGCGCTCGTGTACGGCGTCGCCCATGTTGGAAAGGATGGCGGTGAGCAGGCCGCGGCGCTTGAGTTCAAGCTGCCAGGCCACCATGGCCGGGTTTTCCGTGGTCCACATGCGCGCGTCCCACTCATTCAGCTCCTCGAGAGCCGCGGAACTCAATTCCAGCCCCGCCTCGCGCGCCAGCTTTTGCCAGAAGGCGAGCCCGCTGAGCTTGCCTTCGTCGTAGGCGTGGCGATCGCTCCAATACAAACCCTCGAACCGCTCCGCAGCCAAACCGGTGATGCGCAGCATGGCGGCGTGCGCCTCAGGGTCAGGCGGGCCGGTGAGCACCATTCCATAGTCGAAGACCACCGCGCACAACCCCACTCTTCCCTCCTCTGGACGCCGCCTATGGCCGGGGCGCCTGTCATCCTTACTTATAGTGAGTCAGGGTCGTTTGCATCCAGCCGGCGGCAGGCGGCCATCCGCCGCAGCGGACAAGAGTTCAGCGTAGCATAACATCTTCGGGATCGCGGTAAGGGAATGGCTGCGACCAGTTTTAAGACTCCTGGCCTTCGCTGTCTTGGTCCGGGCCGGAAATCTCTTCGCTGTGCTTGCGGGCCAATTCCAGCAGGCGGATGAACTCCGCCAGCTCCGCGGCGCTCATGTGGCCGAGGAGTTCGCCGGGAAGCCGCCGGACCAGCGGGTCGAGAGCCTGCAAGAGTTTTAGTCCAGCCGGAGCAATATAGGTGCGGACCACGCGCCGGTCGCGCCGGTCGCGCTGTTGGCGAATGAGATGGAGCCTTTTCATTCTAGCCAGCAGGCGCGTGGTGTCGGGGCCGGCGGCGATCAGGCGCTCGCCAATGGCGGCGCAGGTGAGGCCGTCGGGTTGCGCGCCGCGCAGAATGCGCAGGACGTTGTATTGCGTGGAGGTAACGCCCCAGGCGCGCGTCCTGCGCTCCAAGGCGCGGTGCAAACGGTCGGAGGTGCGCAAGAGATTCAAGATCGCTTCTTCTTCGAGGCTGGCGAAGGGCTGCCGCTGTGCGATTTCGAGTTTCAGGCTTGACATCGGCGGTCTCCCCGGCCGTTTGCAGCGCGAATTTTTTAGGGCGGCAGCGCAGCCGCGGCGAAAAATCCCTGCATTTCCCCCTTCGTATGATGGCGCGGGCGAGGTATTTGTTTCAACAAACGTTTCGGCGCAGCGTGCCCAAGCCGCGAAGCAGACAGGCCGCCAGGCCCCGCGCGAGGCTAAACCATCCGCATCGGGCGGTGAGACGCGCCGCTAGCAGGACGCGGAGGGGATTGGTACAATCGAATTGACTCCAATCGCGCAAGCAGGGACCTAGCAGGGAAATCGATGAATGAGATTCTCGAACCGGAAGAGCAAGAGCTGCACCGGAAGCGATTCCCGCCGGATCCTTCGGTGGACGCATGGGATCAGGTGCTGAAGCTTATCATCCTTGCGGGGCTGGGCGCCCTGGCTTACGTGAGTATTCACGCGCAGCTTTTTTCTCCTCTTTACAGGTTGGCTGAGGCGCATGGCATCAGCGCCACACTGGTGCGGCCCAGCGTTTTGTGGTTCATGATGGGCACGTTGCTGCTGGTGTTCCGGACCCTGCTGTGGTTTACTTACCGGCCGCCCGCGCCGGCGACCCTGAAGACCGCCCCGCGCATGACTGTCGTCATCCCCGCGTACAACGAGGGCGCCATGGTCTCCAAGGCCATCGACTCCATCGCCAACGCTAACTATCCGCCCGAGCGGCTGGAGATCATCGTGGTTGACGATGGCAGTAAGGACGACACCTGGGAGCACATTCAGCGCGCCGCGGCGCGCCACGGAAGCCGGGTGCGGACGCTGCGCCAGGATCGCAACCGCGGCAAGCGCGAGGCCCTGGCGGCGGGCTTCCGCATCGGCAGCGGAGAGGTGTTTGTGACCGTGGACTCGGACAGCGTGGTGGGGCCCAATGCGCTGCTGGCCCTGGCCGGGCCGTTTGCCTCGGAACGGGTAGGCGTGGTGGCCGGCAAGGTGCTGGTCTACAACCGGGGCGAGGGCATCATACCGCGCATGTTGCACGTGCGGTTCACGCTGGCATTCGATTTTTTGCGCGCCTACCAATCCACATTCGGGACCGTCTATTGCAGCCCCGGCGCGCTCTCCGCGTATCGCGCCAGCGCGGTAAAAAAGGTGTTGGAGCGGTGGCTGAAGCAACGCTTTCTGGGCGCCCCGGCCACCATCGGCGAGGACCGCGCGCTGACCAACGACATCATGCGCCTGGGCTACGACAGCGTCTACCAGCGTAGGGCGGTTGTGCTCACGGTCGTACCCACCAGTTATAACCGGCTGACCAAGATGCTGCTGCGCTGGAACCGGAGCTATATCCGCGAGGAGTTGCGCTTCGCGGCCATCGTTTGGAAGCGCCCGCCGGTTGCGCGGCTGATCGCATTGTGCGACTCAACCATCACGAACGTGCGCTATCCGGTGATGTTCCTGTCCATGTCGCTGCTGGGATTTGCCCTTTTGAGCCGCGTGTTGACTTTGCCAAGAATGCTTGTAGCCATCGGGCTGATTTCAATTTTCTATTCTCTCTACTATCTGCGCAGCGAGCGGTCGTTCGACGTGGTCTACGGAGTGATCTACGAATACTTTTCCTTCTTCTTTCTGTTCTGGATTTTCCCCTGGGCGCTCTTGACGGTGCGCGCGCGAGGGTGGATGACGCGGTAGTGGCGGGAGGGTAGCCGCCAGGAATCGCGCAACGGGGCGCGTGATTCCGCGGCCAGCGGGGAGAAGCGCGATTGCACGCGCCAGTGCGGAGCAGCCGGCGCTTGCCGTCTGCTATACTCCGGGTTCATGCCCCTATGGAACGATTTGCAGCGGCTCAAGCCAGTGGAGCGCCGCGCCTTTCTGGCCGCTTTTTTGGGCTGGACGCTGGATAGCCTCGACTTTTTTCTGCTCATCTTTTGCGTGAAGGCGATTGCCGGGGAGTTCCACACCGAGCCCTCGGCGATCATGGGAGCGGTCTTTCTTACTCAGGCCTTCCGGCCGCTGGGTGCTCTTGTCTTTGGCGTATTGGCCGACCGCTACGGCCGCCGCCCGGTGCTGATGGGCAATATTCTGGCCTTTTCGCTGATCGAGTTGGCCTGCGCCTTTGCGCCGTCACTCGGTGTGCTGCTGGCGCTGCGGGCGTTTTACGGGTTCGCCATGGGCGGCGAGTGGGGCGTGGGCGCAGCATTGGCCTTCGAAACGCTGCCCAAAGAGGGCCGCGGCGTCTTCTCCGGCATCCTGCAGGAGGGATACGCGATGGGTTCGATCCTGGCCTCGGCGGCGTTCGCGCTGTTTTTCGTGCACATCGGCTGGCGGGGGTTGTTCGTGCTGGGCGCCATGCCGGCCTTGCTGGCGTTTTACGTGCAGGCTCGCGTGCCTGAGTCGCCGGTGTGGCTGGCGGGTGCAAAAATGCGCAGCACGCGGGCGCGGATGGACGGCGCTTCGGCGGCGCCCGTAATTCCGCCTCATCTCAAGGAGTTTCTGCCCACGTTCCTGTTTCTGGTGCTGCTGATGACGGCCTTCATGAGCTTCTCGCACGGCACCCAGGACTTGTATCCGACGTTTCTGGCGGTGCATGCAAAACTCACGCCGGAAACCATCGGGTTGATCGGCGTGCTGTACGGCTTCGGCTCCATCGCCGGAGGGGTTGTCTTCGGCGCGTTTTCAGAGAAATGGGGCCGCAAGCCGGCCATTGTGACTGCGGCGCTCTTGTCCATCCCCGTGATCCCGCTTTATGCCTACGGGCATACAGCCCTCACTCTGGGCATCGGCGCGGTGCTGATGCAGTTCATGGTGCAAGGGGCGTGGGGAGTGGTTCCGGCCTATCTGACCGAGCTTTCTCCGGGCCCGGTGCGGGCCACGGCGCCGGGGCTGGCCTACACGCTGGGCGCTCTCATTACCTCGTGGAACGGCGTGGCACAGGCGCTGGCGGCCCAGCACTGGCACAATTATCCGGCGGTGCTGGCGATTACCGTGGCGGTGGTGGCGCTGGCGCTGGCCGGTTTGGCCATGCTGGGCCATGAGGCGCGAGGCAGGGAGATGACGGCGGCGTGAGACAGCCGGCGGCGCGATTGCCTATAATCGCAACGACGCGCCGCGAGAGAGGCTGCGCGGAGCGCCGGTTACTGCTTGCAAGGAGCAGGAGGCGCGGAAACCGCCAAGAGGCGCGAAAACTAAATAGAGGGGAGATCCCGGGATGATACGGAGGAATTTGCGCGCCGTGCTGTTGCCGGCGGTTCTATTGGCGTGGGTGCTGGCTCCAGGGGTGGTGAGCGGTCAAGCGGGAGGCCACGCGGCGCCGGCCCCAGCGCCGGCCCCAGCGCCGGCTGCGCTGACCCTGCCTTCGTGGCAGACGAACAATGCCTACTGGCAGAAGTTCGATTACAAATTGATGACCGACTTCGCCGATCTGGCGCACTTCCGCGATGCCGACCTCAAACTCGGGCCGCCGGCCCCTGGCGTGAACCGCGTGGTCTTTATGGGCGACTCGATTACGGCGGGGTGGAATCTGAACATTTCCTTTCCCGGCAAGCCCTACGTCAACCGCGGCATCAGCGGGCAGACCTCGCCGCAGATGCTGGTGCGCTTCCGCCAGGACGTGATCGATCTGGACCCCAAGGTCGTCGTCATTCTCGCCGGCACCAACGACCTTGCCGGCAACACCGGCCCCATGACTCTGCAGGCGACCGAAAACGACCTGATGTCGATGGCCGATCTGGCCAGAGCCAATGGCATCAAGCCGGTGTTGTGCTCGGTGCTGCCGTCCACCGGCTTCTGGTGGCATCGCGGCCTGCACCCCGCGTCCAGGATCGCGGCGCTGAACCAGTGGATAAAGTCCTACGCGGCGCGCAAGGGATACGTCTACGTGAATTACTACTCGGCTATGGTGGACGCGCAAGGCGGCCTGCCGAAGAAACTGAGCCACGACGGCGTGCACCCCAATGCCGCGGGCTACGCGGTCATGGCGCCGCTGGCCGAATCGGGAATCGAGAAGGCGCTGAAAGGCGATGAATAAAGCGTGTTGCAAAAATGGCAGCGAGACGGGGAAGGGTCATCTCCCAGCGGCTAAAGCCCGCATTTATTTTGCTCGATTTACGTACGGGCTGAAGCCCGCACCCTTCAAACCGGCCCACTACCGAAGCACGGGCGCGATTGCCTTTCCGCCCGAATCAACCTAAAATGAAGACAATAAGAGGAAAGGTCTGTCTTCAAGCGATGCCCAAGGAAAAGATTCATCCCAATTATGCTGCGGTGCGGGTAATTTGCGCCTGCGGAAACAGTTTTGAGACGCGCTCGACGCACAAGGGCGACATTCACGTGGAAATCTGCTCGGCCTGTCACCCGTTCTTCACCGGCAAGCAGCGGCTGGTGGATACGGCGGGGCGCGTGGAGCGGTTCCGGCGCAAATACGCGAAGGCCACCGAGGCGAAGGCGGCCAAGGCCAAAGCGAAGTAGATCTGAGACGGCTTTCAGGATTGGGCCTCCGCCGCGGCGGAGGCCTTTTGCTGTGCGATGATGATTGTGCATGATCAAGGCAAGTTTCACCGTTTACCATCGCCGGGCTACGCAGCTTGCCGACGCTATGAGGCTTTGTCAGGACGGTCTGACAGCGTATGCTTCCGCTGCGGCCCTGCTAGCCGTGCACAGCGCCATCTCCTATAGTGACGCGCTATTGATAGGGTTTAACGGGACGCGGCCACGTGGCGAGAATCATCAACAAGCTGTCACGGCTCTGAAGCGCGCATGCACGAAAGCGAAAGTCGATCAGGACGGCATTAGGCACCTTCAAAGCCTGGTAAGTGCAAAGACAGCTATTTCCTACGGCGAGAAGCATGTCGATGATCAAAGGGTCGAGGCGCTCTGTATAACCGCCGAGCGATTTCAGATCTGGGCGGAGCGGATTTTGCAAAGACGGGAAGGAAGGTGGTCGTCATGACCGCGAACCAAGAAACCTTGAGGCTGACGCCGCGCCAGAGAGAAGGGCGCGCCATCAACGCGGTTGCGGAGCTGTTGCGGCGGACGCTGTCGGTACCCAATATTTATTTGGAGCCACCGGCTTCTGTGATTCGTGCGGACGTTTTGGCAGTGGATCGTGGAGGTGCGGGGGATCTGCATGCGGTTGAGGTCAAGCTACAGGATAAAGACCCGTCTCACGTGAACCCCACGCTGAAGCGGCCAGGTGCAAGGTTGACATGGTCTTCTCCACAAGTGAGGGAGAGAGTCCACCAGGAGATGGTGAAAGGTACGCATCGTCAGTTGATGTCTATGCCGGCCCACTTTCGTTACCTTGCGATTTCAGTCGAGGATTTCGATGCGTTGCATGGAGACCTTTCAAATCTAGGCTTATACGCCAAGGACGGCATTGGACGGCTTGGCATTATCACAATCACCGAAAAGGGCACAGACTCACCTGTAGCTGAGGTGGCCCTCGCACCCGAGCGTTTTCGCGTGGACCCGGCAAAGCTGAAGGCAATCGAGACCAAGCTGTTGGCAAAGAGCCGTCCGGATATCGAAGTGCGGATTTAGGCAGCCGATGGCGCGACGCGGATTCACCGTGAAGAAGCACTGGGA
>JABEBX010022490.1_pt1 | contig 12983 bp, 12 predicted proteins | sample 7245971 | NCBI WGS metagenome assembly JABEBX01 (sample SAMN14506365, study PRJNA622280) | hot springs metagenome | biome: hot spring [ENVO:00000051]|acidic hot spring [ENVO:00002120]; feature: spring [ENVO:00000027]|sediment [ENVO:00002007]; material: sediment environment [ENVO:01001048]...
GGTATATTAAAGGAGGGGCAAGATGTCATTAAATGCTGGAGATAAAGTAATATTTAAAATATTTAGGTATGATCCTGCCAAAGATAAAGCTCCTTATTTCAAAGACTATGAAGTTACCATTGAAAAAAAAGGCATGATGGTTTTAGATGGTTTAAATCAAATAAAATGGCATATAGACGGTTCTTTAACTTATAGAAGAAGCTGTAGAGAGGGTGTGTGCGGTTCTGACGGTATGAATATAAACGGTATGAATACAACTGCTTGTATGGCACACATCGATGATTATAACAGCAATGTATTAACAATTAAGCCATTGCCTGGGTTGCCTGTTATAAAAGATTTAGTATGCGATTTTACTGACTTTTTTAACAAATACTATGCAGTAAAACCATATTTGATTGAAAAAACACCACCGCCAGGCGTAGAAAGATTGCAAAGTATTGAAGACAGGGCAAAAGTTGATGGTTTGTATGAGTGTATATTGTGTGGTTGTTGCTCTAGTTCATGTCCGTCGTACTGGGCAGATAGGGATTATTTAGGACCAAGTGCACTATTGAATGCTGCTCGTTTTGTTATGGATACAAGGGATGAGGGCAGTGATGAAAGATTGGATGCTGTAAACAATATTCATGGTGTGTGGCGTTGTCATACAATACTAAATTGTATCCACGCATGTCCAAAAGAGTTAAATCCAACCAAAGCGATAGCTTCACTTCAAAAAGAGATTTTAAAACGCACATATTAATACCACAAGAAGGGTGTTTCTTGCCCTTCTTTTTTTCTTTTAAAAAATCGTTTTTTATGATAAAATAAGACCGAATAAGGTAATGTTCAAATGCATGAAGTAAGGCAAGAAATTTACTTAAAGGCAATTGTAGAAAATTTTCAAAATATACAAAATTATATTGGTAACAATATAGAAGTGGTGCCTGTAATAAAAGCAGATGCATACGGTCATGGAGCAATAGCCGTTGCTTTAAGACTCAAAGAGTTTGTTAAAAGTTACTTTGCGGTAGCTTGCATCCAAGAAGCTATAGAATTAAGGAAAAATCATATTGACAAGGATATACTGGTGTTAAGCAGGGTTGAAGATATAGAGGATTTATATAACTACAATTTAACTGCTGTTGTAGGAGATTTTTCTATTTTCAAAAACATTATAGATGTTGCAAGAAACAAAAAATACAAGTTTCCTATACATATAAAATTCAATACAGGAATGAATAGGCTTGGTTTTTCATACTCTGAATTAGATGAAATTTTAGAACTATATAAGAAAAACAAAGATTATATTGATCTTGTTGGTGTTATGTCGCATTTTTCAAGCTCAGAATCTGATTTTACTCGAACTAATGAACAGCTTAATGTTTTTAGAAAAATTATTGAAGAAATAAAATCACATAACATAGATTTAAGATACTATCACATAGCAAATAGTGGCGCTATATTAAACAATAAAGACGCGCACTTTAATGCTGTAAGGGCGGGTATTACTCTGTATGGTTATTATCCTAAAAAACAAGAAAGTAATCCAATGCATATAAAGCCTGCTATGAGCATAAAGAGTTTTGTTATAAGCAAACATACTTTAAAAAAGGGCGAAGGTGTTAGCTATGGTCCAACTTTTATAGCTAATTTCGATATGGAAATTGCTGTTGTTGCATTTGGTTATGCAGATGGCTTATTTAGAGCTTTATCTAATAAATTCAGCGTTATTGTAAATAATAAATTATGTAAAAGCGTTGGCACTATTTGTATGGATATGTTTGCTATAGATATTAGCAATGTTGATGTAAAGGTTGGAGATGAGGTAATTATTTTAGGAGAAAGCGAAAATTGCAAAGTTGATGCTGATGATTTAGCTCAACTGTCTTCAACAATAAACTATGAAATCCTTACAAATATTGGAAAGAGTTTGAGGGTTAAAAGGGTTTATTTGTAAATGTTTATATTTACATTTTTAGGAACGTTGATAGTTGATTTTATAGAGGCATTAGGTGGTGTTGTTATATTGTCTGTAAATGCTCTTTTGAACATTGCTAAAGGTTCACTGAGGTTAAAACAAACAGTTGATCAATTTTACACAATTGGTGTTACATCAAGTTTTATTGTAATTTTAACATCGCTATTTATTGGTATGGTTGAAGCTTTACAAATTTACCACGGTTTTCAAAAATTTGGAGCGGAAAACATGATAGGATATACTGTAGCAGTGTCTTTAGGGCGCGAGCTTTCTCCAGTATTTACAGCTTTGATGATTGTTGCTAGAAATATATCTGCAATGAGTGCAGAAATTGGAACAATGAAAATAACCGAGCAAATAGATGCAATGGAAGTTATGGCAGTTGACCCAATTAATTATATAGTGACGCCACGCGTTATAGCAACTATTGTAATGTTACCGTTTCTTGTTGCTCTATCAAATGTTGTTGGCAATGTGGGAGGCTATATCGTAGGTGTGTTTATATTAAAAGTAAACCCTAGTGCGTACATTGATAATATAAGACAGTACCTTGATTTGAGCGATTTAACTTATGGCTTTATTAAAGCGGCAATATTTGGTTGGTTTATTTCTTCAATTGGTTGTTATATGGGTTTAAATGCAACAAAAGGTGCAAAAGGTGTGGGATTATCTACAACAAAAGCAGTTGTAGTTTCAAGTGTCACAATTTTAATTGCTGATTATATTTTATCAGCTTTTTTATTTTAGATGATAGAGATTAAAAATTTAAAAAAAACCTTCGGCAAGCAAATAGTGCTTAATGATTTGAATCTAAATATTCAAGAAGGTAAAATCACAGTAATTTTGGGAAAAAGTGGTCAAGGCAAAAGTGTTTTCATAAAAAGCATTATTGGAACGCTAAAGCCAGATTCAGGTGAAATAATATATAAAAATAAAGACTTGTTAAAGATAAAATTGAAAGAGTTCAACAAAGTAAGAATGAAGTTCGGCGTTCTTTTTCAAGAAGCTGCTTTATTTGATTCAATGACAGTATTTGAAAATGTAGCATTTCCAGTAGTTGAACATAAATTGATTAGTAAAAACATAGTTAAAGAAGAAGTTAAACGTGTATTAAGTTTGGTAGGACTTGAAGATGTTGAAGAAAAATACCCAAGTGAGCTTTCCGGTGGAATGAAAAAACGTGTCGGTTTAGCAAGAGCAATTATTACAAAGCCAGAAATAATATTTTTTGATGAACCAACAACTGGTTTAGACCCCATTGTTTCATATGCAATAGCAAAACTCATTAAAGATATGAAATCCAAATTGAATACAACATGTTTGGTTATTACTCATGACTTAGATGTAGCAAACTTTGTTGCAGATTTTATAGGCTTTTTGGATGGCGGAAAAATCATAGAGTTTGATAAAAAGGAGAATTTTTTCAATTTAACCTCTCCAATTGTGAGAGAATTTTTAGAAGCATTTAAAGGGGGCTAGTGATGAAAAAAGAGACAATAATAGGGCTTTTTGCTTTTGCAATAATAATACTATTTGGCGTAATGACTATAAAATTAGGTCAGTTTAGCTTGAGCAAGCATCCTACATACACACTTTATGCTACATTTTCCAATGTATCAGGCTTAAAAGAAAAGGCAAAGGTTACAGTTTCTGGTGTAGAGGTTGGATATGTTAAAAACATTGAATTAACGCGAAACGGTGCAAAAGTAGCAATGGATATTTATTCTAAATATAAAATTTCTAATGATTCTATTTGTTCGATATCATCTACTGGTTTAATTGGAGAAACATACATTGAGATTACTCAAGGTAAAAGTAATACTTATTTAGCTAACAATCAATCTTTTGTTTATGCTCAATCTGCAGTTGGTCTAAACAATGTAATGCGTGGTGCAAGTGAAGTACTAAATCAGCAAAATAGAGATAATCTGGCAAAAACTCTACAGAATATTGCTGTTTTGACAGCAAATTTAAATGAAGTGGTAAATGAGAATAGAGCTGCTTTAAGAGCCACAATTTTGGAGGCAAAACAAGCAATGCTTGCATTTGATAGGGCAATGTCCAATATAAATGAAACAGTTTTGCAATCAAGGCCAGACTTAAAAGCAACGCTTGAACAAGCAAAATCTTCAATGGGAAAACTTAACTCTTCTTTAAACAATGTATATGATTTAACAGAAAATATCAAAGAAGGTAAAGGTACAATCGGTGGTTTGATGACAAAGAATGAGATATACAATAATATCAATAATGCAACGGCAAATATTGATGAAATTTCAAGAAAAATTAATGAAGGAAAGGGCACCGTAGGTAAGCTTGTAAACGATGAAGGCGTGTATGACAATTTAAATAGTACACTTAAAGATTTAAAAAATTATTTTGGCAAAATTAATAAAATATTAATTCAAGCAAATGTACAAGGAAATTACCTAACGCGTGGTGGCAATTCAATGGGTATTGCAGGTGTAAATATTTATACAGCCCCAGATCGTTTTTATAGAATTGAAGCTGTCAATGAAAAAAATTATGAAAACACGCCTAACCCTTCAAGCCAAGATACAAGAATTAGAATTAATGCCGAAATGGGTAAACGATATGATAATATAGTGATAAGGGGCGGTATTATAGAATCTACATTTGGGGTTGGGGCTGATTATTACGCAACACCAGATTTGAAATTGTCAGCTGATGCATTTGATTTTAATCATTCAAATGATATAAGAGACCACAATGCCCAAGTAAGAGTTCAAGCTTCATATAGAATCTTAAGGCATTTTTATCTCTATGGTGGTGTTAATGAATTGCTAAATAGCCAATCAAGGTCTCCTTTTATAGGTTTAGGCATGAAATTTACGAATGAAGATTTAAAGTACTTTGCTGGCAGCGCGAGTAGTATACCTTATAAATAAGGAGCAAGATAATGTTATATAAAAGCACAAGATGTGGTGTAGAAAAAATTAGTTTTAAAGATGCTGTGATGATGGGGCTTGCACCAGACGGCGGCCTTATTGTACCAGAGTTTATACCAAAGCTTTTGCCACAAGAGTTGATAAAAAAGGATTTTAAATCTATAGCATTTGAAATATTTAAGCAGTATATTTCTGATATTGAAGAAAAAGATATTTTTGAGTTAATTGAAAAAAGCTATAACGCATTTGATAATCCAGAAATTACGCCACTAAAACATTTTGACAATTTGTACATACTTGAGCTATTTCATGGACCTACGTATGCTTTTAAAGACATTGCGTTACAATTTTTAGGTAATCTGTTTGAGTATATATTAAGCAAAAACAATCAAACACTAAATATTCTTGGGGCAACAAGTGGCGATACAGGTAGTGCAGCAATATATGGTTTAAAGGGAAAAAGCAATGTCAAGGTATTTATACTTTATCCAAACAATGCAATAAGCCCAATACAAGAGCTTCAGATGTGTGATATTGATGATAAAAATGTATTCCCGATAGCTGTAAACGGATCATTTGATGATTGTCAATACATCATAAAGGAGATTTTTAAAGATATTGCATTCAAAGAAAAATACTTTCTTGGTTCTATAAATTCTATAAATTTTGCAAGAATCTTAGCCCAGATTACATACTATTATTATGCATACACAAAAATAAACCACGCTATAACTTTTAGCGTACCAACGGGCAATTTCGGTGATATATTTGCAGGCTACTTAGCTTTGGCTATGGGTTTACCCATTGAAAAGCTAATTTTGGCTACAAATGAAAACGATATCCTATATAGATTTGTAAAATTTGGCGATTACTCAAAGCAAAGTGTTAAAAAAACACTTAGTCCTTCTATGGATATACAAGTTGCAAGCAATTTTGAAAGATACCTTTATTATTTATACAATCAAGATTGTCAAAAAGTGAAAGACTTAATGAAAAAGCTTGAGCGTAAAGGCTCGATTGAATTTAAAGAAGATATTGAAAAAATAAATAAAGATTTTATTGCTCACAGAGTTGGTAATGGGGAAATTTTGCAAACTATAAAATATTTCTATGAAAGTTACAATTACATAGTTGATCCGCATACAGCGTGTGGTGTAAAAGCCGCTTTGAATGAGTCAAGAGAGAGTGTATGTTTGTCAACGGCTCATCCAGCTAAATTTGTCGATGCAATTGAACAAGCAATGGGCAAAAAACCTGATTTACCAGCTGGTTTGTCCAAACTTTCAACGATAAAGAGAAAGTTTGTAGAAGATAACAGTGTAGAGGCAATAAAGCATTTCATACAACAACATGCGTAGGCTTTATACATTGACTTTTTAATAGTCTTGTTATACATTAAGTGTAAAATGAAGTTTGATTATTTGAAAGAGTTACTTAAAGAGCGCTATTTAGAAGAAGAAATCGATAGGATTCAATATTCATACGATGCTACGCAAAAGATGTATTTACCAGATTGTGTTGTGTTGCCAAAAAATACAGATGAAGTAAGCAAAATACTAAAATTTGCTAGTGTTCATAAAATTCCTGTTGTAGCAAGGGGTTGTGCAAGTGGTTTTAGTGGCGGTGCATTAAGTGTAGATGGTGGCATTGTATTATCTATGGAGCTAATGAATAATATCATTGAGATTGATTTGGATAATTTGATTGCAACTGTAGAACCCGGTGTTGTCAATTTTGATTTGCAATTGGCGCTTAAACCACACGGTTTATTTTTCCCCCCGGACCCTTCAAGCTGGAAGTTTTCATCAATCGGTGGCAATATTGCAGAAAATGCTGGTGGTCCAAAGGCTGTAAAATATGGCGTTACAAAGGATTGGGTGTTAGGCTTAGAGGTTGTGCTAGCTGATGGCTCTGTTATAAATGTTGGCTCAAAAAACGTAAAAGATGTAGCAGGCTACAATTTAACTCAGCTATTTGTTGGCAGTGAAGGCACATTAGGTATCATAACAAAAGCGCTTTTAAAGCTTCATCCAATACCTTTACATACCCAAACAATACAGGCTATTTTTGACGATATGGGTAGGGCTGCAAAAACTGTCAGCGATATCATCAAAAACAAGATTATACCAAGCGCTTTGGAGTTTGTTGACCACCAAGCCATTATTGCTGTAGAAGATGCACTGGGTGCAAATCTTCCAATAGAAGCAGATGCCGTTTTAATCATAGAAATAGAAGGCTCTAAATATCAAATTAAAGAGGATTTAGAAAAAATTGAACAGATATGTAAGAATAATGGCGCAAGTGTAAAGATAGCGCACTCAATAGAAGAAGAAGAAATGATTTGGCTTGCAAGAAAATCAATTTCACCGACTCTAAAGCGCATAGCAGATGGCAAGCTCAACGAAGATATTGTTGTGCCGCGTTCTAAAATTGCAGAAATGATAAAAAAAACGCAGGAAATTGCAAAAAAATACAATGTAGTTATTGTTAATTTTGGACATGCTGGAGATGGAAACATACATACAAATATTATGTACAACACATTAGACAAAGATGAAGAAACAAGAGCGTTTCAGGCTATGGATGAAGTGTTTAGCGAGTGTTTAAATTTAGGTGGGTCAATAAGCGGAGAACATGGAATTGGCATAACAAAGCAGGATTTTTTAGAACGTCAAGTAGGTCAAAGAACAATTGAACTTTACAGACAAATAAAGCGCGCATTTGATCCACACAATATATTAAATCCTCATAAGATGAAGCTATAATGAATGAAAGATTAAAACAAGAGTGGGAATCGTGTGTTAAATGCGGGCTGTGTCGTAGCGTTTGTCCAGTTTTTAGAGAGCTGCGTCAAGAGCCTTTTGTTGCCCGCGGACATATTAGTTTGTTAAGCGAATTTATAAAGGGTAAGTTTGATTTTGATAGCGAGAAGTCCAAAGATTACTTATATAAGTGTTTGTTGTGTACAACATGTGTTGAGGCTTGTCCAAACAATTCTGGCACAGATACAATTGTTGAAATTGCAAGAAGACGCATTGTGGAAAAACATGGTTTGCCATTGTATAAAAAAGTAATGGCTAAAATTTTGCTCAATAGGTCATTGATGGATCTAACTACATTTAGTGCTAACTTGCTCTCAATATTTTTATTTAACAAAAACAACGATACATCAAGGCAATCTACTCAGCTAAAAATTAAATTACCTTTTTTTGATAAAGATAGGCTAATGCCACCTATAGCGCCAAAAACTTTTTATAACAAATATGCAAGCTCTGGGAAAAAGCCCAAGATATCGATATTTCCCGGCTGTTTAATAAATTACACATATGTGAAAATTGGTGATGCTTTTGTCAATATACTACAAAAATTGAACATTAGTTATATAATAGAAAAAAAAGCTAGTTGTTGCGGTGCGCCCATTTATTTTAGTGGAAATTTTGATGATGCGAAAATTCTTGCTAAAAAAAACATTGATTTGTTTTACGATCAAGATATTGATTATTTGGTAGTTTTAGAACCCACATGTGCAAGTATGATGAAATTTGATTATTCCAAACTATTTATGTATTTTGATGATGAAGAATACACACAAAAGGCTTTAAAATTAGCTGAAAAAATTATTGACCCAGTAAAATACTTGTATGACAATACAAATATCAAAGAAAAGTTGAAAAATACCAATTTAAGCGTTACCTATCACGACCCGTGCCACTTAAAGCGCACACAAAAGGTTAGACAAGAGCCACGAGAGTTAATCAAGCAAGCAGCAAACTTTAGTGAAATGAAAGAAGCAGATAGATGTTGTGGAAATGGCGGCACATTTAGCATTGACTATAGGGATTTGTCTTTAAAGATTGCCTCAAGAAAGATTGATAATATACTAAACACAAAAGCTCAAGCGCTTGTCACAGGTTGCAGTGCTTGTATTATGCAATTGTCTGAAGCGTTGCATATTGCTGGGCATGATGAGATAAAAACGCTTCATACGCTTGAGCTGCTAGAACAAGCAATAAAAGGAGACTGATATGCATAAGATTAGAAAAGCGGTTTTTCCTGTCGCAGGTTTTGGTACGCGTTTTTTGCCAGTAACAAAATCATCGCCCAAAGAGATGTTGCCTTTGGTAGATAAACCATTGATACACTATGGTGTAAAAGAAGCTGTAGATGCAGGTATAGAGCAAGTGATTTTAATTACAGGAAGGGGCAAAAGGGCGATTGAGGATTATTTTGATATATCGTTTGAGCTTGAATTTCATTTGAAAATGAATAAAAAAGAAGAGCTTATTGAAGATATGCGCTCAATTAGCAATATGGCTGATTTTGTATATTTAAGACAAGAAGAGCCCAAAGGCTTAGGGCATGCGATACTTAGAGCAAAAGATGTTGTTGGAAATGAACCTTTTGCTGTTGTTTTGCCAGATGATGTAATTGTCAATGAAAAAGGTGCAGTTGAGCAATTAATTGAAGTGTACGATAAATATAATTGTTCTGTTCTTGGTTTAGAATTGATTGACAAAAAAGAAACAGATAAATATGGTATAGTAGATGGCATTAAAATTGAAGAGAATATTTATAAACTTGACAAATTTGTAGAAAAGCCAAAACCAGATGAAGCCCCAAGCAATCTTGCAATTATTGGCAGATATATTTTTACACCAAGAATTTTTGAAGCTTTGCAAAAAATTCCAGTTGGCAAAAACAATGAACTTCAACTAACTGATGCTATAAGGTTTTTATCTGAAAAAGAGGCTATATATGGTAAATTGATAGAAGGCAAGCGCTTCGATTGTGGATCTAAGTTAGGATTTCTTAAAGCAATTATAGAGTTTTCCCTTCAAGATGACTCTATTGCAGATGAATTTAAACAATACTTAATAGAGGTTATCAATGCTTGATATAACTATTTTGAGGCAAAACCCTAAGCTAATTAAAGATATGCTTGTGTGCAGAAACAATCAAACTATTGATGTAGATAAGCTCATTGAGCTAGATATTCAAATTAGAAACATTAAAGCGCAAATCGATTCTATTTTACACAAGAGAAAAGTTTTATCGAAAGAAATTGGTGTAATTAAATCCAAAAAAGGTGATTCTAAAGAGCTTGAAGACAAAGTTAGAGACTTTTCAATGGAAGTTACTTCTTTGGAAGAACAACTATCGTTAAAAACAGATGAGTTTTTATCCGTGTGGCTTTTAGTTCCAAACTTGATTGATGTATCTGTAGCAATTGGAAAAGATGAAAGTGAAAATGTTGAAATAAGAAAAGTTGGAGAACCAACAATTTTTGATTTTGAGCCCAAAGCCCATGATGAAATAGCCAAACAATTGGATATTTTAGATTTTGATAGAGCTGCTAAGCTATCTGGAAGCAGATTTGTTTATTATAAAAAACAAGGCGCAAAATTAGAGCGTTCATTAATCAATTTTATGTTAGATTTGCATATAAAAAGCGGCTATCAAGAGATGATTGTGCCATACATTGTCAATGAAGAAGCTATGATTGGCACTGGCCAGTTTCCAAAATTTAAAGAAGAAGCTTATAGCACAGGCGAACAATTTTTGATACCAACTGCTGAAGTAGCGTTGGTTAATTTTTACAGGGATGAACTTATTAGTGAATCTTTACTTCCTATTAAATTTGTTGCATATAGTGCATGTTTTCGAAAAGAAGCTGGTAGTTATGGCAAAGATGTGCGAGGCATCATTAGACAACACCAATTCAATAAAGTTGAATTAATTCAATTTACTAAACCTCAAGAGTCATTTGATGCGTTGGAAGAGCTAACAAGCCAAGCTGAACTTGTATTAAAAGAATTGAATTTACACTATAGAGTTGTGATGCTTTGCAGTGGTGATTTGGGTTTTGCAAGCGCAAAGACATACGACTTAGAAGTGTGGCTTCCATCCCAAAATTGCTACCGTGAAATCTCTTCTTGTTCAAATACACTTGATTTTCAGGCAAGAAGGGCTAAAATTAAAGTACGAGGTAGTCAAGACAATTATTACCCGCATATACTCAATGGGTCCGGTGTGGCAGTTGGCAGGTGTTTTGCAGCAATTTTGGAAAATTATCAAACCAAAGATGGAAATGTCAAAATACCAGATAAATTGGTTCCATACTATGGTAGCAAGTGGTTGTTATGATTTTTGAAGATGAAAGATTTAAGCAATACGGTGCAAGGTGTGTATTTTTTGATAGAGATGGTGGTGTGAGCCAAGAGCCATTTGACTGTTTAAATGTAAGCATCTCAGTTGGCGATACATTTGAAAATGTTAAGAAAAATATGGATATTGTAAAAAAACAATTAAATGTAAATACAGTTGCTACATTAAATCAAATCCATTCAGATAATATTATTGAGTATAATGGTACTATTGCAGATGCAGATGGTTTTTTTACAACTCAAAAAGGAGTCTTTTTGGGTATAAAGTTTGCGGATTGTTGCCCTGTGATTTTTATGGATATTAAAAAGAAAATTATTGCAAGTATACATAGTGGTTGGCGTGGGGCTTTTTTAAAAATTTCTAAAAAAATGTTACACATATTTTATAATTTGGGTTCCAAAAACGAAGACATCATAGTTACGCTAGGTCCGCATATTTGTGGAAATTGTTATGAGATAAAAGATGATGTTGCTTCAAAGTTTGATTCACGGTTTGTTATAAAAAAAGGCAACAAACAATTTTTATCGTTGCGCGATTCAATAATTGATTCTTTGATTGAAAGTGGTTTAAAAATTAAAAATATTAATGATATGCAAATTTGTACTTATGAAAATAAGAATTTCTTTTCATACAGAAGGAATAATCTTAGCGGGCGCAACATCGGTGGTATTTTTTTGCTTGATAATTAACAAAAAATGTATAGAATAGTATTAACTTTTATGACAATTTTCCTATTTTGTTTTCTATTTTTGTTTATACCACATATGGCTTATGCTTGGGGTCCAGGCGTACATACGCTTATTTCGTTCAGTTTACTTGATGAGTTGAAAGCTTATGGTAGTGTATTTTACCCTGTTGTTTCTAATAATTTTTGGGAATTTTTATATGGTAGTTTGGCACCAGACTTTATGGTAGCGAAAAAATTTGTCTCAAAGAAAAATAATTCGCATAATTTTGATTTTGCATACAAACTTTTCGGCTTATCAAAAAACGAAAAAGAATTGTCCTTTGCTATTGGATATTTATCGCATTTAGCTTCTGATAAAATAATGCATGAAGTATTCTTGAGTGATTACAATGTGGTAAATTCTCTTGAACACATGAGTTTAGAGTTGCTATCGGATACGTATTATTCTGATTATCTAAATGTTGTGGCGCTTGTGCTTAAGAAAAGAACTACATTAGATAAACCATTGAAAGCAAATTTCGGTTTAATGATAAATACTTTTATTGGTAAGAATATTTTAAGATTATCAACAAAAAATATTGTTTCTTCTATATCAAAAAGCATTGTTATAAACAAAATTGACAAAAGCATAGTGGATAATTACATATTAGCATCTCTTAAGTTAAGCAAAGAGCGTATAATTAAACTAAAATAAAAAAAATATATCATAAAAATAGGAGGGTATTAAAATTGCATGAATAATATCAATGTTGAGGATTTAAAGAAAAAGAAGCTAGTAGAATTGATAGAAATTGCGAAAGCACTGGAAATAGCCATAGCAAGCAAAAAAAAAGAGCAGCTAATTTTTGAGATTACAAAGAAACTATCTGAAAAAGAGGGTGTTAGTTACGGCGAGGGTGTATTGGAAATTTTACCTGATGGTTTTGGGTTTTTAAGATCTCAAAAAAATAATTACTTGCCATCTCAAAACGATATATACATATCGCCAAGTCAGATAAAAAGATTTGCCCTAAGAACGGGTGATTTTATTTCAGGACAAATTCGAGAACCGAAAGACAATGAAAAATATAGGGCGCTTTTAAGAGTTGAAGCTGTAGAATTTGAAGATCCAGAAAATATGAAAGAACGTGATTACTTTGATAGTTTAACGCCACTCTACCCAATGGAGAGAATCAAACTTGAAGTTACAAAAGATAATACTGCTATGCGCGTAATGGATTTAATAACTCCAATTGGAAAAGGCCAGAGGGGTTTGATT
>JABEBX010022631.1_pt1 | contig 12981 bp, 17 predicted proteins | sample 7245971 | NCBI WGS metagenome assembly JABEBX01 (sample SAMN14506365, study PRJNA622280) | hot springs metagenome | biome: hot spring [ENVO:00000051]|acidic hot spring [ENVO:00002120]; feature: spring [ENVO:00000027]|sediment [ENVO:00002007]; material: sediment environment [ENVO:01001048]...
CGCTCATTGTAATATGGACCATAAGCATCTTCTGGTTTTACGGTAAATGTCTTTTTTTCGCCTTCTTCTAAGCCAATTACAGCTTCTTCAAAACCTGGAATTATTGAGCCATCGCCTATTACAAACTCCAATGGATTTGAATTTATAGATGAATCAAATATACTGTCATCATCTAACTTTCCTACATAATGTACCTGAACCTTATCGCCTTTTTGTGCACTAGACATGAAACACCTCGAAATATAAAAATTTATTTAGAAACATTAATCACTAAAAGTTATAACTACAAAACCCAACTGAGAGTTTGTACTCATGATTGGCACTATTATATAAGACATGTTTGGTTGGATCTGCTTAATGGTTATTTCTTTGTATTGAGCGAATTGGCTTGGATAGATTTTATCAAATGACTCACCTTCAAATTTTTTATTTGTGCCAACAATAATTTTTCCTGCTCTAACAAGATTTATATCCTTAAAACCTTTAGTTTTCACAAGCTCATTAAAACAATCATTGATGCTTTGGTAGTTGTTGGATTCAATAGCATTTTTTACAAAATAACTAAGCGGTATAGCCAAACTTTGTAAAAGCGATGTTGTTTTAGCTTTCTCTTGTGCGCTGTATTGGGCATTTATTTGTGCTATTTTATTTGAAAAAGCTAACTCTTGAGCTTTTTTATACGAATTTAATTTTATGTTTCCATAAAAATATACACCTACAACACCTATCACTAAAATCAAAATGGCTATATAACATGCTTTTTTAGAGCTCACTTTACCCTCCTTCATCTAACTATAGTTAAACCACTTACAAATGTCAAGACCTGCTTAAGTTTTTTTATTGACATCATTAAAAAAGTATATAGAATATGGACCATATGAGTATTTTCCATGCTATTATTTTAGGTATTGTAGAAGGTATTTTAGAGTTTTTGCCTGTATCTGCTGCTGGTAACTTAACACTTGTTGGTAAAGCAATGGGTATACCATCAAGCGATTTTATAAAAATTTATGAAATTGTAATGCAACTTGGTGCGGTATGCGCTGTATTGATTTTGTATACTAAAAGGCTACTGATTGATTTTCAAACATTAAAAAAAGTGATTTATGCATTTATACCAACTGGTATATTGGGTTTAATAGTATATAAGCCTGTGAAACACTATTTGTTGTACAATGACAAAATTACTGTAATATCTTTAATTATAGGTGGCCTAATTATCATAGCTGTTGAACTATTTAAGAAAAAACCTACTATTAAAAATATTGACCAACTAAGCATTAAAAAAGCTGTGTTGCTTGGATTTATTCAAGCATTGGCTTTTATACCTGGTGTCTCAAGGTCTGGTGCTACAATTGTGGGTGGGATACTGCTTGGCCTTGATAGAAAAACCGCTGTTGAGTTTTCTTTTTTACTCGCTATACCTACGATTTTAAGTGCTGGCTCATATGCTTTAATAAAAGATCATGCTTATATTTCACATAGCGACTTTATAGCTATGGGTGTAAGCTTTTTTACAGCTTTAGTTTTTGCTGTAATTAGTGTTAAAACATTTTTGCGCTTTATTTCAACAAATAATCTAATGGTTTTTGGTTTTTATAGAATACTTGTGGGCGTTGCTTATTTAATATTTGCATAAAAATGCCGCAAGGGTTGCCTGTGTAGATAATTTTCTCCCCTTCTATAACGCTGCTTCCGTGATGTGCAATTGTCAGCTTAACCCAAAAAGTGTCGCTAAAGCGATGAGCCCCTCCTATGTGCATAGGATGAACTTGTGCTCCTTTTGATTGACAGTACAGCGCTAGCTCAAACGGCGCTACAATCGTTGCTGAATTATTTTTGGCAATTTCAATTGCATCGCCAATATGGTCGCCATGCCCATGCGTTAACAAAATGTAATCTACTTTAATATCGCTGGGCTTTGTAGTTGCTTGTGGGTTTCCCGTTAAAAACGGATCAATAATTACAGATACGCTTCCTTTTGCCAAAACTGCCGCATGTCCTAAATAGGTAAGTTGCATAGCACACCTCCTTTATATTTTTCTACTACCTGGCTTTACAAGCGGTATATTTTGCTTACACAGTGGACAATTTTCAGGTTCGTAATTAACGATATTTAAACGAATCAATGGAAAATAATCCAAATCAGTTTTAAAGTTTCCACCTCTATCAACCAGTGCACCAACGCCCACTATATTTGAAGAATACTGTTTTGCAACCTCTAGTGTTTCATAAACACTTTTGCCTGTGGTAACAACATCTTCAACTACAAGAACCCTTTCATTTTTTTCAATAAAAAAATTACGCCTAAGAGACAACACATTGTCAGTGCGTTCTGCAAAAATGCTTCTTACACCAAGATGACGAGCAACCTCGTATGAAACCAAAATTGCACCCATAGCAGGCCCAATCACTACATCTATTTGTTTATCTTTAAAGTGTTCTGCAATGGCCGAACAAAGTTTTTCTGCCAAATGTGGGTATTGCAACACTAGTGCTGATTGAAGATAAAATTGACTGTGCAATCCGCTTGTGAGTTTAAAATGGCCTTCCAAATAACCATTACAGCTTTTATAGATTTCCAATGCTTCTTCTTGTGTTAACATTTAATCAACTCCTTCCATATTTTTAATACATAAAATTGCTGCTTGTTTTGGGTCTTGAGCTTTTATTATAGGCCTTCCTACTACAATATAATCTGCTTTGTTTTCAATAGCAAATCGTGGCGTTGCAGCGCGTTTTTGGTCATCACTAGACTCACTCATCCTTATGCCTGGCGTTACTACAATTATGTCGCTAAAAGTATCTTTTAATAATTTGGCTTCTTTAGGTGAAGCTACAAAACCCCGTAGTCCTGCTTCGTACGCGTTTTTTGATAAGCTTAAAATTGTTTCTTCAAGAGGTTTGTCAATAAACATCTCTGATTTTAGGTTTTTTTCATCTATGCTGGTTAAAACTGTAACGCCAAGTAGTATCGCACCTTCTTTGCCAGTCTTATCACTATATCGTTTTTTACCAGTAATTGCTGCCTCAATCATTTGTTTTGTACCAAGCGCATGCAGTGTAAGCATATGCGCACCAAGCATGCAAGCTTGTTCAACTGCTAGTTCTACAGTATTTGGTATATCAAAAAACTTTAAGTCCAAAAAAAACTGTTTGTTTTTTGCTTTAAGATACTCAATTATTTGTGTACCAAAACCAATAAATGGTGCAAGACCAATTTTATATATTGACACATAATCACCAAGCTTGTCAACAATTGATCGTGCTTCTTCAAAACTTAAAACGTCTAATGCAACAATAAGTCTATCTTTCATACCTATCTCCTATGCATTCTAAAATTGCATTTACAACAGCTTTTGTAACATCATCACCAAATTTTTTTGCAATTTCTACTGCTTCATTAATAACTATGTTTTTTGGCAAATTAGTGTATAACAATTCAAATGCACCTACTTTAATAATGCTTATGTCAAGTTTATTTAATTTATCATAGTCATTGGAACATTCTTGAATAAAATCTTCAAGTTTTTGTTCAATTCTTAAAATACCGTTCATTAATAATTCTAAATCCACTTTTTCATTATCTTTTTTAATTTTAGTCAAATAAAGCATAAAATCACTGAGCGTAAATGATTCATTTAGTGCTTTTGCATATAAAAATTTGACCGCCTCTGTTCTAATGGCCCTTCTTGACATACCTATATTGCTTCAAACAAATTTATCATTTCAAGCAAAGATAGCGCAGCATCGAAGCCTTTGTTGCCCATTTTTGTGCCTGCTCTTTCAATTGCTTGATCAATTGTGTCTGTAGTTAGTACGCCGTAGCTAATAGGCATTTTAGCCTTTTGAGAAATACTTGCTATGCCTTTTGTAGTTTCTTGAGCTATGAAATCAAAATGTGGTGTTGCGCCCCTTATGATAGCCCCAAGACATAATATACCATCAAAATCTTTGTCAATTAGCTTTGGAAGCAAGATTGGTATTTCAAAGGCACCTGGTACTTTGTAGATAGTTATGTTTTCTTTTTCGCCATCATGGCGAATAATTGCATCCAAAGCACCCTCAAGTAGTTTATCAGAGATAAAACTATTGAACCTACTTACAATAATTGCAATCTTTTTGCCTTTTGCACTTAATTGTCCTTCAATATATTTCATAATTTGACTCCTTAGACATTATTTAATAAATGTCCCATTTTTGTTTTTTTAACTGAAAGGTAGCATTTATTTACATCATTTGGCTCTATTTCTATGGGTACTCTCTCTACAACCTCCAAACCATATCCCCTTAGAGCTACGATCTTTTTTGGGTTATTCGTCATAAGCCTCATTTTCCTCACACCAATATCAACAAGCATCTGAGCGCCTATGCCATAATTTCTTAAATCAGCCTTAAAACCCAATTTTTCATTTGCTTCAACTGTATCGTAACCTTCATCTTGCAACTTGTACGCTTTGATTTTATTTGATAATCCTATGCCCCTGCCTTCTTGTTGCATGTATAGAATGACGCCTTTGCCTTCTTTCTCAACCATTTTCATAGCAGTATGCAATTGGTCGCCGCAATCGCATCTTAATGAGCCCAATATATCGCCGGTTAAACAAGAGGAGTGAACCCTAACAAGCACTGGTTCATCTGGTTTAATTTGGCCTTTTACAAGCGCTACATGTTCGTAATTATCTATAGAATTAGTGTAAACGATTATTTCAAAATCGCCATACTTTGTGGGCAAATGAGCACTTGCCTCCCTTTTTATGAGCTTTTCTGTGCGCATTCTATATTCTATGAGATCGGCAATTGTGGCTATTTTTATATTGTGTTGTTTTGAAAATTCAATTAATTGATTTGTACGAGCCATTGTACCATCTTCATTCATAATTTCACAAATCACAGCAGCAGGAATTAAGCCTGCCATTTTAGCCAAATCTACACTTGCTTCGGTGTGGCCTGCACGCACAAGCACGCCGCCTTTTTTTGCTATCAATGGAAATACATGCCCGGGTTTAACAAAATCATCTGGCTTTGCATCTGGTCGTATGGCTGTTTGGATTGTAAGCGCTCTATCTGAAGCAGAAATACCAGTCGTTGTGCCATATTTTGCATCAATAGAAACAGTGAACGCTGTTCTAAATGGATCTTGACTTTCTACCATTAAATTTAAATCAAGTCTATCCAAAATTTCTTTTTCTGCTGGAAAGCATATGAGTCCTCGTGCATATTTTGCCATAAAGTTAATCGCTTCTTTTGTGACAAATTGAGCAGCAATCACTAAATCGCCTTCATTTTCCCTATCTTCATCATCAACCAATATAATCATCTTTCCGGATTTTATTTCTTCTATGGCTTCTTGGATGGTGCAGAAATCTGATTTTAAATTTACAGGTAAATTTTTATTATTTTCAAGCTTTACAAAGATTTCTTCAATACTACCTGTTTTTGCTTCAAATGTTTTTGTTTCCATATTTTACACTCCTTTGATGTTTTTTAAATACCTTTCAATGTATTTACTAAAATAATCAACCTCAATGTTTAATTTATATGCAGGTTTTCTAAATTTCAATGTTGTGTGTTCAAATGTTTGCGGAATAATAGCGACTTCAAAATAACTTTCCGCTAAATACGCAACAGTAAGGCTTATACCATCAATACAAATTGAACCTTTTGGTATTACATAATTTTTTATATCGTTTGGTAACTCTACCCTTAATGTATAAAATTCACCCATATTTTTAATGGACAATACTCTTGCAGTACAATCTACATGACCAAGCACAATATGGCCTGATAATCTATCGGATAACCTCAAAGCTCTTTCCAAATTTACATACTCGCCGACACTAACAAATTTCAAGTTTGTTTTGTCAAGCGTTTCTTTAGAAACATCAGCCCAAAAAGCACTTTGTTCTAATTGTGTACAAGTTAAACACGCCCCATTTACAGCAATTGAATCACCTATTTTTAAGTCGCTTAAGGCGATTTTTGCTTCTATTAAAATGCTAAGCCCACCGCTTTTTTGACGAATAGTTTTAATGCGGCCAATTTCTTCCACTATACCCGTAAACATTAAAAATCACCTTCAATGAGTATATCATCTCCAATTTTTTTACATACTACGGATTTTAGGTTTTTTACTTCAGAAAAGTCTGATGCAGCTAAAGACCCTACTAAATTGAAAGCACCATAAGAACCTGTTATCTTTGGTGCATAAAACAAGTGTGCTGCATCATAAAGGTTTGCTTCTAAAAATGAACCATGAATTCGAGAACCGCCTTCAACCAAAACGCTGCAAATATTTAAATCAAGCAATTTTTTTGACAAATCAATTAGGTTAATCCCAATTGGCGTTGAAGTACATTCTATTATATTAACACCCATTGATTTTAGTATAGATTTCTTATTTGAATCGCTAGCGCTATTTGTTGCTATATAAACATTTTGGGGTTCAAAACTAAATATCCTAGCAGATAATGGTATTTTTAAAAATGCGTCTAAAACAATGCGTTTTGGCTGCGTGCAACGCTTTAGCCTGCAATTTAGCAGTGGGTCATCCATCAATATTGTATTAATTCCAACCAAAACGGCATTGTATGAGCTTCTTAGCTTATGCACATAAGTTAGGGATTTTTCAGATGTAATATACTTTGATATGCCACCTTTTATGGATATACAACCATTAAGTAACATTGCTGCTTTCATTGCAAATAGTGGTCTATGTTTTGTTATATTAGTGATAAATATTTTATTGAGCTTTATACATTCTTCTTCTAAGCAACCAACTTTTACATCTAAACCTTTTTCTTTTAAGAATTGAGCGCCTCCGCTTGCTGTTTTGTTGACATCTAACATGCCAATAACCACACGTTTAATACCAGAATTTGCAACGGCAATAGAACATGGTGGTGTTTTTCCATAATGATTACAAGGCTCTAGTGTTACATAAAGCGTTGCACCATTAAGCATTGGTTTCAAAAGTGCAGAAATATTGGATAGGTCATTTTTTACAAGAAGTGATGTAGTGTTGATTTCGCATGAACTATTAGGTAAAGTTATAATAACAAACATGAAAGAAGGCTTATGCGGCGGTATTATATCGGAAGTGGAAGCTTATTTTGGAAGCATTGATTTAGCTTCTCATGCTTATAAAAATAAAGTTACAAAAAGAAATCAATCATTGTATTGCAATGGGGGAGTATTGTACGTTCATACATGCAGAGGGCATGTAATGTTAAATATTGTTACCAATATTGAAAATATACCCCAGGGAATTCTGATAAGAGCTATAGTGCCAGTATTGGGTATAGATTTAATGAAAAAAAGAAGGGGTGGGTTTAACGAGAAAGATTTAGCCAATGGTCCTGGTAAATTAACAAAGGCTTTAGGTATAAAAATCGAGCATAATATGATAAGAGTATGTAAAGATGATGGGATATTCGAAAAATTACCAGAAATTTGTATTGTGGATGCTGGCATAAAAATAGAGACAAATATGATTAAAAAGACGCCTCGCATTGGCGTAAACTACGCTAAAGCTTGGGCAAAACATCCATTGAGGTTTATAGTTTCTGATAAATACTTTTACGATAAATTTGACGAATTGAAATAATATTTGGTAAAAAATAATTGCTATTTTTACACAAATAATTCATAATTTTTTCATGCGTAGATTTATACTGTATTCAAATGTAGTTTGAAAAGGAGGAAATAGCATGTTGGACGATTGGCATATAATGGTGGTAGTTTTAATATTTGCACTAATTTTTGGTGCCAAAAAACTCCCTGAAATTGGCTCTGGTATAGGAAAGGGTATTAAAAATTTTAAAGAGTCATTAAAAGAAGAAGAAAAACAAAGCGAAAAAGATGCTAAAGCTATAGAGGATAAAGATCAAAAAAATGATTAATTTTTTAGGTTTTCAAAAATAAGGCAAAGCATGCTTATATTTTAAAAAATTATAGAATTTAATGAGATAATTAAAGTGTTATTGTAAATTAGGATTTAAAGTGAATGTAGTTGGTTTCATATCGTCTATCGCTTTTTTGTTATTATTTCTTCTATTCTATATTCAATATCGGAAGGAGGTTATATGCAAAATTCTCCTTTAAGTATAGGCATTGGGGTTATTATATTTTTTGTTTTATCAGGTGGTTTAATTTTTTTATTTTTAAAAAAGAAATAAATTATTGAATATATTGTCATGAAAAAGATTCTAATTATCGTTTTTTTGTTTTTCTTTTTAGCTTTTGCAAGTATAGGTTCATTTGCATATTCCTTATACTTGCAAACAAACGAAGCTTTCAAAGAGTTGTTAAATGAAGATTTTTTTTCTAAGCCAACTAAAATATATGCTGAAAATAGTCAATGCATAGCCGTAATCGGGGCACAAATGAGGCAGCCAGTGTCTTTTAATCAAATTGATTTAAATATGAAAGAAGCTATATTGGCTGCAGAAGATAGGAGATTTTATCAACATGGACCAATAAGTTTTAGAAGTATAATAAGAGCAGCCTTGGAAGATTTAATACATGGTCGTGTTGTACAAGGAGGTAGCACCATTACACAGCAATTAATTAAAAATCTTTATTTGAATCCCAAAAAGACGCTATATAGAAAGTTAAAAGGTGCTATTTTGTCATATAAAATATCTAAATACCTAACAAAAAATCAAATTCTTACGCTTTACTTGAATACTGTATATTTTGGAAATGGTGCCTACGGCATACAAATGGCAAGTAAAACGTATTTTAACGAGAATGCTAATCAACTAACTATACCTCAGGCAGCAATGCTTGCTGGTCTTGTACAAGCTCCCTCATTGTATGATCCGTATCAAAACCCAATGCTTGCTGAAAAAAGAACATTGTATGTGTTGAATAGGATGTATGAAGATAGGTTTATTACAAAAAAACAGTATTGGCAAGCAGTGCATTCAAAAATTATACTTAGAAAAAAAAGCTCATTATACGTATACGGCTATAAAAAAGGAACTGGGTATTTCGTCCAGCATGTTAAAAATTGGCTTATTAAACACTATGGAAAATATATTGTATACAATGGGGGTTTAAAGGTATATACAACATTAAACATGAAGTTAGAATCCGCTGCTTACGAGGCTGTTAAAAAAGGTCTTTTAAGACTTACCACAACAAAATATAAAGCTCCATACTATGTAGTAAATGCTCGAAACTGGCTTATTAAACGCTATGGAAATAATGTTGATAAACTAGAAACTGCTTTAATCTCTATAAATCCAAATAATGGTTATGTGGAAGCCTTAATTGGTGGAGATAGTTATAAAAAGTCCCAATACGATAGAGCAACTTGTGCTCAAAGACAGCCAGGTAGTGCGTTTAAGCCTATAATTTATCTTACAGCTTTAGAAGAAGGTTATATGCCCTGGTATAAGATTAATGATGAGCCCATTGAGTATAGATATGCAAATAAAGTATGGGCACCACAAAATTATACATTAAGATTTAGGGGCCCAATTACATTAGAATATGCGCTTGCCCATTCTGTAAACGTAGCAACTGTAAAATTATTAGATAGAATTGGCATAGAAAATGCAATAATTAATGCAAGAAAATTGGGTATCACAGAAAATATCCCACATAATTTAACTATCGCACTTGGTTCATCTTCAGTGACACTAGAGCAACTTACGCGAGCATATTGTGCCATAGATAATTACGGTTTATTGCCCAAAATCATCTTCGTAAAAAAAGTTTATGATAAATTTGACCATCTTATTTATGAAGCAAGACCACAGCTAAAAAGGGTTTTTCCAAAAGATTTAGGTTTTATTTTAACTAAGATGATGGAAAAAGTTGTTGAAGAAGGCACAGGTGTATATGCGCAAGCATTAAAAAGGCCTATAGCAGCTAAAACTGGCACGTCAAATCATGCAAGAGATAATTGGTTTATTGGTTTTGTACCACAATTAGCTACAGGCGTTTGGGTAGGATTTGACGATTATAAGCGTTGTGGACCGTACGCAGTCGGAGCAACAATGGCTTTGCCTATTTGGTTAAGTTATATGCAAAAGGCACTTTTAGATACACCAGTTGAGCATTTTCCATTAATTTTACATTTACCTAAAGAATTTGAAAAACACTCCCAATTATAGTATACTCAGATTAGGTATGAAATATGGCGAAGAAGCAATATTAAATAATCAATTAGAAAGGTGGGAGAATAAAAACGAGTTTAAATTTGAGATAAACATAGAATTTAGCGAATTTACATGTTTGTGCCCTCGCAGTGGTTATCCAGATTTTGCCACAATTAAAATAAAGTATATACCTAATAAATATGTAGTTGAACTCAAAAGCTTAAAGCTTTTTTTAAATAGCTTTAGAAATAAATATATTTCGCATGAAGACTCTATTAATGCAATATACGCTGCTTTGCATAATTTACTTGAGCCATATTATTTAGAAGTTGTTGGAGATTTTAACCCAAGAGGAAATGTTAAGACCATTATAAAAATTGATTCTTTAATGCAAGGGGGTAAGTTGAGTTGAGAAAAATTATAAGTGGCAATGAAGCAATTGCTATTGGAGCTTATAGAGCTGGTGCAAGTTTTGCCAGTGGTTATCCTGGAACCCCATCAAGCGAGATATTAGAATACGCAAAGACTTTTGAAGATATAAAAATTCAATGGGCTTCAAATGAAAAAAGTGCATATGAACAAGCCTTAGGCGCAAGCATAGCGGGCAGGCGCAGTTTTGTTACGATGAAGCATGTGGGCTTAAATGTTGCAGCAGATTCATTGATGAGTAGCTCTTATACTGGCGTTAATGGGGGTTTTGTAGTTGTAGTAGCAGATGATCCTGGTATGCATTCTTCTCAAAACGAGCAGGATACAAGGATATTTGCCAAATTCGCCCAAGTGCCTATACTTGAGCCATCTGATGCAAAAGAGGCTTTAGGTTTTATGCAATACGCATTTACAATTAGCGAACAGTTTGATACGCCAGTGATTTTGCGCTCTACAACGCGAATTTCACATACATCTGAGGTAGTTTTTTTTGACATGCATAAACTCGGGGGCTTTGAAAATAAGCTCCTTGCAAAAGATATTGCAAAGTATGTGCTTGTGCCAAAAAATGCAATGCAAAGGCATAAAAGATTGCTTGAAAGAAATGAAGCATTAAAAAAATTTACCAATGAAGTGCCGCTAAATAGAGTGGAAGAAGGGACGCTTGATATTGGAATTATTACAAGCGGCGTATCGTATTTGTATGCTAAGCAACTATTGCCAGATGCGTGGTTTTTAAAAATAGGCATGAGTTGGCCTTTTCCAGATAGACTTGCAACTGATTTTATTAAAAAAATAAGCAAAGTAATTGTTATTGAAGAGCTTGAGCCCTACATTGAAGAGCAATTAAAAATGTGTGGTTTTAATGTAGAAGGCAAAAAATTCTTTCCCCAAGATGGTGAATTTAACTTAGATATAGCAAGAAAAGGCTTAGAAAAAGCTGAAATTTTAGAAAAAACTACTAAAACATTGTTTGAAGTGCCAAAAGACTTGCCTCCAAGGCCACCTGTCTTGTGTCCTGGCTGCCCACACAGACCCATATTTGACATTTTGCATTCGTTGAGGGTTTATGTAAGTGGAGATATTGGTTGCTATACGCTTGCGGCTTTGCAGCCACTATCTAGCATACATACTACAGTTTGTATGGGTGCTAGCATTTCAATGGGCTATGGGTTAGCGCATGCGTTGGATAATCACAAAATAGTTTCAGTAATAGGTGATTCGACATTTTTACACACAGGCTTGCAACCTTTAATTGATGCATACATAAATAATATAGCCTATACGGTTATTATACTTGACAATTCAATAACGGCAATGACAGGCGGCCAACCAGATGGTATAAGCGGTTTTAATATCAAAGGCGAAAAAACAAATGCACTAGATTTGGAAAAATTAGTGCGCTCTATTGGGATTGAAAGGGTTTTTAAAGTAGATCAATATGACTATGAAACAACCAAGCGTATCATTGAACAAGAGGTAAATACGCCACAATTGAGCGTTATAATTGCTACAAGACCCTGCGTGCTTGCACCAAAAAAAATAAAAGACACACCGTTTTTTGTAATAGCTGACAAATGCGTAGATTGCAAACGCTGCTTGCGTGTTGGTTGTCCGGCAATTGGCTATCAAGACAATAAAGCTTACATAATTGAAGATATGTGTAGCGGGTGTGCAGTTTGTGCACATGTGTGTCCCACTGAGGCAATAGTTAGAGGTGAAAAATGAAAAGCATAATATTTTGCGGTGTAGGTGGCGATGGCATAGTAACAGCAAGCAATATTTGTGCTCAAGCGCTCATGAGGGCAAACTTTGATGTGAAAAAAAGCGAAGTTCACGGCATGAGTCAAAGGGGTGGAGCGGTCAATGCTTTTATTGTGTTTGGCCAAAAGGTATATTCTTTTTTGCCAGAAAAAGGCACAGTAGATTTTATGTTTGCCACAGAAAAGTTGGAAGCACTGCGCAATGTTGATTATTTGAGTAGCTCATCTAAAGCTTTAATTAATGATAGGCTTGTGCCAATTGTAAATGCAAGCGTTGATGATAAGTTTATATCGCAATCGCTTTTGTCGTACCCATTTGAAAAAATTGTTTTAAATTTTAATGAAGTAGCATTCAAAAACAATATATTAAAAAACGCTGTTAACACGATAATGCTTGGATATTTTTCAAAATTACTTGAGATTGATGAAAAGTACTTTAAAAGGGCTATTGGCGATTTGCTCAACCCAAAGATTGTTGATATAAATTTAATGGCATTTGATATTGGAAGAAGTCTTCAATGAGAAAATTGCTTTATTTGAATGAATTTTCAAAAAGGATTTACAAGTATACCAGTATTGAAGATATTGCAAGGCTAACAGCATTTATAATACAGAGGATTTTTAATATAAAATGTTTTGCATTTTTTCTCAAAGAAGAAAAGAAGCTTGTGCCTATTTTT
>JABEBX010000672.1_pt1 | contig 12977 bp, 7 predicted proteins | sample 7245971 | NCBI WGS metagenome assembly JABEBX01 (sample SAMN14506365, study PRJNA622280) | hot springs metagenome | biome: hot spring [ENVO:00000051]|acidic hot spring [ENVO:00002120]; feature: spring [ENVO:00000027]|sediment [ENVO:00002007]; material: sediment environment [ENVO:01001048]...
GCTTTGGTAACTCCCTCTTTGACAACGATGAGGATACAAAAACAGGAAATGGGAAAAGCATCAATTGACGTTTTGTTTGATCGCAAAACTAAAATTTTGGAAACTTATTTGATTGAAAGAGAAAGTACCTGAGAGTTTGAAAGGAGGCTTTTTATGAAAAGAGTATTAGAAGTTATACCAATTTTATTTATTTTGATGGGTGTTGTTGCGTTAGCTGCCGGAGGTTGGGCTTTGAGCGAATCAGCGACATGGGGAGCCATAGCACCAACAAATTCTTCTATTAAGTATGGCGGAACATTTCGACCCGTTCTTACGTGGGGACCTATGACAAATAGCATAAATCCTTTATCACCTGCTTCTCAATTACCTTGTATAGGTGATATATATGAACCTCTTTTTTATGATAATCCATTGACTGGGCAAATAACTCCTTTACTCGGTATAAATTACAAATGGGAAGACGATAATTTAGAGTTGATAGTAAAAACAAGATCAGGAGTTAAATGGTCAGACGGTGTTCCTTTTACCGCAAAAGATGTTGCTTTCACGTTTAATTATGTTAAAAAATATCCTGGGTTAGACACAAACGGTATTTGGTCATCTGTTTCAAGTCTTCAAACAGTTGAAGCCAGTGGGAATAATATAGTTATATTCACATTTGTCAAACCAAATGTTACGTTATTTTACTATATAGCACAACAACTTATAGTTCCTGAGCATATATGGAGTAAAATTAACGATCCAATGACATTTACAAATACCGTAAATCCAGTAGGGACAGGACCATTCTTATTCAAAAATTTTGATGTTGCAAACAATGTAGCAGTACTTGTCAAAAATCCAAACTATTGGTTAAAGGGAAGACCTTACATTGATAGTGTTGAATATTATTCTTTAACTGGTAGTTTACCGCTGCTATATTTACTCAAAGGAAAAGCGGATAGCAGCAATATGGGTAGTGGTATGAATCCTTATACAGAGTGGCAGGACAAAAATCCATCTACAAATAAATTTTGGTGGCCTGTTATGTATCCTACAAATCTTTATCTCAACACCCAAAAGTATCCATTTAATATATCTACTTTCAGAAAAGCTATAGAAATAGCATTGGATAAGAGCTCTATGGATCAAAAAGCTTACTTTGGTCTAGCAGGAACAGCAAATCCAACAGGGATAATTCCAGATCAAATGAATGAATGGTTTGATCCATCTTTAACAGTTGCTGCATCCGAACTTAACAGTTATGATCCACAAAAAGCATTACAACTTCTTGCATCGATAGGATTTAAGGAAAATTCTTCTGGCCAGCTCTGCGATCCGAGCGGAAAACCACTTCCACCTTACAATCTTCTTATAGGAGCAGGATGGGGTGATTATATTTCAATGGCCCAAGTTATATCTCAAAATCTCAAAGCCATAGGTATAGATATCAATGTAGATCCTGAAACTTATGGAGCATATGAATCTTCATTTGAAAGCGGAACTTACGATATGGGACTGAGATGGGGAAGTGGTTATGGACCAACACCATATTATTTCTACAATGGTGAACTCAATCCTTCTTTCTCGGCAACAAAAATAGGTGAAACTGCCATAGGAGATTTTGCAAGATACACGAATCCAGCCATAACCGCAGCTTTGAAGACTTATGTGGAATCAAGTGATATAAATGTCCAAAAGCAGGCGATTTACACTATTGAAAAATATATGATAAATGAAGTACCTTTTATACCTGTAACAGGTGAGATGTTCTTCAACGAATATTGGGAAGGAAATCTTGTGGGCTTTCCATCAGCATCCGATCCATACATGCCAGCAGCATATGGCGAGCCATTGACACTAAACATACATCTTAAGTGATAAAAATCATTTATTATAGCGATCTCCCATTAACAAGAACCGGGAGATCGCTATAATAGAAGTTAGGAGTGAGAATGATGAAAAAAATTAATAAATACATCATGGTTTTTGGGGTGCTAATTGTTTTTGTTCCATGTATTTTAATTGCAACCACTCTTGATGCTACAACCAATTTTTGGATAAATCCTGTCAAAGGCATTAACCCTGAGTTCATAAAAGGTGCAGATGTATCCATGCTAGAACAGATAGAACAAGAAGGAGGCAAATATTATTTTAATGGAAAGCAGCAAAATGCTTTACAGATTTTAAGAGAAAATGGTGTGAATTGGATTCAAATGCGTTTGTGGAACGATCCAAAAGATGAAGCCGGTACTTATTTTGGTGGTGGAAATAACGATCTGAATACAGATCTCCTTATAGCCAAACAGGCTGAAAAATACGGTCTTAAAATATGTCTTGAATTTCATTACAGCGATTTTTGGGCTGATCCTGGTACGCAAAATAAGCCGACTAATTGGTTAAACGATCATGGTGTAAAACTTGAACAGGATGTATATGAGTTTACTTCAAGTGTGCTTAAAGAGTTTGAAGATATGAATGCAACACCAGATATGGTAATTGTTGGCAATGAAGTTAACAACGGTATTTTATGGCCTGATGGACAAATATACGGATCCGGAGGATGGAATGGCTTTGCATCTTTAATACAGCAAGGCATTAATGCAGTGAGAAAAGTTGATCCAAAAGCCATGATCATGATTCATGTAGCAGATGCTTCTTTGGATTCTCTCAATTACTTTTTTGACAATCTTATAAATAAAGAGCATGTTACGGATTTTGATGTTATAGGATTATCTTACTACCCTTATTGGGATGGAACAATCGATCAATTAAAAACAGTTGTAGACAATTTGAGTAAAAAATTCAATAAATATATCGTTATTGATGAAACCTCTTATGCATGGACTTTAGAAGTTCCGTCAAATAATGATGGTACGACAAACACGTTTACTCTCAATGAACAAAGTAGTGGGGGGTATGTGGCTTCTGTACAAGGTCAAGGCACTGAATTAAGAGATGTTATTGCAACAATTGCAAATATACCTGACAATAAGGGTTTGGGAGTTTTCTATTGGGGTACAACGTGGATCCCAGTACAAGGAGCTGGTTGGAAAAATGGTTTCGGCAATGCATGGGCAAATCAAGCCATGTTTGACTTTAATGGAAATGCTTTACCATCTTTATCTACATTTAAACTTGTTTCAGGTACTCAAACATATATCACACCAAAGGTTGTTTCTGTAGAACCAGTTGAAATTTCAACGACAGCTGGTAAAGCACCTTCACTTCCTTCTGAAGTAAATGTTACTTACAGTGATGCTTCTATAAGATCACTACATGTTAAGTGGTCGGAAATCGAACAGCAATTGTACTCTCAACCAGGCACCTTTACAATCGCGGGTACAATTACGAATATCAATGAAAAAATTTCTGCAGATGTCAAAGTAACAAATAAAAATTATGTAAATAATCCTGGATTTGAAAATGGATTAACAGATTGGATCATTACAGGCGACACGAAAGCTATATCTGTAAATACGACTCAATCTGACGCTTATTCTGGGAAACAATCTTTGGGATGGTGGAGTTCAACTCCTTTTAAAGTCACGGTGTATCAAACAATAAGCAATTTGACAAATGGTTATTATACTTTGAGTGCTTATGTTGAGGGTAGTGGCGGTGAAAATGCACTTGAACTGTTCGCCATGAATTATGGTGGAGCGCGCTTAAGCATAAGCATACACAATAATGGATGGAGATCGTGGCAACATCCTGTTATCCCAATGATTAAAGTCACAAGCGGGCAATGTACAATCGGACTATACATTGACGGAAATGCCAATAATTGGGGAACAATTGACGATGTCAGTCTCATTAAAGTTAACTAATTAGAAAAATAATTGTTAAAATCAGGGAGAAAATCAATGCAGAAAAATTACGAAATCGATGTTTCCGATGATAAGAATAACATTTTCACCTATCAAGATAAGTATAATGAGTATAATGTAGATCCTAATGGAAACAAAATAGAATTCACCAACTATTACATGATGCTAAATAATAAACCTTTTTTTGTGATAAGTGGAGAATTTCATTATAGTCGATACGACGAAAAATTTTGGGAAGACGAAATAATTAAAATGAAAATGTGCGGGGTAAACACAATTTCAACTTATGTTTTCTGGATCCACCATGAAGAAATACGAGGAAACTTCGATTGGAGCGGCAATAAAAATTTGAGAAAATTCGTTGAACTTTGTGCTAAGCATGGGATGTACATGATAGTTAGGATAGGACCATTTTCACATGGTGAAGTCAGAAATGGTGGATTGCCAGATTGGCTTTTTGGGCAATTATTCAATGTCAGATCTAACGACGAAGAGTACCTTAAATTAGTTCGCATTTTTTACGGAGAAATATCTAGACAACTAAAAGATTTTTACTTCGCAGATGAGGGTCCAATAATCGGGATACAAATCGAAAATGAATATATGCACGCAGGGGCACCGATTGAATTGACTGTAGGAACTAGTAACGATTGGGTACCAGCTGGGACAGGTGGAGAAACCCATATAAAGATCTTAAAATCCATTGCCATAGAAGAGGGAATAAAAGCACCTTTTTATACAGCAACTGCTTGGGGTGGCGCAATGGCGCCAACTGACGAAACTCTCCCAATGTGGGGAGGGTATGCCTTCTGGCCATGGATCTTTTACGGAGATGTGAAAGAACATCCACCAACACCAGAATATGTTTTTCGAAATTATCATGATAATGGAAAACCAAAACAGTACAACTTCGAACCAAGATATGCTCCAGAGGATTACCCCTATGCATGCTGCGAAATAGGCGGAGGTATGACAGTCTTTTACCCCTACAGATTTACTGTACCATCTGAGAGTGTCAAAGCTTTGGGCATTGTAAAAGTGGCAGGAGGGTCAAACTTTATAGGGTATTATATGTTTCATGGTGGATCGAATCCAAAAGGAAAAACAACGTTGTATCTGAATGAACATGCCGTTCCTAAGATTACATATGATTTTCAAGCACCACTTGGTGAATTTGGTCAAGTAAGAGAATCTTATAAAAAGCTTAAAACTTTTCACTATTTTCTCAAGACTTTCGAAGAATTCATATGTGAAATGAAAACTATCTTGCCGGAAGGCGCAGAAACTATTTCTCCAGAAAATGTTGATACTCTTAGATACGCAGTAAGAGCAAGGAATGGCTCAGGATTTATCTTCATAAACAATTACCAGGATCATGTTGGCATGAAAGAACAGAAAGATTTTCATATAAATCTTAAGCTGAAGAAAAAAGAAAAAGATCTGTTCATTCCACAGGAAACTAATCTTTCTATATCTTCAGGAGAAAGTTGCATTCTTCCCTTTAATATGAATCTCGAAGGTATAAATCTCGAATATTCTACAACACAACCAATAACTTTTCTTAATTCGCAGTGTAAGACATATTTCTTTTTCACTCCGGATGGTATGAAAGGTGAATATTGTTTCAGCGAAGAAAATGTAAAAGATATAGTAGTTCAAAATGGATTATACAAAAAGAAAAACGGAAGGATCATTGTTAATGTTGATGAAACTTCTCGGAGTTTCATCAACATTACATCGAAAACTAATTTAAAAGTGAGAATATGTACTGTTTCTTTAAAAGAAAGCCAAAATTTCTGGAAAACGGAAATTTCTGGAAAAGAGATGATCCTCCTAACTCCTGCAACTCCGATTATCTCAAACAACACATTTAAACTTGAATCAAATGATAAAAAAACTTTTTTAAGTATTTTCCCAGACTTTAAAAAATTTGAATTGCTAAACGGAGGAGAAGTAATTTCAAAAAGAAAAGATGATATTTTTACAACCTATGAACTCGATTTCAAACAGAAGAATATCGATTTTGAAGTTATTCAAAAGGGAGAGAACATAGCACTTATCAAATTCAATGAGAGTTTGAATGAGTATAAAGAAGTATTCCTTAGAATCGATTACGTCGGAGATATAGGCTATGCTTTCATAGGTGAAGAACTCATTAATGACAATTTTTCAAATGGTTCTGTGTGGGAAATAGGTCTCAAAAGATTTAATGAAAAACTAATGAAAAATGGAATTAGGATCTTCGTGTCTCCTACTAAAAAATCTTCTATTGTTAAAACAGATTCTATAATGGCTGGAAGATCAGAAATATTATTAGAAAAGATCGCTCGAATAAATTCAATCAATATAGCACCTGTCTATGAGGCCACAACGAATTTTGCTACATAAAGTAAAGTAGTAGTCGTAAGAACTTGTTTAAAAACTGATAAATGACGATATATATGTTGAAGTTATCCCTTGAAACTGCCCCAATTTAACATTTATCGATTTTTTGACAGTTTTCTCAAAGCGCTCAGTTCAGAAAGGAATACAGTCCAGTCCGTGCTATCCTATCTTTTATCGTAGTTTTGAAATGTGTGTAAAAGGATGTCCCTGGCTCTTTGACAACTTGCTTTTCATACTCATGCATTACCATGTAAGTTAAACTGTACACACACAAAAGCCCAAACAGTCTGGTTATATCCCACATTCCGCAGATTAAAATGGGTTACATTACTTTGAAAGATGTTGCTAAAGCTGCGGGCGTTTCCTTAAGCGCAGCATCAAGAGCCCTCACTGGAAGGCAAGACGAAGGTTAAGAAACAAGAAAAAGAGTACCAGAAAGCGTCGAGGGAGTGGGCTATATTTCGAATCGTGGGAAGTCATCACAGGGCCACTTCTTTGAGATTTCAAAAAGCTCCCGCAATAGGAACCATCAAGGCACTCAAAGAAAATAATATAAAAATTCCTCAAGAAGTTAAAATCATAGGCTACGATGACATACCATTTTCCGCTTTGGTAACCCCCTCTTTGACAACGATGAGGATACAAAAACAGGAAATGGGAAAAGCATCAATTGACGTTTTGTTTGATCGCAAAACTAAAATTTTGGAAACTCATTTGATTGAAAGAGAAAGTTCGGTTTGATTCCAAAAATATTTTAGTAAAGGAGGGAATTAAATGAAAAAAACTTTCTTTTTGTTAGTTGTTTTAATGGTTGGAATAGCACTTTTTTCTTTTAGTCAGGAACTTGTTAACATCTTTCCAACGGAAGCAAACGTAAAATATGGTGGAACCCTTAATTTTATAATGCCATGGGGACCTATGGCATTCAGCCTTAATCCTTTCTTGCCGGCAGGAACTAGACTTGGTGTAATACCAGAATTATATGAACCTCTCTTTTACATTAACAGTTTGAATGGAAACACGACCCCAATGCTGGGAACTTCTTACAAATGGGAAGATAACAACCTCAAACTTGTTGTAAATATTAGGCAAGGCGTTAAGTGGTCAAATGGAACTTCATTTACCGCTCAAGACGTGGCTTTTACATTCAATTACATTAAAGAATATCCATCTCTTGATATGTATGGAATATGGTCAGACCTTAACTATTTAAAAAGTGTTGATGCAAGCGGAGACACAGTTATATTTTCATTTTCAAAGCCAAATACCCCGTTATTTTACTATATATCTCAGGTTTTAATCGTTCCACAACAATTATGGTCTACGATAACTTCTCCTGCTACATATACCAACCCTAATCCAATCGGGACAGGTCCCTTCTTGTTTAAATCTTTCACATCTCCAGATCAAATAAGAATCGTTAAAAATCCAAATTATTGGATGAAGGGAAGACCTTATTTAAATGAGATAATTACTCAATCCGTGAATTCGAACACGACAGACCTTCTGTACATGATAAAACACGATTATGATATAAGTTATCTTTTCATTTTAGATCCTCAAACAGCATGGATAGGAAAAGATCCAAATGTGAATAAAATGTGGTGGCCCACAAATAACACGAACATACTTTATTTGAACACACAGAAATATCCATTTGACAATTCGACATTCAGAAAAGCTGTTTCAATGGCAATAGATAGAAATCTTTTGGAAAAAACGGCATATTTTGGTACAGGTGGATATGATCAAAATCCGACTGGAATAATATCATCCCAGCAAAAAGAATGGTTAGATCCGACTTTGACATCTCTTGCTTCTGAGTTAAATGCTTATAATCCTCAAAAGGCACAGGAATTACTTGCATCAGTAGGATTCAAGAAAAATTCGTCTGGCAATCTTACAGGGCCAAATGGGAATGTTCTTCCAACTTTCCATATTTTGGTCGGAGCTGGATGGACAGATTTCATATCTATGGCACAGATCATATCTCAAGAACTTTCTGCGCTCGGCATAAGTACAACGATAGATCAGGAACCATGGAGCACATACATATCCTCTTTAATGACAGGTACATATGATATGGCTATAGGTTGGGGGAGTGGTGCTGGCCCATCTCCATATTTCCTTTATTATCAGGAGTTCAATCCTGCTTTTTCAGCCAAGAAGATAGGAGAGACGGCTTTCAGTGATTATTCAAGGTACACGAACCCTCTCATCACAGCTGCATTGCAAGTATTTGCATCAACAAGCAATATCTCGCTCCAAAAGCAGGCTATGTACACGATAGAGAGAATTGTTTTAGAGAATATGCCTTTTGTAGTTTTGACAAATAGAACACAATTTCTTGACTATTCCACAGCAAATTTCACAGGATATCCATCTGAATCTAATCCTTATACCTCGGGAGCAGATTTCAGTACCATAGATGGACTTCCTATGTCTTTGAACATTCATCTAAAATAGAATATTTCCATTTTTGAAACTTTTCGAATAAAAAAGAATATGTTTCATCAGTCTCAATCTATGCAAGTCGCATTAAATATCGTAGGAGTGAATAACGGTTCTTCGATAAAAGAAATTTAGAAGTAGGAGGTTATCTTATGCTTATTTGTATCTTTGAGTAAAGAAGGGAGTTGATTACGATGCGAAAGATAAGTGTATTTTTATTGATAACGTTGGTAAGTATCTTATTTTTAGGAATAATGGCATTTGGACAAAATGTCAAGTATGGAGGAACGCTAAGAGTTGTTTATGCCATAGGAAGCAACTTGATTCCAAATTTTAGTCCATATAATCCTTCACCAATAAATGTTTTGCCTTTAATATACGAATCCCTTTTTGACGTCAATATTCTAAATGGGAAGATAACACCTTTGTTAGGCACATCTTACAAATGGGAAGATAACAATTTGGATCTTGTTGTCACAACACGCCAAGGTGTGAAATGGTCGGATGGAGTTCCTTTTACAGCAAATGATGTTGTTTTTACTTTCAATTACTTAAAAGCGAATCCATCAATTGATTTAAGTGGTATTTGGGCATCATCGTCGTATCTCAAAACCGTTGAGGCGAGTGGAAACGATGTGATTTTCTCTTTTAGCAAGGCAAATACTCCATTCTTCCTTAATTTAGCTACCAGACCAATAATTCCAGAACATATATGGGTAAATATCAAAAATCCTTCAGAATGGACCAATCCCCACCCAATTGGAACAGGCCCTTTCATAGTTGAGAACGTTAATGTACCCAACAACACTGTGACCCTTACCAAAAATCCAAACTACTGGATGGAAGGGAGGCCTTACATAGACAACATCTCTTACACCGTTGTTCTATCAAACACAACTGCACTTGAAATGCTTTTAGCAAATAAAGCAGATCTGGTTGGAGCATTCATTCCAAATATTCAAGAGATGTGGGCAAACAAAAATCCATCGATTAACAAATATTGGTGGCCTGTTTACAGCATAAACATGCTGTTATTTAATACTTTAAAATATCCATTTAGCAATTCAACGTTTAGAAGAGCAGTGAATTTTGCTATAAACAAGGACGCACTTGAACAAAAAGCATATTACAACATAGGGGGAATTGCAAATCCAACAGGAATAATCCCTCTTCAACTTGATAAATGGATGGATCCCACTTTAACGGCTGTTGCATCCGAATTGAGTTCTTATAATCCACAAAAATCTCAAGATTTGTTGACATCCTTAGGATTCAAAAAGGATTCAAGCGGTCAGCTTATGGGTCCTAATGGAGAGATATTGCCAACTTTTAAAATTCTTGTCCCAGTTGGAGCCACAGATTTTATAACAATGGCTCAGATAATTTCTGAGAATCTCAAAACTGTTGGCATATATACAAGCATAGATCAAGAGGCAGGATCTACTTACGTGACTTCATTAATGAGTGGAACATTTGACATGGCAATAAGTTCAGGAGCTGGCATTGGCCCATCTCCATACTATCTTTATTATAGTGAATTTAATCCTGAATTTTCAGCACCAATAGGACAAACAGCTATTTCTGATTACGGACGCTACACAAATCCCATTGTCACGGCATCTTTAGAAGTATTTTCATCGACAAGCAACTCAAATCTGCAGCAACAAGCCATATATACAATTGAACGCATTATGTTGATGGATCTTCCATTCATTCCATTGACAAATAGAACTATGTTTGGAGAATGGAGTGAGAGTAATTTCACAGGATTCCCAACTGAATCTGATCCTTACACTTACAGTGAATTCATGGGGTATGCAGGACTGTATGGCGGAGAATTGATGGGCTTGAATGTGCATTTAAAATAATTTGAACTCAAACTTTTAAAAGCAAGGAAAGAAGTGTTCTTTTCCTTGCTTTTAACTTTTAAACAATCTAAGAAAGGAGCTTCTAAGATGTTTTCTTTAAACGGCACATGGAACTTTTACACGTCAGACAAAGAAATAAAAGAATTCAAAGAAATTTCTTTTAAGGAGCAGATCGAGATTCCATCTTGCACCGAAGAATTTTTTGAAGAACACAAAGAACACATGTTTTTCAAAAAGGAGTTCGCGATCGATCTTGACTCTGAAAAGAGGAAGAAAAAGGGAAAAATTTCTTTGAATCTCTCTATGCTGATGCATCTTATCTCAAGCATTCGCTACAAATCCATGGAAGTTTGGACAAAAAGGTAAATTCAAAGATAAGAATTGTTTTAAAAGATGAAGATAAAATTCTAATCGATAAATCAGAGTTTATAAATTCGAAAGATTTCGCTTTTGAATTTTCAATTGATAAAATCATTCCATGGTCATTTGATAACCCAAAACTATATTTGCTTCAACTTGAACTTATCCAAGAAGGTGCAATCACGGATCGATGGGAATCGAAGATCGGGTTTCGAGACATAGAATCAGTTAATGGGAAAATACTTTTAAATGGGAAAGAAATTTTTGTACGTGGAGCACTTGATCAAGATTTTTATCCGATCACTTTATATACAACACCTTCATTGGCATATTTAAGGGATGAATTTCTGAAAGCCAAACAGATGGGACTGAATCTTTTGAGATGTCACATCAAAGTGCCAGATAAAAGATATTTGGATCTCGCAGACGAGATGGGGCTTTTGATATGGGAAGAAGTTCCAAATTTCGATAAATTCAGTGAAAAATCCACTCAAGCATATGAGAAGACGCTGTTTGAGATAATAAAAAGAGATTATAACCATCCATCTTTTGTTATATTCACAATCATAAATGAAAGTTGGGGAGTTGATCTTTCAAAAGAAGAACATAGAAATTGGATGGTCAAGATGTACGAAAGGGTAAAAGAAATTGTAGGAAACAGGCTCGTTGTAGACAACTCAGCATGTTGCAACAACTTTCATGTTGAAAGCGACCTCAATGATTTTCATTTTTACAAATCTCTGGATCATTTTGAAGATTGGAAGTCCAACATTTCAAGATTTTCATCTGGAACCTTCAAAACTTTCTCGCCTTACAGTGATTCAAAAGAAAGTGGTAAAGAACCAAAGTTGATCTCAGAATTCGGCGTCTGGGGGCTTCCTACATTCATACGAGACATCAAAAGAATGAATAAACCTTTCAGGGGTATCAAAGAAACAGTTCCTGAAGGGGTTGAAGATCGATTTTTGAATTCATCTTTTTCAAGACATTTCAAAAATTACGAAGAATTCGCCATTTTAACGCAAAAAGAGCAGTTTAACGCTTTGAAATATCAAATTGAAGAGATGCGCCTTCAAGAAGAGATAAAAGGATATGTCGTGACAGAGTTTACGGATATATTTTGGGAAGCAAATGGTTTGCTTGATATGCACAGAAGACCAAAATGGGGCTTTGAATTTTTCAAATATGAAAATTCCGATCTCATGATAATACCAAGATTGGAAAGATACAATTTCTACAAAGATGAGAGTATCGATCTTGACATAAATATCTCGAATTACTCTGATATATCTGGAAAATTTGATCTTGTAGTTGATTTCGAAGGCAATGAGGCAATAAAAGAATTGAATTTGGCAGGTAAGGTAACACACATAAAAGAATCGTTGAGAGCAAAAAGCGCTGGTCTTAAAAGAATTTGGATTAAGTTAAAGAAAGCGGATAAAATTTTATCTCAAAATTACGCAGAAGTAGGCATCTTCGAAAAGTTAGGGAGAAAAGATCAAAGCAAGATCATAAACATAGAAAGTCCAGGAAAGTACAATTTCGGAAATGTAACGATAGAAGTTTTAAAGAAAAAAGACTTTCTTGAAGGCAATTGGATATCCAATTTTAACTGGATGGATCCTAAAACATTTGATAATATTTCTGATAAGGGTGTCGTTGATATGCGTCATGTACATCTTTTGAAGAATGATCTTTTAATGAGCATATCAGGGCCTACTGACATACTTTTTGGTACAACTTATGGATGGATTTACGGAGATTTTGCTTATTTGGCCAAAATTAAAAAAGGAAATGAAGATATAATCGTTACCACCCTTGCATTCCGTGAAGGAGATCCTATTAGCGATGCTATAAAAGATAAATTGCATTAGAAGTCAGCAACACATAGAAAAATGGAACTACAATTAGCCTTTTAGACAAAAGGCGAGTTATTTTGCCGTAAACCTTGATAAAGTGGTAAAACGATTGAATATGCTCTAAAATCGCTCGAATTCAAGAATTGTCCTTTTCGTAAAATGGTGTAAAATAATTGTTGAAACCGATTCCGGCATCGATTGCGGAATCTAAAAGGAGGAGGAAAAGTATGAAGAAAGTTTTGGTA
>JABEBX010020287.1_pt1 | contig 12948 bp, 8 predicted proteins | sample 7245971 | NCBI WGS metagenome assembly JABEBX01 (sample SAMN14506365, study PRJNA622280) | hot springs metagenome | biome: hot spring [ENVO:00000051]|acidic hot spring [ENVO:00002120]; feature: spring [ENVO:00000027]|sediment [ENVO:00002007]; material: sediment environment [ENVO:01001048]...
ACGATCCGAAAATAGCCCAGGGTAGAGCGAAGCGAAACCCTGGGATAGCGTCCGCAAGGAGATTTCGCGCCCCGTAGGGTCGCGGCGACACCCTCCCCGACCGCAACTCATGTTCATGCGATTGCCCTGCTCCGCCGTCCTGATCCAGCCCATGCGGCAGCGGCTCGGTGGTAGAATTTGGGCGCTGGAGTTAAGCAATGCACAAGGCCCGGCATAAGCTGCTGATTCTCATCGGCGCTGCGCTGCTGATTCCGTTCCACTGTTCCTGGGCCGGCTCCTCCGGCCAAACCGTTGCCCTCGTCCGGGCACAAGACAGCCATTACGAATTGCGAGGAGGCCGTGTCATGGTCTTTGCATTGAATTCGACAGCCTTCGCCAATGGCGGCTCGATTCCCAAAAGGTACACGTGCGATGGCGCCGACGTCTCGCCCGCATTGAGCTGGAATGACATTCCCGCCGGTACGCACTCGCTGGCGCTCATCGCGGAGGATCCCGATGCGCCCGGCGGTACGTGGACGCATTGGGTAATCTGGAACATTCCCGCTCACGCGGCATCCGTGCCGGAGGGCGTACCGGCCACCGAAACCCTCGACAATGGCGCACGCCAAGGCAGAAACAGCTTCAGACGCATTGGCTACGGCGGCCCATGCCCGCCTCCAGGCAAGCCGCATCGCTACTTCTTCAAGCTCTACGCTTTGGACGCCACGCTCCGCCTCAAGCCGGGCGCCGGCCGCAACGAGCTGGAACGCGCCATGAAGGGGCACATATTATCCACGGCGGAGTGGATGGGCACTTACGGACGATAATGTCCGTCGTTCCCAATCCTGCCTGACGCTCTTCTGGGGATCCCGCTCAAACCCACAAAGGCCGGCAACGCGGCCATCAAACAGCCGGGGGCCGATGCACGGATGAATCGCTTGCGATCTTACATCGCCGGCCGCACCGGCTTCTTCTCATGGGGATCGGCCTCGCCACTGGCCTGGAGATCGGACCTGCGGTCCATCCACTCATCCAGCCGCGAGCGCTTAAATCGCCAGCGATTACCCAGCTTAAAGGCAGGAACAAAGCCCTCCGACGCATATTTGTAGAGGGTGTCAGGAGAGATGCCGAGGTAATCGGAGGCTTGACGGATGTCCATCACCTCGCGTACCTCGGGAACAAGCAGATTGGAGCGGGCCGCGGCGTTGCGCATGACTGCCTCCTCCCACCGGAGCAGTGCCGGAGGATGAATTCCGGCAAATTTGCCGGTAGTCTTGTATATAACGCGGTTTCACCTGTCAGTTCAAGGGTTTTCAGGGAGTTACAGGAAATTTACAGACTTTTGCACCTCGTCCTCCAGCGCGGGTATAGCGCAAAGCTTAGGGAGAAGCCCTGCCGCTTGCGTCCGAATTTGTTCGGCACCCAATCTGTGGGGCTATTGGAACGGATGGTGCTCGGTGACCGTGATTTTTACAGGCTCAAAACGCTCCACGGTCTGAGCGCAGATCACGCATCGGCAGTCTGAAGCGCCGCTGGGCGTTGGGCAGCCAGTGCGGCGCCGGTCCGGTCAACGGCGGCGGGTTATAGGGGACTGCAAAATGAATGGAAGGCGCTACGAAGTAGGAGCAACCGCAGATTCTCCGACTCCGTCCCGCTGGCGCGGAACTGCGCTCAGGAGGACAGGGTTCCATTCATTTCATTTTGCAGAGATCAATCGTGATCGTTGCCGGCGCGCCGGTGCAGCGTAGGCTCGTCGGTGGAATTGTTGTTGGCGCGGCGCAGCGAAGGTTGGTGCCGGTTGTGCTCCATCAGGCGGCGCCGGTTCTCGATGCGCGCCAGACGCGCCTTGACGGCATTAAACTCTGACGTGTTCTCCAGGTACTCGGGGCGCGGCGGCAGGATTTCGGCGATCTCCTCCTGCGTGTGCAGAATCCGATCCGCAGTTATAGGGTGAGTATCAAAAAGCCTGGCGATCATGCTGGGCTTGCGCTTTTGCAGGGCTGCGATTTTCTCGAAGAAGTCGATCATGGCCTGCGGGTCGTATCCCGCCTTGTACAAGTATTGCGTGCCCAGGTAGTCGGCCTGCGCCTCGTACGTGCGGGAGAACTCAAGGAAGGCCATGGGGATGGCGAGCTGGCTGCCCTCGTAAATGCCGTACCCGGTCCAGGAATACGGGATCACGAACATCATCGGTATCATGCCTATCTGCGCCAGGTGCTCGCGCGTCAGTTGGCGGGCGGCGTGTTGGGCGCAGACGTGCGCGGTTTCGTGGCCCATCACCGCCGCCAGTTCGGCTTCGTCGTCCGCGGCCATAATCAGGCCTGTATTGACATAAACGAAGCCGCCGGGCAGCGAAAAGGCGTTGATCTGGTCCGAATCGATGACGTGGTATGTGAACGGAACTTTGCAGTCGGAGTTGGCGGCGATGTTCTGGCCAATGCGGTTGATGTATTCGTCGACGACGGGATCGGTGATGAACCGGCTGCTCTTGTTGATCTGAGCGGCGTAAGACGCGCCCATCTTGACTTGGTCCTGCATGGAGTACCAGTTGCCAATGCCGCGCCCGAAGAGGTGACGCCTGCCGATCGCGCTCACATCCTCGATGCTGCCCGGCTTGATCTTGATCATGTGGCTGCCGACGCCAACGACCCGGTAAGGATTGAAACTCTGATCTTTGCCGTTGCCGCATTTGAACGGAACCAGGCCGGGCTCCGCCTTGCCGATGTCGTTGTTGGAATTGGCGTGTTTCTTGGCTTGTTTTTTCGGCACGTAACAGGGGGTGGACTGATGGCCCGACGTGGATACGGGCTTGTTTTTACCTGCGGGAGCCGTGCCCGGAGCCGGCTGCTGCGCGGTGGGCGAACCGGAAGTTGAAGGGTTTGGCGTCGTCTGCGCCCACACACCGGCTGCCAGCATCAGGGCCAAACCTGCTGCCAGCGCCGCTTCTGTCGAAACCTTGACCGCTTTCCTCACGGCCCCGCCTCCTGCGCACAAGCACTCCGTCCGGCTTACACTTGCTTTTCTTTAATTTTAGATGCCTGAAACTGCCAATTGGGTAGCGTAGGAGGGTTGCGGCGGTTTCTGGCGGCGGTTCTCAATTCCTGCGAGGCGCAGAGCGGGGTCTGGGCATCGCGGCGAGCCGGGTTCTGAAGCTGATGAATCCACATAAAGATACAGCCAATCGAGCTAGTTTTGATTCTGGTCGTCGCGCCGGTGCAGCGTGGGCTGATCGGTGGGGTTGGAATCGCCGGGTTGGCCATTGGGGCTGCCGGAGCCCGTGTTCGCTCTGCGCAGCGACGGCTTTGGCCCACCCTGGGCTTGCATCAAGCGCCGCCGATTCTCGATCCGGGCCAGCCGGGCCTTGACGTCATTAAACTCCGAGGTCGTCTCCAGGTACTCGTTTCTGGGCGGCAGAATGCGCGCGATCTCCCACTGCGAATGCAGAATGCGGTCAGGCGTTTGGGGGTGATCGGAAAAGGTTTTAGCCACTAATCCCGGCTTGCGCTTTTGCAAGGCTTCAATCTTCTCGAAGAAGTCGATCATGCCCTGGGGATCGTATCCCGCTCTGTACATATATTGAATGCCCAGGTAGTCGGCCTGCGCTTCAAACTGGCGGGAGAACTCAAGGAACGTCATGGGGATGGCAAGCTGGGCGCCCTCATAAATGCCGTAGCCGGTCCAACTGTAGCCGGTCATGATGACCAGCGGGATCATGCCCAACTGCGCGTAGTTCAAGCGGGTCATTTCGCGGGCTGCGTGGTGAGCGCAGACGTGCGCGATTTCATGGGCCATCACCCCGGCCAGTTCCGCTTCCTCGTCGGCGGCCAGAATCAAACCCGAGTTGACGTAGAAGAACCCGCCGGGCAGCGAAAAGGCGTTAATTTCGTCCGAATCGATGACTTTGATGGTGAACGGGACCTTGCAATCTGAGTTTTTGACGATGTTCTGGCCGATGCGGTTGACGTACTCATTGACGACCGGATCGGTGATGAACCGGCTGCTCTTGTCGATCTGAGCGGCGTACGATGCGCCCATCTTGATTTCGCTGTCGGTCGAATACCAGTTCCCCAGCCCGCGGCCGCCGATGTTGCGGTTGCCGATCGCGTTCACATCCTCGATGCTGCCCGGCTTGACCTTAATCAGGTCGCTGCCCACCCCCACCATCTTGTCGGGGTCGAAGCCGTTTTTGCCGGGAGAATTGCAGCCCACAGGCTCCGTGCCCGGCTCCGCATCGTTGATATCATCGTCCGCCTTGCCCTTGTGTCGCTTGTCCTTTTTATCGGATGCCTGGCAAGGCGCATTCTGTTTTGGCGCCGGGGCCGCGACGCCGCCTCCCGCCGGGGTGGTTTCAGGCGCCGGTTGAGCCGTGGGCGTACTCGATGGGTTTTGCGCCGTCCCGGTGGACTGGGCTCCCACCCCCGCAGCAAATGCGAGCGCGAACGCTGCGAGCAAAGCCACCCGCAAACCCTTGCATTCTGCGTTCATCGTCCCACCTCCTGCGCGCCGTCATCGCCGCCCAGTTGCCCGCTCTACACAGCTATTGTTGTCTTCTTACCTTCTTAGACGCTAGTATCCACCCAATCGGCGCAGGAAGGAAAGCAAATTTCATCGCCCGCCGGGGAACTTTCACCGTATCCAAAACGCTAGACCGCCTCCTGTCCCATCCCGCCTCTCCCGGCTGCAACTATTTGCTCCCGCCGCACGTCCATTTTTCTATACGCATGTCTTGTTGGACGACTGCTTCAGGATGACCTCCTCGCAGGGATCGGCTTCGCGCCACAACGGCCGCCATGATGCCGGCGGCGTGCTCGAAAGAGCAGGCCCCGATGGTAGAGTTGTACAAGACAAGCCCTGCTCGCCAATCGAATATGAAAAAGCCTTTCTAACCCTCACAGGTTTGCAATTGGACACAAGAGAGAAACATGGATCAGCCTTCGTCTACTGCACATCCCGCGCCCGCTCCTGCGCCTTTCGCGCCTCAAAAGAGGCGCCGTCATCGCTGGATCTGGGCGATCGTCCTGCTGCTCTTCGGACTCTTGTTTTACTGGGTCATCCACCAGCATACCCAGAGCCAGCAGGCCGTTAGCCGCGGGCGATTTCAGATGGCGGGAGGGGTGCCTGTCACCACCGCCACCGCGGCGCTCGGCAACATGGACGTTTACCTCAACGCCATCGGCACCGTGACGCCGGTCTATACCGACTCCATCACCGCGCAGGTCACCGGCGTGATCACGGCGGTCCATTACAAGGAAGGGCAGTATGTGCGCAAAGGCGATCCGCTGATCGACATCGACCCGCGCCCCTATCTGGCCCAACTGACCCAGGCGCAGGGTACGTTGGAGCGCGATCAGAGCCTGCTTGCCGAAGCGCGCATGGACCTGAAGCGATATCAGGTGGCGTGGTCCAACAACGCCATTCCCCACCAGACTCTGGAGGATCAGCAAAAGCTGGTGCTTGCGGATGAAGGAACGGTAAAGCTCGACCAGGGGGTGGTGCAGTACGACCAGATAGAGGTAGGCTTTTGCCACATCGTCTCGCCCATCAATGGCCGCGTCGGCCTGCGCCTGGTCGATCCCGGCAACCTGGTCACGGCGAACTCCACCACGACGCTCGTGACCGTTGACCAGTTTCAGCCCATCACCGTGGTCTTTACGCTGGCCGAGGACAGCCTTCCCGAAGTGCTTCAACAGATGCGCGCCGGCCGGCAGTTGACCGTGCAGGTCTACGACCGCGCACAGCAGCATCTGCTCGGCACGGGCCGGCTCATCGCCGTCGATAACCTGATCGACACCACCACCGGCACTGTGAAGCTGCGCGCGCGCTTCAACAATGCCGATGGAACGCTTTTCCCCGACCAGTTTGTCAACACGCGCCTGCTGGTGAAAACCCTTCACAACCAACTGTTGATTCCTACCTCGGCGGTGCAGCACAACGGCAGCGAATCCTTTGTCTACCTCATCAAGAACGGCAGGGCGGTCATGCGCGACGTCACCACCGGAGTCTCCAATAGCGTGGAGACGGCGGTCACTGGACTAAAACCCGGAGATGTCGTGGCTGACAGCAGCTTCGAAAAGCTGGTGAACGGCTCGAAGGTCTTTCACTCCAAGGTTGCACTGCCGTCCACGTCCTCCGAAACAAACGGGATCAGCGCCCCATGAATCCGTGCCGTCCATTTATTCTGCGGCCTGTCGCCACTTCCCTGCTCATGGCCGCCATTCTGCTGGCGGGGATCGTAGCCTTCACGCAACTGCCGGTTTCGGCGCTGCCGGAGGTCGATTACCCGACGATTCAGGTGCTCACGTTCTATCCCGGCGCCAGCCCCATCGTGATGGCGACTACGGTCACCGCGCCCCTGGAGCGCCAGTTCGGCGAGATGCAGGGGTTGAGCCAGATGACCTCGACCAGCGCCGGCGGCGTGTCGGTCATCGTGCTCGAGTTCAATCTCTCTCTGAGCCTCGATGTCGCCGAGGAGGAAGTGCAATCGGCTATCAACGCCGGGCAGAGTTTTTTGCCCTCCGACCTGCCTGTGCCGCCGGTTTACAACAAAATCAATCCCGCCGACGCGCCCATTCTCACCCTTGGCATTACCTCTGACGCCATGCCTCTTCCCCAGGTCGAGGATCTTGTCGATACCCGCCTGGCGCCGCGGCTCTCGCAGTTGGCCGGCGTGGGGCTGGTGAGCATCACCGGCGGCCAGAAGCCGGCCGTGGACATTGAGGTCAATCCCGTCGAGCTTTCCGCCTACGGGCTGAACATGGAGGACATGCGCTCCGCGCTGGTCGAAGCCAGCGTCAACTCCGCCAAGGGCAACTTCGACGGCCCGCGCCTGGACTATCAGATCGACGCCAACGACCAGATCATCGAAGCCAACCAGTACAAGAATGTCGTCGTCGCTTACCGGAATGGCGCGCCCATCTTCGTCAAGAATGTAGCCAAGGTCATCAACGGCGTGGAAAACACCAAGGAGGCCGCCTGGATGAACCTGTCGCCCGCGGTCATCCTCAACATCCAGCGCCAGCCGGGCGCCAACACCATCACCGTGGTCAAGAGCATTCGCGCCGTGCTTCCCCAGTTGGAGGCCGATCTTCCCGCATCCATCCACATCACCACCCTGACCGACATGACCACCAGCATTCAGGCCTCGGTCCACGACGTGGAATTTGAGTTGATGCTGACCATCGCCCTGGTGGTCATGGTCATCTTCCTGTTTCTGCGCAGCCTGCGCGCCACCATCATCCCCAGCGTGGCCGTGCCGGTTTCGCTGGTGGGCACCTTCGGAGCCATGTACCTGCTCGGCTTCTCGCTGGACAACCTGTCGCTGATGGCGCTCACCATCTCCACCGGCTTCGTGGTGGACGACGCCATCGTCATGATCGAGAACATCAGCCGCTTTCTGGAAGAGGGCATGTCGCCCCTGGAGGCCGCGCTCGCCGGCTCCGGCCAGATCGGCTTCACCATCGTCTCGTTGACCGTCTCGCTCATCGCCGTGCTCATTCCGCTCTTGTTCATGGGCGGCGTGGTGGGTCGCCTCTTCCGCGAGTTCGCGCTCACTTTGGCCGTCACTATCGTCATCTCCGCGGTGGTTTCGCTCACGCTCACGCCCATGATGTGCTCCCGCATCCTGCGCCACAATCCCGAGGAAAAACAGAGCCGCCTTTATCGTGCCACGGAGCGCATGTTCAAGGCCCTGATCGACTTCTACGGGCGCACTCTGAGCGTGGTGCTGCGCTACCAGACCATCACCCTTCTGGTGGCCGCCGGCACCTTCGTCCTCACCATCTTTCTTTACATCGTGATTCCCAAGGGCTTCTTCCCGGTGCAGGATACAGGCGTCATCCAGGGCATCTCCCAGGCCTCGCAATCCATTTCCTTCCCCGCCATGGCCGCCAAGCAGCAAGCCTTGGCCAAAGTCATCCTCAAGGATCCCGCGGTTGAAAGCCTGTCCTCGTTTATCGGCACCGACGGAATCAACACCACCCTCAACAGCGGCCGCATCTCCATCAATCTCAAGCCCCTCGACGTGCGCCACATCAGCGCTTCCGACGTCATCCGCCGCCTCCAGCGCAGTCTGCAACAGGTGCAAGGCATTCACCTTTACATGCAGCCCGTGCAGGACATCACGGTGGACGACCGCGTGACCCGCACCCAGTACCAGTACACGCTCGAAGACCCCAACACCGATGAGCTGAATGAGTGGTCCAACCGGTTCGTGGCTCAGATCAAGAAGCTGCCCGAACTGGAGGACGTGGCCACGGATCAGCAGACCGGAGCGCGAGCCGTTGATCTCATCATCGACCGGGTCACCGCTTCGCGCCTGGGCATCGCGCCCGAATGCGTCGTCAGGCGCTAGCGGAGCGGGCGCGGTTACGTCCTATTCTTCGTCGGCGTCGGCTTCGGCCGGATCCAACGCCCTGACCACAGGGGTACTCTATTCACCGTCTTCAGACGTGCTCGGCGAGCCCCCCACTGTGCTGGCCGGCACGGTGGCCGGGCCCTCGGCCAACATCACCAGCGCCGCCGTGGGCTCCAATGCCGTCCCCCTCAGCGCCATCAGCCGGATCGTACCCACCACCGAAGCGCTCTCCATCAATCACCAGGGACAGTTTCCGTCGGTCACTGTGTCGTTCAATCTTGCGCCCCACGCTTCCCTGGGCACAGCCATCAGCGACATCAACAAGGTGGCCAAGAAGCTGAACTTCCCCGCCAGCTTGCAGACCGGCTTTCAGGGCACGGCGGCGGCCTTTGAAAATTCGCTCTCTAACGAAGCCTTACTGATTCTGGCCGCCCTGGTCACCGTTTACATCGTTCTGGGCATTCTCTATGAGAGCTTCATCCATCCCATCACCATTCTCTCCACGCTGCCCTCGGCCGGCGTGGGCGCGCTGCTGGCGCTCATGCTTACCCGCCATGACTTGAGCGCCGTGGCCATTATCGGCATCATCCTGCTCATCGGCATTGTCAACAAGAACGGCATTCTGATCGTGGACTTCGCGCTGGAGGCCGAACGCCAGCGCGGCAAAAACTCCACCGACGCCATCTACGAGGCCAGCCTGCTGCGCTTCCGCCCCATCATCATGACGACCATGGCCGCGCTGCTGGCCGGCGTTCCGCTGGCGGTCGGAACCGGGCTGGGCTCCGAGCTGCGCCACCCGTTGGGCATTGCCATGGTGGGCGGCCTGCTGCTCAGCCAGGTTCTTACCCTCTATACCACCCCGGTGATTTACATCTTCTTCGACCGCATCGGCCAGCGCATCACCGGCCGCCACATCTCCAAAGCGCCCACGAGCGGCCCATCGGAGCCTGACCCGGAGAGCGCATGAACATTTCCTCTCCATTCATTCACCGGCCCGTAGGCACCACGCTGCTCACGGTTGCGGTGATCATTGCCGGCGCCATCGGCTACACGGTGCTGCCGGTGGCTCCTTTGCCCCAGGTGGACTTTCCCACCATCAACGTCAACGCCGGCTTGCCCGGAGCCAGCGCGCAGATTATGGCGGCCTCGGTAGCTACACCCCTCGAGCGCCAGTTCAGCCATATCGCCGGCATCACGGAGATGACCTCCTCGAGCTCGCTGGGCAGCACCAGCATCACCCTGCAGTTCGATCTCAGCCGGAACATCAATGGCGCAGCGCACGACGTGCAGGCCGCCATCAACGCCGCCCGCACCTACCTGCCGGCGAACCTGCCGCAAAACCCCTCCTATTTCAAGGAGAACCCCGCCGATGCGCCGATTATGGTCATCGGGATGACCTCCAAAAAATACGATGTAACCAAGGTCTACGACCTGGCCTCCACGCTTTTTGAGCAGAAGCTCTCGCAGGTCAATGGGGTGGGCCAGGTCTTTGTCGGCGGCGGCGCCACGCCCGCCGTGCGCGTGGAGATCAATCCGGAAAAGCTGGAGAGCTTCGGCCTCACGCTGGGCGACGTTCAGTCGGTTCTGAGCCTCGAAAACTCGCACGAGCCCACCGGGCAAATATCCAACAGCACCACTACGGAAGACATCCTTACCAACAGCCAGATCTCATTGGCAGACCAGTACAAGCCGCTCATTGTCGGTTACCATGACGGCGATGCTGTTCGCCTTTCCGACGTGGCCGATGTGGTCAACTCGACCTCATCGCTCCGCATGGCGGGCTTCCTGGATGGCCAGAGGGGCGTGTTTGTCATCATCTTCCGGCAGCCGGGCGCCAACATCATTCAGACCGTGGACCGCATCCGTGCGCAACTGCCCTTTCTAAAGGCCGTGCTTCCCCAAGGCATCAAAAGCACCATCGTGCTCGACCGCACCACCACCATCCGCGCTTCGGTCAACGATGTGGAGGAGAATCTACTGATCGCCATCATGCTGGTGGTGCTGGTTGTCTTCTTCTTCCTGCGCAGCCCGCGCTCCACGCTCATACCCGCTGTCGCTGTGCCGACCTCCCTCATCGGCACCTTCGCGGCCATGTATCTGCTGGGCTACAGCCTCGATAACCTTTCTCTCATGGCGCTCACCGTCGCCACCGGCTTCGTGGTGGACGACGCCATCGTGGTCATGGAGAACATTACCCGCCATCTCGAAAGCGGCATGGAGCCCTTTGCCGCTGCGCTCAAAGGCGCCAAGGAGATCGGCTTCACCGTTCTCTCCATGAGCACCTCGCTGATCGCTGTTTTTATTCCCATCCTCATGATGGGCGGCATTGTAGGGCGCCTCTTCCGCGAGTTCGCAGTCACGCTTTCCTCCGCCATCGTCATATCCTTGATGATTTCCCTCACCACCACGCCGTGCATGTGCGCGCACTTGCTCAGAACGCAGAGGGAAGGCGAGAAGCACAACTGGATTTACCGCGCCAGCGAGCGGATCTTCAACAGCCTGCAGTGGGCCTACAGGCATTCGCTCTTGTGGGCGCTCGACAATCCCGTTCTCACCCTCATCGTGCTGGGACTTACCATTGCCTTGAACTGGGTGGTGATCGTCAAAATCCCCAAGGGCTTTTTCCCGATGGAGGACACAGGCGCAATCGTAGGCGGCGTGCAAGGTCCGCAGGACGCTTCTTTCCCGTTTATGCGCTACTCTCTGCTATCGCTGGTGAACGTGATCCGCGCCGACCCGGCGGTTGCCCATGTAGTGGCCTTTACGGGCGGCAGAGGCGCCAGCAACGGAGGCTTTATTTACATCTCCCTTAAACCGCTCGGGCACGGTCCCGGCGACCGCACCATCTCGGCTATGGGCGTGATCAACCGCCTGCGGCCCAAGATGAATCGCCTGCCCGTGGCCTCGGCATTTTTGCAGCCGGCGCAGGATCTGAACATCGGCGGACGCCAGAGCAATGCGCTGTACCAATACACCATCCAGTCCGATAACATCAACGACCTGGTTCACTGGGGACCGATCCTGCTCGAACATATGAAAAGACTTCCCGGACTGGAGGACGTAAATAGCGACCAGCAAAACGGCGGCCTGGATGACCTGCTTACCTACGACCGCACCCTGGCAGCCCGTTTGGGGCAAACGTCGCAGTCGCTTGATTCCTCGCTCTACAGCGCCTTTGGCCAGTCGGAAGTTTCCGTTATCTACGCTCCCCTCAACCAGTATTACGTGGTCATGGAAGTGGCGCCGCAATATTGGCAGAATCCGTCGGGGCTGAACGACATCTATTTTGCGCCCACCGGCAGTGCGCCGACGGGCGCGGGGCCGAACTCCGTTTCACCCTTGCTCAATGTGATCTCGTCGCGCGCCGGCACCACTCCGCTGGAGGTCAATCACACCGGACTCTTTCCTTCGGTCACTACCTCCTTCAACTTGGCCAAGGCGTACTCGCTCAGCGACGCTACGCGCGAGATCGACCAGATGCAGCAGGGCTTGGGTATGCCTTCCACCGTGCGCGGTTTCTTCGCCGGCACTGCCCAGGCTTATCAGCAATCATTGTCCACTGAGCCGATTCTGATTATCACCGCGCTGGGCGCTGTCTTCATCGTGCTCGGCATGTTGTACGAAAGCCTGGTGCACCCGCTCACCATTATCTCCACGGTGTTCTCGGCGAGCGCAGGCGCGATGCTGGCGCTCATGGTCTTCCACATCGACCTCAACGTCATCTCCATCATCGGCATCATTTTGCTCATCGGCATTGTGAAAAAGAACGCCATTATGATGATCGACTTTGCACTGCAGTCCGAGCGGCTGGAGGGCAAAAATTCGCGCGACGCCATCTTTGAGGCCTGTATGCTGCGTTTCCGCCCCATTATGATGACCACCATGTCGGCCATCTTCGGCGCGCTGCCGCTGGCGTTCGGACGCGGCATGGGATCGGAGCTGCGCCGGCCGCTGGGCATCACCATCGTGGGCGGGCTGCTGCTCAGCCAGTTGCTTACGCTATACACCACCCCGGTGGTCTACTTGGCGATGGACCGCCTGCGCTTGCGCGCCTTGGGGAGAACCCATGACCCGCTTTCTTCGCAACCCGAAGCGGCAGCGCCGTAAAACGAGAGGGATATTGACCATGTTTGAGCAAAGAATTCGCATCCCGTTGGCGCTGACGGCTGGCGCGCTAGGCCTGCTGGTCCCGCTCGCCGGCTGTCATGTCGGGCCACGCTACCAGCCGCCTGCCCCGCCCGCGATCGCAGCGCCCAATTACAAGGAATCGACGGTAAACTTCCAGAACGCGCCGGGCTGGAAGGTGGCCAGCCCGCAGGCCGCCATGATCCGCGGCAACTGGTGGGAGATCTTTCACGAGCCGGAGCTGAACGCGCTCGAACAACAGCTCAACATCAACAACCAAAACATCAAGACCGCCTTCCAGAACTTTATGGCCGCCCGCGCCGTGGTCGCCGAGGCGCATGCCCAATATTGGCCGTCCATCACCCTCGGCCTCAACTACACCCGGGCGCAAGCCTCAGGCAATCAAGCCGTTTCCTCCGCCGCCACCACAGGCAGGGCCTATAGCCTCTGGAATGTGCCGCTCGATGTCTCCTGGACGCCCGACTTCTGGG
>JABEBX010022491.1_pt1 | contig 12948 bp, 12 predicted proteins | sample 7245971 | NCBI WGS metagenome assembly JABEBX01 (sample SAMN14506365, study PRJNA622280) | hot springs metagenome | biome: hot spring [ENVO:00000051]|acidic hot spring [ENVO:00002120]; feature: spring [ENVO:00000027]|sediment [ENVO:00002007]; material: sediment environment [ENVO:01001048]...
AGGTGTAGCTGAAACAAATATAACTTGGTCTATTTTTTGCATAAACTCATCAAATTTTAGAGGCCTATTATCTAAAGCGCTTGGCAATCTAAAACCATATTCTACAAGTGTTTTTTTTCTTGAATAGTCGCCATTATACATACCTTTTATTTGCGGTAATGTTACGTGCGATTCGTCAATTATTAGTAAAAAATCATTGTTGAAATATTCAACTAAAGTGATAGGCGGCTCACCGGGTTTTCTATTTGAAAAATGCAATGAATAGTTTTCGATTCCGCTACATGTGCCAGTTTGTTCCATCATCTCAATATCAAAATTAACCCTTTCTTCTATACGTTGTGCTTCTAAAAGTTTATTTTGAGACTTAAAAAAATTAATACGCTGTCTCAACTCTTCTCTTATCCTATAGATTGCAATATCGCGTTTTTGTTTTGTTGATACATAATGGCTTGCTGGAAAAATGATTGCTGAATCTTTTTTTTCTATTAACTTAGCAGTCAGTGGGTCAAAAATCAATATTCTTTCCACGCTATCACCAAGAAACTCCACTCTTAAAGCCATATTTTTAAAATAAGAAAGATATATATCAACAATATCTCCTCTTACGCGAAAACTCCCTCTTTCAAAGTCAATGTCGTTTCTTTTGTACAAAAGCTCAACCAATACATTTAACAATTTTCTAATGTCTAATTTATCGCCAACCTTTATATTAAAAGACATACCTTCATAATCTTCTTTTTCTCCAATTCCGTATATGCAAGATACGCTTGCTACAACTACAACATCTTTCCTTGTAAGCAAGCTCATCGTTGCTTTTTGACGTAATCTATCGATTTCATCATTAATAGATGAATCTTTTGCAATGTAGGTATCTGTGCGTGGTACATAAGCTTCTGGCTGATAATAATCATAATAGCTAATAAAATACTCAACAGCATTATTTGGAAAAAAATTTGCAAATTCTGTATACAATTGACTGGCAAGCGTTTTGTTGTGAGAAATTACAAGGACAGGCTTATTTATATTTTTTATAACATTTGCTATTGTGAATGTTTTTCCACTGCCAGTTACACCAATTAATGTTTGAAATTTTACGCCTTTTTTTGTGTTGTTAACTAAGTTTTTTATTGCAGATGGCTGATCACCAGTTGGCTTGTAGTCTGAATGCAGTGTATATATCATCTACAACCTCTTAATCAATTGCCCTGAGGGTGCTATCTTATCAATAAATAGTATTCCATCTAAATGGTCTATTTCGTGTTGAATAACAACCGCTTCAAATCTCTTGGTTTCCAAGATTTGAGTTTTTCCATCTAAATCCAAATACTTAACAGTAATTTTTTTTGGTCTTGAAACATATCCTACATAATCTGGCACGCTAAGACATCCTTCTTTTGTAACTATTTCATCTAAGCTTTTTTCGAGAATTATTGGATTTATCATAATGAGCCTTCCGTGATTTTTATTTTTTGTCTTTGATACATCCACTGCTATAATTCTCAGTAAATCTCCTATTTGGACAGCAGCTATGCCAACGCAGTGACTATAGTAATCAAGTGCAAACATTAAATTGTCAATGACAGACAATACTTCTTGATCAATACAACCTACTTCTATTGAGCGCTTTTTTAAAAATTTATTTGGAAACTTTACTATTTCTATCATTCATATACTGTATGATTCAATCGGCCTAATTGAAAAGTCAACATCTATGTTGTTTGATATGTTATTGAGAATATCGTTTAATATGCTAATATTCATTTCTATTGGCACTTCAACCTCAAGTATCATAATATATATATCTTTTTTTGCACCTGTTACACGAGTTTTTAAATCAACAATATTTATATTAAGATCACTCAAACTTTTTGTAGTTTTATACACAATACCAATTTTATCGCTTCCATATATAGAAATCATATAACTTTTGGTTTTGGTTTTTTGCGTGTCTAATACTTCGATTTTTCTTACAGAAATACTAAGTTCTAGCTCTTTTCTTACATTAGCAAAGGATTTTTTTAACTCAAGTACACCCATTTCATTTTGGGATGAAACAATGAGTATCATTGAAAACTGATCCCTCAAAAGTGTAGATGAAGAATCTTCTATATTAAAATTTAGCTCATATAATACTTTTGCAACACCTGCTACTATGCCAGGTTTGTCTTTACCAATAACTGTTAAAGCATAGTAATATTTCATAGCGCTTTATTATAACCCATTTTTTCAAAAATACAAACTAATTTTTACCATATTTACCATATTTAATAGATATGAGTATAGCGCTCATAATAAATAATATTCCTACAAACTGCCAAAAACTAATAGTTTGACCAAAAAATATATAAGCTAATATTGATGAACCAATGATTTCACCTAATGTTGTGATTGCAACTGCAGCTGCTTTTAAGTATTTTAGTACCCAGTTAAAAGCAGTATGTCCCACAAGTTGGGGTATTATTGCAAGCAAAAACATAAAAGAAAAGTCTTTTGCACTGTAGTTGGTTATGCTAACATTGGCAAAAGCTACGAGTATTGTTATAAAAACTGCAGCGGATGTATATACTATAGTGATGTATTTGTTTGTATCTATGCTTTTTCTTAAGCTAGAGCCTATAATAAAATAAAAACTTACGCAAAAAGCACCAATTATAGCTAATATATCGCCAAATAAAGCTGTTTTGTCAATTTTTGTTCCAAACACATTGCCATCACTTGCTGTGATAATAAGTGTTCCAATAAAAGATGCCAATAAAGCAATTAGCACTTTAGACGAAACTTTTTCTTTCATTAAAAGTAAAGATATTAGCACTACGAAAAATGGGTTAGTGCTTACAAGGACAACTGAGCTTGCAATTGAGGTGTATTTAAGAGAAGCAATCCAAAAGTAAAAATGCAGCGCTAAAAAGACGCCGCTTAAAAATCCTAGAAAAAGTTCTCTGTTTTGTATCGGCAGTAGTCTTTTTTTATTTACAAAGTTCATTAATAACAAGATTAGCGCTGCAATGTCTAACCTATACATAGATAATACTAAGCTTGGCACATCTTGACATTCCTTTATAAATATAGAAGCAAAACTTACACCTAATATTCCTAAAAGGCTGTTTAAAATAATTTTCTGTTTAATCAAATCCATGTTCTGTTCGAGCTATAATCTCGTTTTGCAATTGTTCGTTCAAATGACAAAAATAATCGCTATATCCAGCAACTCTTACAATTAAATCTGAATAATCCTGTGGTCTTTTTTGTGCTTCTTTCAAGGTATTTGCATCGACAACATTAAACTGAACATGATGCCCATCAAGTTTAAAATACGTTCTAATTAAATTAACTAAAGCATCTGTTCCTTTTTGGTCTTTTAATACATCAGGCGTAAACTTCATGTTTAAAAGTGTGCCGCCAGTTTTTAGATGATCCATTTTTGAAGCTGATTTAATTACTGCTGTTGGTCCTTTTCTGTCTGCACCTTGCACAGGCGATATACCTTCAGAAATAGGCTCATATTCAAGCCTGCCATCAGCAGTTGCAATCATTTTTGAGCCAAAATATACATGTACTGTTGTAGGAAGCATATTTATTCTAAATGTGCCACCTTTGAATGTTGGCCTTGCGTCTATATGTTTGAAAAATTCTTCAAATACTTCTTGCATGATTTCATCTGCATAATCTTCATCATTTCCATACTTTGGTACTTTATTTAACATTATTTGCCTTTGAATCTCGTATCCATTAAAGTTAGATTTCAATATATCCAATAAGTCGGTTTGTTTAATGGTTTTCGTATCAAATATGAGGTACTTAATGCTTGATAGACTATCTGTTATGGTGCCAATGCCTGTGCCTTGAATATAGCATGTATTGTACCTTGCGCCACCTGCATTAAAATCTTTGCCATTTTTTATACAATCATCAATAAGTACAGACAAAAATGGGGCAGGGCAATATTTTGCATAAATTTGCTCAATGATCAAACTTCCCTTGACCTTAATATCAATAAAGTGTTTCAATTGCTTTTTATAAGCATCAAGAAATTCATCAAATGATTGATAATCTTCAAAATTTTTTATTTCTAAACCAAATTTTTTGTTTGTCAGTGGGTCTATACCGTTGTTTAGCGTTATTTCAAGAATTTTTGGTAAGCTAAAATAGCCAGTTAATGTATAACTTTCCTTTCCAAACGCACCAGATTCTACACAACCGCTAGTACCTCCAAGTCTAGCATCTTCCAATGACTTACCCTGTCTTAAAAGCTCTAAAACTACAGCATCTGCATTAAAAATAGCAGGTTGTCCAAAACCAGTTTTAATAATATATATGGCTCTTTTTATAAACTCATCTGGTGTTTTTTTGCTAACATGAATAGATGGGTTTGGTTGTACAAGCCTCATTTCATCAATAACATCCAATATTAAGTAAGAAAGTTCATTAACGCTGGGGTTACCTTTGCTATCTAATCCGCCAAGATTAATTTGGGCAAAGTCTGTATACGTAGAGCTTTCTTGTGCTGTTACGCCAACTTTAGCAACAGCTGGATGATTGTTAAATTTTATCCATAAGCACTCAAGCAACTCTTTTGCTTTTTCTTTTGTTATAATACCCTTTTCAATATCTTTTTTGTAAAATGGATACAAATGCATATCTAGTTTGCCCGGACTAAATGAATCCCAACCATTAAGTTCAGTGATAACACCTAAGTGTACAAACCAGTAATATTGGAGCGCTTCATGAAAAGTGTCTGGTTTATGTGCTGGAACTTTTTTACATATATTTGCAATCTCTAATAACTCTTTTTTTCTTGATGGGTTTTGCTCAAGTTGTGCAAGCCTTTGTGCTTCTTTAGCATACCTATTGGCAAATTTTATAATTGCGCCTGCAGCAATTTTCATTGCTTGAAGTTCTTCTTTTTTACTTAAACTTTCACTGTCATTTTTTAAGTTTTTGATTGTTTCATCTATTTGGTCAACAATATCAAGCATACCCATTTTGTAAATTTTATCACCCAACACAGTGTGGCCTGGTGCACGCTGTTCCATAAATTCGGTAAAAACACCAGCTTCAAAGGCATTTAACCATTCTTTATCCATGTGTGAAAATATTTTTTCCCTTATGGTTTTGCCTTTCCAATAAGGTATTATCACATCTTTGTACAATTCGTATACTTCTTTATCAACGATATATGGCACTTTTGCGCGTTCATTTAAAATTTTTAAATCTTCTAGCGAATGTAAATTTATTTCGGGGTAAGTGGGCGTAGCTTTAGGTACTTCTCCCCTTTCACCAACTATCAGTTCTTCATCAAATATAGCAACTTTTTTGTTTTCCAGAATATACTCAAATGCCATTGCCCTTTTTAGAGGAATGCTATCAATATCATTTTTTTTATAAAACTTAGTTAAAAGCATTGCCCTTTCAACAGATATTTTTTCTTTGGATTCTATGCTTTGTTTATATATTTTTTTTACACGCTCTGTACAACCCCTTAATGTTTTTGAACTTTTAAAATTTACAACTGAACAACTTGTTTTCATGCTATCCTCCTATATTTACAATAAAGTTTCGAGATCTAAAAAAGTTAGCAATTGACTCGATGTATTTTTCAGATGGCTTTTGAATATGTTTAAGTTTAAATTCCATATTGAGTCGTCTATATTTGTCTATCATCATATTATGGTATGGAAGCAAATCTATATTACGTAATTCTAGTTTATTAAGTAACTCGCAAACGCTCAAAAGATTATTCATATCGTCATTGATTGTAGGAATTATTGGCAATCGAATGATAATTTTTTCTTTGGCTAATTTTGAAAGCTTTTCTAAATTTTCAAGTATAACCTCATTTGATACGCCAGTGTATTTTTTATGCAAAACTAGATCCGTTATTTTTAGATCGTACAAAAATTGATCAACATAATCTAAGGTTTTTTCAATATACGAAAATTTTGTATATCCAGAAGTATCAATAGTCACATGAATATGATTTTCTTTTATACGTTTAAGTAGTGCCAATAAGAAATGAAACTGCACATATGGTTCGCCACCAGATATTGTAACACCGCCATTATTACCATAAAAAATTCTATCTTTTAAAATTTCTTCAAGGATTTCGCTTACACTGTATAGTTTACCAATGTCAGTAAGTGAATTTGTAGGGCAAAACGTTGTGCATTTCAAGCATAGGTTACACATACGCTCATTGATATAAAAATTGCTTTCATTTATAGAAATAGCGTTTTGTTTACAAACATTAACGCATGTTTTGCAATATATGCATTTTTCTTCATAACGAATAATTTGCGTTTTTAAAAGCTGACTTTCTGGGTTGTGACACCACAGACAAGACAGTGGGCATCCTTTAAAAAAAACTGTCGTTCTGATACCTTCACCATCATGTATAGAATAGCGTTTAATATCAAAAATCAAACCTTTCATTCTTTAAAATAATACTCCATAATATACTTTTCTTGGACAGAAAATGACCAATGAACATCTTTTATAAATATACTTGCATTTTTACAATCTTTACTTAATAATTCCATGAATTTTTCATGTTCTTTTATGGAATTTTTTTCCCACTCCGGTAGATAATGCCTATTCATTGTAAAATCATACAGTCTTTGTCTTAATTTTTTAATAATATCCAATGCATAATGATTTTTGCTCATATACAAGTATGTATTGTGAAAATTCAAGTTATTTTGATAAAACAAGTCAAAATCGGATGAATCGATTGCATGTTGCATAATATCATTGTACCTTTTTAGCGTTTCAATTGTCTCGTTTTTAATATTTGAGCACACTTCTTCTATAATTGAACACTCTAAAGCGCCAATTATCTGGTAAAAGTACTTAATACCCTCTAAATTAAGCTCTTTTATCAATATGCCTTTTCTGGGTATTATTGTAACAAAACCATCTGATTCCAATTGCAACAGTGCATCACGAAGTGGAGTTTTACTAATTTTTAATTGCTTTGATATAGCGTTTATATCAATGTATTTGCCACCTTTTAATGTTTGTTTATTTATTTGTTCTTTTAAATATTCATATACTTGTTCTCTTAAAGGTTTTAAATTTATTTCCATACAACTGATATCTGATATACCACAATTTTTCTAAAAAAACCAATGACCTTTTTAAATCTATTAAAAAAATTATTCTCTTCTGCCCATTCCAAATAGATTTAAAAGCATTAAGAAAAGGTTTATAAAATCTAAATACAAGGCAAGTGCACCAATTACAGTGCCTTTTAAAACAGCAGAGCCATCATCTGCATCAATCGTATAGCTCATTTGTTTGAGTTTTTGGTTATCATAAGCTGCAAGACCAGCAAAGACAATTACGCCAATTATGCTTATAACAAAATACATCATTGGGCTTTTTAAAAAAATATTCACAACGCTTGCAATAATTACACCAATTAAACCCAAAAATAAAAAATGTCCAAAGCCAGTTAAATCTTTTTTAGTTGTTAGTCCAAATAAACTCATTACTAAAAACATCAATGCGCTTGTGCCAAATGCCGAAGCAATAACTGTTTGGGTATATGCTAAAAAAATGAAGGATAATGTTACACCGTTTAATAAACTGTACAGTATAAACAAAATAGCAGCCACCTGTGCATTAAGCTTATTAATTGCAGCGCTTATTGTGAATACCAAGCCAAACTCTGCAATGATTAAAACCCAGAATAAAATAGGATTTTTTGCAATTGCCATTAACATTTGTGGGCTTTGAGATACTCCATAAGAAATCAAAAATGTTAAACCCAACCCAAAGAACATCCATAGATACACTTTACTTATAAATGTTGAAGCGCTTATTGATTGTGCTTGGCTTCCTAATATTGTATTTTGCATTCTTACCCCTCCTTTTATCACTAATTATAATAACATTTAAAATTTAGTCAAGAGTTTGGAACAAAAGTAACGATAATGATGCCGAGTGAAATGAAAACAAGACCAATTATTGAAGACAGAAAAATTTTTTGACCCAAAAAAATATTTAAGTAAATAAGTGACAAAAATGGAGTTAAATATATTCCACTTGATATAATATGTGTTTTTAAATATTCAAGTGCTTTAAACCAAAATATAAAACTTATGCCATTTATAAATACACCATTAATTGTTAACCAAAAAAAACTGTTCGAATCAGGTATTTTGAAATTTGATAATATAAAAACGGTTGGTGTAATAAAAAACAAAACAAACAAAAAAAATATAAATACACTTGTTGTTTTTTCAAAATTTTTCTTTTTGCCAATTATTGAATATACAGCAGCACTTAGTGCAGCAAGAATTGCATATAAATCTCCTTTAATATTGCTCAAATTTATTTGATATAAGCTTCCTTTGGTAATAATTATTACAATACCAAAAAAACTAACTAGTATAGCAGCAATTTTTTTTATTGTAAATTTTTCTTTAAATACAAATATAGAAATAATAAATAAAAATACGGGCCATGTGTAATTTAAGATAAACACTACCGTCGCATCAGCTATACTAAACGCCTTATATAGCATTAAATAGTTAAAATAAATACCTATAAAGCCAATCAAAGCCATGTATAAATAATCTGATATTTTGTAAGAGAAAAGCACTTTGAATTTTCCTTGCAAAAAAACAAATAAAAACAGTACAACGGTTGAAATGACAGTTGAATAAAAAAGCATTTGTATATTATCTAAGTCTGATAAAATATTTTTAGAAGCAATTGGTATAAAAGCCCAACATACTATGCATAAAAGCAAGTAAATATAGCCCTTTTTTGTATTTGACATTAGAGTATTTTGCTTATAAAGGTTTTTGTTCGCTCTTGTTTGGGGTTAGTAAATATTTCTTGTGGAGTGCCTTCTTCTACAATTTGACCATCATCCATAAATACTACTCTATCACCAACTTCTCTTGCAAATCCCATTTCATGAGTTACAACTACCATTGTCATACCTTCTTTTGCTAAATTTCTCATAACATTTAAAACTTCACCTACCATTTCTGGGTCAAGTGCACTTGTTGGTTCATCGAATAACATTACAATAGGATTCATAGCTAAAGCCCTAGCGATTGCTACACGCTGTTGTTGACCTCCAGAAAGCTCATCAGGGTAATGATTTACTTTTTCTTCTAATCCGACTTTTTTGAGCAATTCTATTGCTAAAGCGTGGGCTTCTTCTTTGGATTTGCCTAACACTTTGATAGGTCCAATAGTTATGTTATCAAGCGCGGTTAAATGCGCAAACAAATTAAAATGTTGAAACACCATCCCTACTTCTCTTCTCACTAAATTTAAATTTGTTTTGCTGTGTGTTATTTCTATATTATTTATGTAAATTTTGCCACTATCGACTTTTTCTAAACCATTTAAACATCTTAAAAAAGTACTTTTACCAGAGCCAGATGCTCCCATTATAACAACAACTTCTTTTGGTTTTATAGACAAAGATATGCCTTTTAACACTAAATTTTTTCCAAAGCTTTTTTTTATATCTTTAGCGTCTATCAATCTTGAATCTCCTTTCTAAATAACCAGAAATTCCAGTTAGTGTAAAAATCATAGCTAAATACAATATAGCTACAGCGGTCCAAATTTGTAACGATGCAAATGTTGTAGAAATAATTATCTGACCTTGCCTGGTTAGTTCTGATATGGAAATAACCGACAATAGCGAAGTATCCTTGATAGTTTGTATGAATTGATTTACAAGAGGTGGTATCATGCGTTTAAAAGCTTGGGGTAATATAATATACCTCATTGTTTTGTATTTTGTCATTCCGATGCTGTAAGCAGCTTCAGTTTGCCCCTTTCCTATAGATAAAATACCTGCTCTAATAATTTCTGTAATATAGGCTCCTTCATTAAGCGATAGCGCAAGTATACCTGCAATAGGCGTAAAATAAGGATGAAACCACTTATGTAAAGGTAAAATCATAGGAAGTGCAAAGTAGATATAGAAAATCTCCACAAGCAAAGGCAATCCTCTAAAAATGTGAACATAAACTTCGCCTATTTTTTTAAATAAAGGTGTATGCGATATCTTAAATAATGCAAACGTAAGACCAAGAACTGTTGCAACAAATATTACAACAATCGAATAAAAAAGCGTTAATTTAGCCCCATATAACAATTGAGGCAAATATTGCCAAATAACATCAAAACTATTCATCGATAACTACCTTAAACATTAGAATAGTCAAGCAACCCATCAACTCTCAGAAAATGAGTTGCTTGACTTATAATAGCTATTATTTTGTTATTAAACCAGCATCATCGTTTCCAAAATATTTTCTGTAGATTTTGAGGTACTCGCTATTTTTAATGATCTTTTCCAAACCAGCATTTACTTTTTCAAGTAATTTTGGGTCTTGTTTGCTAATAGCAATTCCATAATCCTCACCAGTTAATAGTTTGCCAACCGTGTGAACATTTTTATGCGTACTTGCATAGTTGATGTTAACTGGATTATCAAATACCACTGCTTGAGCTCCGCCATTTTGCAATTGATTGTAGGCATCGTCAATATTTGTAAAGCGCTCTACTTTAATATCTTTCATTTTAGACAGCATTATATCGGCAGTGGTACCTAATTTTGTAGCTACGGTTTTTCCTTTTAAATCAGCTAAATCTTTAATGTTGCTGTCTTTTTTAACCAATATTGATTGTCCTGAGTGGTAGTATGGTTTTGAAAAATAAACCACTTGGGCTCTTTGGGGTGTAATAGTCATACCTGCTACAGCCATCTGTATTGTACCAGTTTGAAGTGCAGGGATTAAACCTTGAAAATCCATAGTGTGCCATTCAACTTTAAACCCTTCAACTTTTGCTATCGCATTGACTAAATCAACATCAAAGCCTACGACTTTACCATTTTTTTCCATTTCAAATGGCGGGAATGTTGTGTCTACTCCAACTTTCACAACCTGCTCAGCTTTTGCCAAATTCGCCAAGCCAAAAGTAAAAACGAATAGTGATACAGCAAAAAACAGCATAAATTTACGCAACATGCAAACCTCCTTTTAATTTTCTAATTTATTCTAACATTTTATGATTGTTTTGTCAATTTTGTTAAGGGCAGCTTAAGCTGCCCTTAGTACTTTAAGACTTGGGAGGTCTTAAGGCTAATGAGACTATGATGCCTACGATTGCTACTACCATAACAATTGGAAAAACGCTATAATAAGAACCAGTCATATCTTTAATTTTGCCAGAAAGCAAAGTTCCCAAAATTGCTGCAATGCCATAAGCTGTAAATATTACGCCATAATTTTTGCCGTAGTATTTTGTGCCAAAAAATGTTTTTGTGGCTGTTGGTGCAATTGCAAGCCAACCACCTAGTGTGAGCCACAACAATGAAAAGGCAAAGAAGTAAACGCCTATGCTTTTTGAAACATACAGCAAGAAAGCTGCAAAGGCAATTATAATAAATGATAGTACTGCAGCATTTCTGGGTTTTAATTTATCTGTAAGCCATCCAAAGAACGGTCTACCAGCAAAGTTGAAAATTGCAAATAACTGAATGGCACTAGTAGCTAAGGCAGTTGAAATTTTGATCTCTTTTCCCACAGGCGCTGCAATACCAATAGCCATTAATCCTGCCATTGCACCAATTATATACAAAAACCACAAAATCCAGAATGTGCTTGTTGTAATTGCTTCACTTCTATCAAAGTCTTTTGCAACAGCTGTAGTTTGAGTGGTAGTTGTAGCAGCGGTAGCTACTTTATAGCCATCTGGCGGAAATTTAAAAGGCAAGGATAGAATTATCAGTAGTACAAAAAATACCACGCCTAAATATGTAAAAGTATTTAATGGACCCACAGAAACAATTAATGCTTTAATGATAGGTGCCATAATTAATGCGGACAATCCAAAGCCACCTACAGTTAAGCCTATTGCTAAGCCACCTTTATCCGGAAACCATTTGGCTGCCACAGCAATTGGACAACCATACATCAAACCCACACCAAAACCACCTAATATTCCATAAATCATTGAAAGTATTAAAATACTACTTGAAAAACCGGCCAATATCCATCCTATACCAACAAGCACGCCACCAGCTATCATTGTGTTTTTTGGTCCCCATTTTTGCATAATTTGGCCGCCTATTGGCATTGCTATAGCAAATACAGCCAAAAACAGCATAAATGGGTAACCACTTGCAGTCGCTGAGATTTTCCAAAGTTTTTCTAATGGAACCCTGAACAAACTGAAAGAGTAAATGGCGCCTAACATAATATTAACGATTAATCCAAGAACTACATACCACCATCTACTGCCACTTGCCTGAGTCGATTCTTGAGCCATACTACACCTCCTAAATAAATTATCTAATTTATATTAACTGTAACAAAATTTTTATCCTTTGTCAATTAACTTTTTACTTTTTAATGTAATTTTTGATATTATTGTGTAATATTTAGTCAATTAATAGTAAATATCAAACTTAATAATTAAACTATAATTTGAAATAATATTTGTTTTTCATAATTTGCTTATAAAATAAGATTGTCTTTTAATATAAAAATAGTAAAATATATGCATGAAAGTCTTGATTATTTTAGGTCCAACTGCCAGTGGTAAAACCAAAACTGCATTTGAATTAGCAAAAGCAATTAATGGAGAAATCATTTCTGCAGATTCAATACAAATTTATAAATTTTTAGACATTGGTTCGGCAAAACCATCAAAAGAGCAAATGGAGGAAATTCCTCATTACTTAATTGGTATAAAATATCCAAATGAAGAATTCAGTGCAATAGATTTTGCTAAAGCTGCTAAAAACTTAATTGAAATTATTCGAGAAAAAGGCAAAACACCAATATTAACTGGTGGCACTTTATTTTATATTGATGCTTTATTAAATGGATTGGATGCTATACCTCAAATAAATCCTAAAATTAAAAATTTTTTTAATGATATATCAGATGAAAAAATAATAAATCTCTA
>JABEBX010016273.1_pt1 | contig 12942 bp, 15 predicted proteins | sample 7245971 | NCBI WGS metagenome assembly JABEBX01 (sample SAMN14506365, study PRJNA622280) | hot springs metagenome | biome: hot spring [ENVO:00000051]|acidic hot spring [ENVO:00002120]; feature: spring [ENVO:00000027]|sediment [ENVO:00002007]; material: sediment environment [ENVO:01001048]...
CCAGGGCAGCGGATAAGAAAAAATGGCTCAACATAACCCCTTGATTTTATTGGTGGGCGGTGCAGGGTTCGAACCTGCGACCCCTGCCGTGTGAAGGCAGTGCTCTACCGCTGAGCTAACCGCCCGGTTATCGCGGTGTTTCGTATGGTATGCAGGTTCCTCCGCCAAGGCAAGGGCAAATCCCCTGCCTCGCGTCATGCCCTTGCAGGCGTATCTCCATCCAACGCATAACGACCAGAAAATTCGGCGTGCTCCAATACATGAGCCAGTGGATGAAGTTCCCGCGCGCGGACATCGGTAGCCGGCGGTGGGGCGAGGTCCATGGGCGGATGGGAGCCTCGCAGAACCTTCTTGATCTCTGCCCAACTTGCACCTTCGGGAAGGCCCAAGGTCTTCAGATCTGTAGCGAATAAAAGAAAATCATAATGTTGCAGATGATGATCAGGCGATGCTTCGGGACCATGGTAGCCCTTTTCCCCAAAACTATTTCTGCCAAGCTTTGCCCCTTCCGGTAATGGGCCACCCTCGGCAATCCCCTCGATCTGGGGAGGGATGTCATATACCAGCCAGAACACTTTTTTCTCTGGCTCGGCCTCCCGGTGCTCCATGAGTAAAATCAGGCTTTGCGTGCGTTCAGGAAGATGGAGCCAAAATATCGAAGGAGTCTTGCCTTCACCAGCTGCGGTAAAGCGTGGTGGAATCCAATCCTCAGGGTCAATTCCCGTACTGAATACTTTCATTTCTGCAGTCATACTTATCTCCTTTTGCCAACAAAGAGGGCACCACTCACAGTGTAGACCAGGAAAAACGGAACTGCCCCACCGCCTCCCAAGGCAAGGAACAAAGATTTTTTCTTTCTGCTACTCTTTGGCTGATGAATTTTTGCAAATCAATAGGGACCCACGCTCATGTATGCCATCAAAGTACTCTTTAGTCAGCCTTCCGTTGCCGCCCAGGCCCGAGAAACCATGGAGAAAACCCTAACGGAAGGCTCCCCCCCCGAAGATTTCGCCGCGGCATTGCGAAAAATCCTTGCCCAACCCTGCGCCTTGGAACCAGCAGTCTTTGCCGAACAAGAGGTCTTTGCTTGTACCATTGCCGGTTTGGATGCCGTGGAGGCGGCCATGGCAGAGGCTGCCTTTCTGGATGCAGGTGCCCTGGAAGTCATCGCTGAATAGGCCAATCCTGTTTTCCTGAACCCTTTCCCAAAGCAAAGCTAGGGGGTTGACAGTCTTTTTTATGGGCTTATGATTAGCACTCGATGGGTGTGAGTGCTAACACCAGCATCCAGAGCGTGTATCTCTATTTTCATCTGCTCAGCAAGAGGAAAGTGATCTATGAAATTGCGTCCATTACACGATCGAGTTGTGATCCGTCGTTTGGAAGAGGAACAGAAAACTGCCGGGGGCATCATCATTCCCGACACCGCCAAGGAAAAGCCTGTGCAGGGTGAAGTAGTTGCCGTGGGCAATGGCAAGATCCTGGAAGATGGTAAGATTCGCCCTCTCGATGTCAAGGCGGGTGATCGTGTGCTCTTTGCCAAGTACGCTGGCACGGAAATCAAGGTCGAAGGCGAAGAACTGCTCGTGATGCGGGAAGACGACATCATGGCCGTGGTCGACAAGTGATTTCCTTTCTCCGAATCCTTCCTTTCCCATTTTTGATGAGGTGAAACTATGCCTGCTAAACAAGTAGCTTTTGCTGAAAATGCTCGCGAGAAAATGTTGCGCGGTGTGAACATCCTGGCCGATGCGGTCAAGGTAACGTTAGGCCCCAAAGGCCGTAATGTGGTGTTGGACAAGTCCTTTGGTTCCCCCACCATCACCAAGGATGGTGTCTCCGTTGCCAAGGAAATCGAGCTGGCTGACAAGTTCGAGAACATGGGTGCCCAGATGGTCAAGGAAGTTGCTTCCCAGGCTTCCGATGAGGCGGGTGATGGTACCACTACCGCGACGGTGCTGGCCCAAACCATTATTCGTGAGGGCGTAAAGGCCGTCATCGCCGGCATGAACCCCATGGACTTGAAGCGCGGTATCGATAAGGCCGTAACCGCCGTCGTCGAAGACCTCAAGAAACAGTCCAAGCCTTGCAAGACCCAAAAAGAAGTAGCACAGGTTGGCACCATCTCCGCCAACTCCGATGAATCCATTGGCAACATCATTGCCGAGGCCATGGAAAAAGTGGGTAACGAAGGGGTCATTACCGTCGAAGAAGGCTCCGGGTTTGAAAACGAACTAGACGTAGTGGAAGGTATGCAGTTTGATCGGGGTTATATTTCGCCCTATTTCGTCAACAACCAGGATAAGATGGTTGCTGAGCTGGAAAATCCCTACATCCTGCTGCATGACAAGAAGATTTCTAACATTCGCGACATGTTGCCGGTGCTGGAGCAGGTTGCCAAGGGTGGTCGTCCCTTGCTGATCATTGCCGAAGATGTCGAGGGCGAAGCTTTGGCAACGCTGGTGGTCAACAGTATGCGTGGCATCATCAAAGTCGCTGCGGTCAAAGCGCCTGGCTTTGGCGATCGGCGCAAGGCGATGCTCGAGGACATGGCGATCCTTACCGGCGGTCGAGTCATTTCCGAAGAGGTCGGCATGAAGCTGGAAGGCGCCGCCCTCAATGATCTGGGACAGGCCAAGAAGGTGGTTATCAGCAAGGAAAACACCACCATCATTGATGGCGCCGGTCAGCAAAGCGAGATCAAGGCCCGGGTGGAGCAGATCCGTCGTCAGATGGAAGAGGCCACCTCCGACTATGATCGCGAAAAGCTCCAAGAGCGCGTTGCCAAGCTGGCAGGGGGCGTTGCGGTGATCAAGGTGGGTGCTGGCTCCGAAATGGAAATGAAGGAGAAAAAGGCCCGCGTGGAAGATGCGTTGCATGCAACCCGCGCCGCCGTCGAGGAGGGAATCGTTCCTGGCGGTGGTACGGCATTGATTCACGCTCGCAAGGTACTGGAGCACGTCAAGGTAGCCAACCATGACCAGGAAATGGGTGTTGCCATCATTCGTCGAGCCATTGAAGAGCCTATGCGCCAAATCGTTGCCAACGCTGGTGGCGAAGGCAGTGTGGTGCTGAACAAGGTGCTCGAGGGCAAGGGTGGCTTTGGTTTCAATGCCGCTTCGGGCGAATATGGTGACATGTTCGAAATGGGCGTCATTGATCCCACCAAGGTAACCCGCACTGCACTGCAGAAGGCTGCCAGCGTCGGCGGTCTGATGATCACCACGGAAGCCATGGTTACCGAGCTTCCCAAGCGGGAAGACAAAGCCGGTGGTGCCCCTGATATGGGTGGCATGGGCGGTATGGGCGGTATGGGCGACTTCTAAGTCGTCTTCCCTTTCGCTCTGGCAAAGGCCGGTCCCTATGACCGGCCTTTTTTATGGCCCCTAGCGAGCTGCGTTTGCGTGTAAAAGCACTCCAATGAAATAAAAATATCAGCTAATTTATTTTCCTGCCCAAAACGATCGTTTTGCAAAATTAGATGTTCCTTGTCTTAGGAATGTAAATTGCAATATAAATCATGCATTTGATTTATTAATGGAACCTAGATATGTTATCTGTGTATATCCGTAGTAATTGCAAAGGTGGAAAAGGACCATGACAGTAATAAGCTTGGTGGTATTTCTCATTGTTGGTGCCATTGCCGGCTGGTTGGCGGGCCTACTGGTTCGGGGTCGGGGTTTTGGCCTCCTGGGAGATATGCTGGTTGGTATCATCGGCATCCCGACCAGACCTTTGCCTCGTTGCTGTTTCCAGGCATTTCCCTGGCCGTTGCCGTTATCCTTTTTGAAGGGGCATTGAACCTTCGGCTGAGCGAGCTTGGCGGACTAGCCTCCGTGGTACGCCGCATGGTGAGCTTGGGAACCCTGAGCAGTTGGCTCATCCTGGCCCTGGCCACCCATTGGCTCATGGGCTTTGTCTGGTCCGTTTCCATTCTCTTTGGTGCCGTCGTGGTGGTCTCCGGCCCTACGGTCATCGGTCCCATCTTGCGCGCCGCCCGTCCCAATCCCAAAGTCAGCAATGTGCTGCTTTGGGAAAGCATCCTCATCGATCCCATTGGTGCACTCCTGGCGGTATTGGTCTTTGAGGCAGTGCTTGCCCACCATGGCGCCTCGGGCCTACGCTCGGCCTTGTGGATTTTCTGCAAGATCGTGGCAGCAGGGATCTTGCTGGGATCTCTGGGCGGTCAGACGCTGGGATGGCTGCTCAAAGCCCGCTGGATTCCCGACTATCTGCAAAGTGTCGTCACCCTGGGCAGCGTTTTCCTGATCTTTGTATTGGCCAACGAACTGGCACCAGAGTCGGGGCTCCTGGCAGTGACCCTCATGGGCATCTGGCTTGCCAATCTACGCGATGTACCCTTGGAGAACATCCTGAACTTCAAGGAAAGTCTCTCGCTCTTGCTGATTTCCATCCTCTTTCTCCTGCTGTCGGCGCGCTTGGATCTGCCGGCACTGGAACATGTGATTTTTCCCGCTCTGGGTTTACTGCTCGTCATTCAATTTCTGGCGCAACCCATCAAGGTCCTATTGGCCTATGACCGCGAACTCAACTGGCGCGAGCGACTACTGACAGCCTGGATTGCTCCGCGAGGGATCGTGGCCGCTGCGGGTGCCCCTGTCTATGCCCAGCAATTACAGAATCTTGGCTACACGCAAGCGGAGTACTTTGTACCTCTGACTTTTGCCTTGATCATCGTCACTGTACTGTTAGCAAGTTTTACGGCGCGTCCTTTGGCGCGAATATTGGGAGTTTCGGAGCGGGAACCCCATGGCATTTTGATCGTTGGGGCTAACCACTTTGCCATTGCCATCGCCCAACGCTTGCAAGATTGGGGCTTTCGCCCTTTACTCATCGATGATGAATTTCGGCAGATTCAGAACGCTCGCATGGCAGGTCTGGATACCTTTTTGGGTAGTCCCGTTTCCGAGGCCGCTGACCGCAAGCTGGATCTCATTGGTTATGGATACTTGTTGGCCCTGTCGACAGACCCGGCGCGAAACCTCATCGCAACCTTACGCTACGAGCCGGAATTTGGTCATCGGTCCGTATTCAGTTTGCCTGACGACAGCACCAAGCAGACCAATCCCCGCCGCCGCATTGCCCAGCGACACCAGCGCCAGCATCTCTTTCGAGAAAATAGCACGGCCCAGTGGCTCCTGGAAAAAATGGAGCAGGGTTGGCAAATCAAAAGCACGATCCTCACCGACAAATTTACTTGGATGGATTATCAGCGCCAGTTTGATCAGGGCTTTCTGCCACTTTTCCTGCTGGATTCCAAAGGAAAACTACAGATCATCACCAGTAAGCAAAGCGAACTTTCCCCAAGTCCCGGCGACCAAATACTGGCTTTGGTGGCTCCTCCGTCAAAAGAAAAAACAGAACAGTCTTCGCCCCCTAGCGCGGCATAGCATGCCATTGACTATCCTCCTGCAAGCGACTTAGCATGCCACAAGAGTCTATCTTCACTGTAAGCTTTTTGGAGGCAAACCCATGAACAAAGCAAGCTCCCTTGGCGTGAGTACCCTCTTTGTCTTAAGCCTCAGCAGTCTTCCCATGACCGCTCAAGCCACCACCACCGCACCCAGCATGAATACATCCAATCAGGCCATGAGCAAAAATATGGGAGAGGGAGGCTGCTCGCGGATGATGGGGAAGACACCGGCCAAGCCCATGGAATCCAAGTGCACAAGCCAAGGAGATATTCGCGCCCATGGTGGTAAATGTGGCAAGAGTTATATGGAAAAACACGGCCAATAAGAGAAATCATTGTCTCCCAGGAGTTATGGCCTTGGCCTCCGACGGGATTTTTTGCCAGAGCTGAGCCAACGAATCCCAGAGCTAGCCCTGGATTTTGTCGAAGTAGCCCCGGAAAACTGGCTCCATTTTGGTGGACAAGCCCACCGCCAATTGGAGCAGGTTTTGTGCTCCGTTCCACTTTTCTGCCATGGCCTCTCGCTGTCCATTGCTGGCCCCGTAGCGCTGGATTGGCAACATCTTGCGGAAATCCGTAGGTTTTTGCGGGAGTACGAGGCTGTCGTCTACAGCGAGCATCTTGCTTACTGCCGCGATGCCATGGGTTACATCCACGATTTACTGCCCTTTCCTTTCCATCAGGAAAGCCTGTGCTGGATTCGGGACCGCGTCCAACAGGTCCAGGATTACCTCCAAAGGCCACTGGTTCTGGAAAATACAGCTCTCTATGGCAGCTTTGCCGAATCGGACCGCAGCGAACTCGATTTTTTATTAGAACTTCTGGAGCAAAGCGGCTGCGAACTGCTCTTGGATCTCAACAATCTCTTTGTCAACAGCCAAAATCACGGCTACGATCCTCACAGCTTTCTTGCTGCCCTTCCTGCGGAGAAAATCCGTTACTATCACGTTGCCGGTCACTATCAAGACCCCGATGGTTTTTACATCGACACCCACGATAGTTCTGTCGCCCCTCCCGTGTTAGATTTGTTGCAACAGAGCATTGCCCTCATCGGTCCGCGTCCAACCCTCTTGGAATGGGATAATGACATCCCTGCTCTGGATACGCTGCTCAACGAACTGGACCGCATTCGCGATTCCATCCCAGCATGACACTTGTTCTGGAGCGATTGGAAAGCTTTGCCGCGGCCCTTCGTCAAGGTGGTGACATTTCCGGTTTTCCACAGCCCTTCCAAGCCTTATATCGAAAGATGGCCTTGGCCAATTTCCAGTCCTGTCTGGCAGATGCCTTCCCCCAAAGTCAGGCTCTTCTGGAGCCGGCAAGCTTTGCAAACTTGATAGATGAATTTTTCGCCCATGGACAATGCCCAAGCCCTTCTTTCCATCAGCTTCCTGCCGCTTTTCTGGAATATCTCGTGGAGAACCAAAGCAACTTTTCGCTGCCAGCGCAACTGATGGCCAGTCTGCACTGGGAACTGACCCTGCTTGAGCTAAGCTTTGCCCCGCTTCCCAGCCCCCCCGAACCAGACCTTGATCCTTGGCAGGAACCCCTGGAGATTTCCTCTTCGGCAGCGCTGCGCCATTATCCCTACGCCGTGCATCTACTGCCCGCAACTGCCCAGGCCCGAGATTGCTACCTTATTGCCTATCTGGATGACCAGGGAATGGTACGCTTCGCGGAAATGGACCTGGCTGAGGCCCGCCTGGGAGCTGCCATAGCCATTGGAGAAACGGGAGCGGCAAGTTATGCCCTTGCTTTTCCAGGACAAGAGCAAAGTGCACAATGGTGCAGAAAATGCCTAGAGCATTGGCTTGCTTGTGGAATTCTACGTCACAAGAATGAGACTTAGGAGGGATCAGAATGGTTACCAGCTACATTCTGTGGAGTTGTTTTGGCCATCTCTTCCTTGAGAGCTGCCAATTCCGAGTCGACAGAACTTTGTTCTCGCAGTGTTGCCATGTCTTTATCCGTTTGACTCCGATGATCCAAAGCATCACCCAAAACACCATCATTCATCAAGGATTCCATGGCTTCGGCCTTACTCTGGGATTGCGAAACTCGATCCTGGGCGCGCTGCATAGCTTCTCCCGCATCACTCATCCCTTTACCAAGGCCAGAAAGGGCGTTCTCAGCCTGTATCTCTGACTGGGAAGCCGCCAGTTCCCCTTTCATCACTTCTTTTTGGGTACGAAAAGATTCGATCTGATCTTGCAATTTTTTTTCGAACTCTTCGAGCTTGCTTACTTGGACACTGATCTTATCGTGCGCATCTTTCAGGGGTTGCAACTTGGCAAGGGCTGCCTGCTTTTGAGCAAGCTCCGCCTTGGCCAGATCTTCCCGACCCGCTTGTAGTGCCGTGCGCGCATCGGCATCCGCCTGATCTGCTGCTTTTTGCGCATCGGCCATCTGGTGTTCCAGACTAAGCTTCTCGGTAACCACATCGGCCAGATGGCGCTTGGTTTCCTGGAGATTGCTCATCATTTTTTCGTAGGATAGATCTAGGGTCTCATTGGGATCTTCGGCATTGTCCAGAAAATGGTTGATTTTCGCTTGGACGATTTCAGATGCGTGCTTGAACAAGGACATGGAAAACTCCTTTAATCGTTGACAGGTAAGACCAGTTGCGGAGCTAATGCATCGATCCGTGCATCGGCATCGTTCATGGCCTTGACCGCAGTTCCTACCGCAAAGAATTCAATGACATGGGGCTTCCAGTTGTGGCTGCCTTCATGAAGTTGCACCCCAGTAATACCATCGGCTTGGGCGTCGGCAGCTTCGCGCTGCATCCGTTCCATGGCCAACTCACGGGCGTCATACATGGCTTGGGTGAATTGCTCCAGCTCGGTATTTCGACCAATATTTCCCATACTGCGCAAGATCCCTTGGTGGGCAACATGGTAGACACAGGAGCCCATGACCATTTCCATGGGGCGGTAACCCGCTTGCAATAGCATCCAAAAGTCCTGACCAGAAAGGTCGCTGGTAAAAGGTTTACCGCCCACCCCCTTGAAACCCTCGGCGCCCGTACGGTGGGCTATGGCAGTACCAATGGCCATGAATTCCAGGATATCCGGATCCCATTCCATTCGCTTTACTTCCAGGCGAACACCCACCACACCATCGGCTTGCAGCAGAATGGCTTCTTGGTCCATCCGACTCATGGCCAATTCCCGGGCCTGGTACATGGCTTGGGAAAGGACATCCATTTCCATGTTCTGATTCCAACTGCCGTATTGAATCCCCATATGATAGATACAGGAACCTACCACCAAGCCCAGAGGCTCGAATTCCGCTTTGCGAATCATCACAAATTCGTTGACCGAGAGGTCAGAAGTGAAAATGCCCTCATGACTGCCTTGGGAGCGAAGTCCTTTGAGGCGTTCAACGGCGTGGGGAGCGAGTGTTTCCTGCGTCATAGGAGATCCTTGGCATGGGGACGGTGAGGATGCAAGCGCCTACCTAGGGAATAGGTAGGCAGCAGTTCATGATGAGGGACATGGGCGGGCTGGTAACTGATGGCAGTACCAATGGCAATGTGTCGATAGAGAAAACGTTCTCCTTGCCCCTGTCCGTCAGCAACCCGAAAAAGCTGCGCGTATTGGGTATGGGCCAGAACTGCAGCACCCAAGCGTCGTCCATCCTGCTGGAGATTATACAAAGCGCGACGACGAACATTCTCCTGAAAACTGGAAAGGTCTGCCACTTCCATATTCCAGTATTGGGCAGCAAATGGAGCCTGCATGCTGGCCTGATCCAACATCGTTCCTGCCCAAGGTTGATACCAATCATATTCTGCGCCAATGGCGATACCCACGGGAACGACACCGTCCTCCAAAAGGCGAACAAACTCCAGGGAGGATACCGTCGCTACGGCTGGCTCCGGCGAAGGAGGAAGGTCTTGGACCCGAACCGCCGTGCCCAGAAGGGCATAGTCCATGTCTTCCTCTTGACCACGGCGGACCCGCATGTCCACATTGACTATGGCATTGGCACCGAGGGCAACTGCCTCTTGGCGCAAGCGATCGATGGCTTGATGCCAACCGTCATAATGTCCTTGGGTCCAAGAATAGCCAAAATGATACCAGCAGTTGCCACCAACCATCCCGAGGGGGTGGATACCATGGCTGCGTTCCATGAGCAGTGCAGCAACGGGCCCACTTTGGATCCAGGGTAAATGTCCGGCAGCCGTCTGTCGCAAACGCTCCTGGACGAAAGAAGGCAAGCGCCGCTCCCCCAGGGCACGATTCCATTCGTCTGCCCGTGCCTGGGCCTTGGGATCGGGAACCGCTGCAACTGCCGAAACCTGGCTTGCGGCATTGCTAACCACTTTTTCCAAATCTCCGGCAACCTCTTGAATCCCCTTTTGGAACTTACTCCATAGCGACATGGGATATCCTCATTGCAATAAAAAGTCGTGGAGGCTTTGGCTGGCTTCCTGCATCTCGGCAGAAATCATAGCGGTATCCTGCAGCAGTCCCTGTAACCATTGTGCCAGGCTCAATTCCTCCCGCTTCAGGACGACCCCTCGTACCACTCTGGCGCGTAGGGTTTCAACCCGCGCGCCGTGGAAATTCAGGACATAGTCCAAATCTCCCGTGTGAACGACCAGTCGCTCGACATGTTGTTGGTGGGAAAAGAATCCATCCTTTTTTCGATCCACTTCAACAAAACCAGGCATTCCCTGCTCAAGCCGCTCGGCCAAGGCATTGGTAAATGCATGCAAATCTGCTTCGGAGCGCCGAATCCACGCCGCATTTTGATCAAAGCTCAGCTCAGGCAAGACGTACCCCCTTGTTTATCGGACCACTGAATGATGTGTAAAGTTCATTGTAGATCAGAAAGAGTGCCTACAGGCCCATTCGGAACATGCCAGAAGGATCTAATGGCTACCTATGGGCTTCCTGGACTTCGGCAGCATTCCATGGATGCCGCGAGACTCCCAGCCACAGCAAGGCACCAGGCAGGCTCGCCAGTAGCACACTAAAACCCATCAGCAGAGAAAGGGCCAGGGCCTGATCATGGCTCATTTGCAGAGAGCCCAAGTAAAAGACCAACAAACCCTCTCGCAAACCCCATCCCGCCAGGGAAATAGGTAGCGCCAGCAGCAGACTGACCACGGGCCAGACCACCCATAGGGCAATGGGATCGAGCTCTTCACCCAAGGCATGGGCAAGGGCCCAAAACTGCAAGATGGAACAAAGCTGCACCAGCAGCGAAAGAAGCAGGGTCAACAGCAAGGCCGGTGGGTGGCGCAAAAGCTTTGCCATGCCCAGTCGAATTTCCCGCAATCGTTCTCCTATCTTGCCCAAAACTCTTTCCATGGGGGCAAGCAAGGGCGAGAGGATCAGCAAGACCACAACTCCGTAGCCCAAGAACAAGACAGCAATGGTCTCCCCTATTCCAGGAAGCATTGCCAGATGCCTGCCACCCAGCAGAAAAGCTCCGCTGGCAATGAGCACCAAGGAGCCCATCCCGATAAAGCGATCGGCAAAGACAATGGCAAGGGCAAAGGTCGCCGAACCCGCTTGACCGCGGGTATACCAAGCCCGCAATACATCACCAGATACCGAACCAGGTAATACCTGATTGAAATAAGCGCCCACCCAAATCAGGCGCAATAACCAGGAGGCAGGCGCGGCCCGCTTCACCGTGCGCAGAATGACCCCCCAGCGCAGAGAGGATAGGCTGAGATTAACGGCATAGGCAAAAAGCCCCACAACAAACCATGGCAGCGAAATTTTCCAGAAACGGGTGGATAACGCCTGCCAGTTGGTCTTGTGAAAGAGCCACACAAGAATGACGATGGAAACCAAGACCTGCAGCAGGAGCCCCCAGGAAAACTTCTTCCGTCTCGGGGCGAAAGAAGGTGTATCTATATTAGCTCCCCTCGTGCAAATTGCATTACTGTACAGAGATCCACTGGTTGCGGCAAAAACTCCTCCAAGACCCTCTGGAACACCGCCACCTTATCTAAACATTCCTGATACTCGCTTTCCCAACAAGAATCCGCCACCACAGCACCACCTCCATGAAATTGCAGATAGCCATCGTGGCGCAGTTCCACACTGCGGATCAAAATATTCCAGTCCATGTTTCCGTGTTGATTCATGTAGCCCAGGCTGCCGCAGTAGATTCCTCGGGGGAGGGATTCCAGTTCCTGCATGATCTCCATGGCTCGTTTTTTGGGGGCACCCGTGATGGAGCCTCCCGGAAAAAGCGCCGCCAATGCATCCCATCCATCCAAACCCGACCCCAAGCGGGCGCGTATGGTACTGACTAGATGATGGACCTGGTCGTAGCTTTCCAGGGCAAAGAGCTTTGGCACCGCAACGGATCCAGCAAGGGCCACTTTACCCAAATCATTGCGCAGCAAATCCACGATCATGAGATTTTCTGCACGATCCTTGGGACTTTCTTGTAACTCTTTGGCCAAGTATCGATCGGCGCTGGGATCCTGTGCCCGCGGACGGGTGCCCTTGATGGGTCGGGCTTCTAATTGACCGTTGTAGAGCTGCACCAGTCGTTCGGGGGAGACACTCAGAATCGTTCCAAAGGGGTGGGCGAAATAGGCCGAAAAAGGAGCTCGACTTCGCTCACGCAGCCGCTCATACAACGGCCAAGGATGCCCTTGCCAACGTCCCGTAAATGCCTGACTTAGGTTGATCTGATAGCAATCCCCCGCCTGGATGTATGCTTGCACCCGAGCAAAGGCTTGGGCATAGTCTTGGGCTGACCAACGCGCGGTGATTCCCGGTGCAAGGAGCCGAAACTCCCGCTCTCCGGGCTTATCAGCCAATCGCTTCGCAACCCCTCCCCTCCCCTCTTCCTCCACCAGCCAAGCCCGTTGCTGCCCATGGTCAAGCCAAAGCCCTTGTCGATAGAGAGCGAAAACTGCCAAAGGCTTAGGCGATGACGGTAGCAAGTTTCGCACTGCCCAATCATAGGAAAGATAGCCTACCAGCGGGCCCATCCCCTCTTCAGGCAAGGGCCAAGTTTCTTCTTGGGCCATGACTTGCCGCAGGACTGCCCATAAATCGGTGCCCATGAAAGTAGGCTTTCCTTGCGGGGTGGAGCTCCAGACCCCCAGGTTATCCTCCCAGACCCAAAGCACCGGATTCCAAAAAAGGCCGCTATTCTTCCCCTGCCAATCTCCGCAGCCACTATCCAAAAAAGCAAGACCAGAATGCTCCTCCATCCGCGCCGCGATGGATCGGGTCAAATCGGGATCGTAGGGAATTTCTTTCGCTTGCACGCTACCCTCCTTGATACTGCTATGGTATAGATATAAGACAGCTCCAGCCAGCCGATGGGTTTAATGGGAAAACACTGTTTTATGCACACAAAATTTGAAAGCTGACCGGACGGTCGGTACAATGACGCATCGAAACCATTGGAGCCTTACCTCATGAACTCCCTACGTCGCACCCTGCTCCCGGCGATTACCTTATTGTTGCTGAGCCCGACCGTATGGGGTGAGGATCTCCTATCGGCTTATCAGCAGGCTATGC
>JABEBX010022184.1_pt1 | contig 12936 bp, 5 predicted proteins | sample 7245971 | NCBI WGS metagenome assembly JABEBX01 (sample SAMN14506365, study PRJNA622280) | hot springs metagenome | biome: hot spring [ENVO:00000051]|acidic hot spring [ENVO:00002120]; feature: spring [ENVO:00000027]|sediment [ENVO:00002007]; material: sediment environment [ENVO:01001048]...
AAAGAGGCCCATAAGCTATCATATTAGAGGCAGGAAGAGCAAGGGCACAATACTTATAGTGGATTTTGGCGCTAAGAACGGATTCATCTCCGACATGCTAGCCCTGGATTATGACATTGTGAGGGTACCATGGGACTATACCCCATCAGATATCCTTTCATACAATCCCTCGGGTATAGTCTACAGCAATGGCCCTGGCAACCCAAATCTCCTTTCCACGGCCATAGAAAACATGCGAGAGCTTCTTGATACCGGCATACCAAGCCTCGGCATATGCCTAGGCCATCAGCTTGCGGTTATCGCCCTTGGGGGCAAGATAAAGAAGATGAAATTCGGGCACAGGGCTGTAAACAAAGGGGTGATAAGTAGGATTGATGGCCATGCATACATAACTACTCACAACCACGGCTATGCTCTTATGAAGGAAGGCATGCCTAAAGGCGCAAAAGTGATGTTCGAAAGCATAGATGACAATGTCATAGAAGGCATAGCCGACAAGCATCACAATCTCATAACTGTGCAGTTCCATCCTGAAGCCAGGCCCGGGGCGTGGGACACCAGGTTTGTATTTGGGATGTTCGAGAAGATGGTAAAGAATGGAAGAAAAAAGGCGTAAGGGCAAATATGCAGGCAAGAAGGTCCTCCTGATTGGCTCAGGCCCGATAAAGATAGGCGAAGCCGCAGAATTCGATTACAGCGGCAGCCAGGCGCTCAAAGCCCTGCATGAGGAAGGCATAGAAACAATAATACTGAACTCTAACGTTGCGACGGTGCAGACCAGCTACGCAATAGCTGACCATGTGTATATGCTTCCAGTGAAGGAGCGCTTCGCGAGAAAAATAATAGAGAAGGAGAAACCCTTCGGAGTGATGATAGGCTTCGGTGGGCAGAGCGCATTGAACGTCGGCATAGCGCTCGCCGATCAAGGCCTTTTGGATAAATACAATGTTAAGATGCTAGGCACCAACATAAAGGGCATAAAGAGCGCTCTGAGCAGGGCCGACTTCAAGAGGCTCATGGAGAAGAAAGGTATCGAGACGGCGCCGAGCCTTTCAGCCAGGAGCGAAGACGAGGCCATAGCTGCGGCCCGCAAGCTTGGATATCCAGTCATGCTCAGGGTCAGCTTCAACCTTGCTGGCAGGGGCTCATTTGTAGCAAAGAACGAGGCATCCTTAATGAAGGGCCTGAAGAGGGCCTTCGCCCAGAGCAACATAAGCGAGGTGCTCATAGAGAAGTACCTGAAGGGATGGAAGGAGATAGAGTATGAGGTTGTCCGCGATGCATACGGCAACGCCGCTGTAGTGGCATGCATAGAGAACCTGGACCCGATGGGCGTGCATACAGGCGAATCGACGGTTGTTACTCCAGCCCAGACCCTTGACAATACTGACTATAATGCTATGCGTACCATGTCCATGCGCGTGGCAGAGTCCATAGGCCTCATAGGGGAATGCAATGTGCAGTTCGCGCTCAATCCAAAAGGCCGCGACTTCTACGTAATAGAGACAAACCCAAGGATGTCTAGGTCGAGCGCCCTCGCAAGCAAAGCAACAGGGTACCCGCTCGCATACGTGAGCGCAAAGCTGAGCCTGGGGTACAAGCTTTATGAGGTGACGAATGAGGTATCGAAGGCGACGAGCGCATTCTTCGAGCCGAGCCTTGACTACATAACAGTCAAGATACCAAGATGGGACATGGCGAAATTCGACAATGCATCATCCAACCTCGGTACGGAGATGAAGAGCATAGGCGAGGTGATGAGCATAGGCCGCTCATTCGAGGAGGCGTTGCAGAAGGCTGTGCGCATGCTAGACTTGGGCGAGCCTGGAATAGTGGGCGGAAAGGTATACTCATCAGACATAAGCAAAGCTGATTTGCGGAGAATTCTCATATCGCACAAACCGTATTGGTTCCTTTATGCGGCTAAAGCATTCGCAGAGGGATTGACAGCGGAAGAGGTGCATAGGTATACTGGTGTAGACCGCTTCTTCCTGGATAAGATACATGATATTGTGTCGTTCTACGAATCTGTAAAAAGCCGCAAAAATACAATCAGGCACGGCACTGAAGAATACAGCAAGCTCTGCAGGCTCGGATTCGTGCAGGCGCAGCTAGCAAATGCGCAAAATACATACATAAAGAGCATAGATACGCTTGCAGGCGAATGGCCCGCTAAAGTCAACTACCTCTACACTACGCACAACGCTATAGAGGATGATATAAGCTTCAAGAATGTCAAAGGCAAGAAGGCTCTTGTGCTCGGTGCAGGGGTATTCCGGATAGGCGTATCTGTAGAATTTGATTGGAGCAGCGTGAATTTTGCAAGGGCATTAAAGAGCAGCTTCAGCCGCATTGCTCTGATAAACTACAACCCCGAGACAGTATCTACTGATTGGGATATGGCCGACGAGCTATACTTCGATGAGATAAGCGCCGAAACAATAAAGGCTATAGACAGAAAAGAGCATTTCGACGGAGTGGCGATATTCACAGGAGGGCAGATAGGCAATAACATAGCCAAAGAGCTCAGCAGGAGCGGAATAAGATTCATAGGTACAGATGCGAGAAGCATAGACAAAGCTGAAGACAGGAACAAGTTCTCGAAGATCGTGGAGCGCTTGGGCCTTCGGCAGCCGGAATGGCAAAGCGCATCGAGCATGAAAGAGGTGGAAATGTTTGTCGATGAAGTTGGCTTCCCTATCCTGGCAAGGCCAAGCTACATACTGAGCGGTTCGTCGTTCAAGCTCATACATAACATAAATGAGCTCCGGGCATACCTATCGCCAATCATGAAAACGTTGAGCAGGAGCCCCGTTACGCTGACCAAATTCTATACAAATTCTATAGAATCCGAGATGGACTGCGTGACAGATTCAAAGTCTGTTATTGGGATAGGCATGCAGCATGTAGAGGAAGCAGGGGTTCACAGCGGAGACGCCACCATAGCGACTCCCTTTCATTATGCGGAAAAGTCTTATCGGGACATGAAGGATGCCGCGCTTATACTATCATCTGAATTGGAAATAAAAGGGCCGTTCAACCTGCAGTTCCTGATAAGCGGCTCTGACGTTTACATAATAGAGCTCAACGCTAGGGCCAGCAGGTCCATGCCGTTCAGCTCAAAATCAGTAGGCATAAACCTGATGGACTATGCCTACAAGGCCATATTCAAAGGCCTTAACATGCACGGCGAATTCTATGAACCACCGCACAGGAGCTACATGGTGAAGAGCTCGCAGTTCTCATGGCTGCAGCTGCGCGATTCATACCCTTTTCTAGGACCAGAAATGCGCAGTACAGGCGAATCCGCTGCATTCGGGAGGGATATTGAGGAAGCGTTGCTGCTCAGCTGGCTAGGCGTGAACCCGAACCACGTGCCATCAAAACCTGCCTTGATATATGGCTCCACAAATACTGAGTATCTTGCATCAGCCGCCAAGCAGATGGTTCGCCTTACTGGAGCGTACACACTGGAGGATTTCCCAATAAACGGCATACCAGCACTAGACAATGCAAAAGCCATAGATATGATAGATAAAGGCGAGATAGGCATTGCAATGACCGACAATGATCTCAACAGGAAAGACTTAGATATAAGGCGGCGCGCCGTCGACCTCAACATACCTATCGTGCTGAACGGACGCCTAGCGGCGAAATTATCATCATCATTTCTGAAAGCCGACCGGTATATAAGAGGGGCAGCGTTTGAGATGAGCGAATACTGCAAGAAATGATGCCCGAGCATATTGCAGAGAATATTGCCAAGCATTATTATTTTTTGCCATATATCCTAGTAACTAGAAAAATAATCTAGGCCCATAAGCGCAATATTTCAGGCCTGCAAAAGCATTTAGGGTTTTCATGGATCACAAAGCAAGCGAACAAGCGAAGAGAATAGCTCTGGAGATAGCGATAGGTGTTTTACTCACGTTATCTGTATGGTATGCGATAGACTATGTAATAACCTCCTATCTGCCCCAGTACGTTACATACAAGGCGTTAATATCGGAGTTCGCAAGCGCCGCCATTGTACTTATAATAGGCCTGTTTCTCACCAATTCTCTGCTCAAGTACGTTGAATTGCGGTTCTCCACTACAAGGCGCGAGTTCTACGGCCTATCGCTGCTTATACGGGTTATAGTGTATGCGGTTATTCTTGCCATAGTCCTGTCGATATTCAAAATCAGTATCACAGGCATACTGGCAGGAAGTGCAATAGGGGGCATAGTCCTCGGCCTCGCTGTGCAGACAATAGCATCGAATCTGATTTCGAGCCTGTTCGTCACATCGAGCAGGACGCTCAAGTACGGGGATGTTGTCACCATCAATTCATGGGTATGGAGCCCGAGCACTACAGGCAAGATAATAGAAGTTAAAACATTGTTCTCAAAAATACTTACGAAAGACAATAACATAGTGAGCATACCAAACTCTGTACTGCTAGGGAGCAGTGTCATAATAGAATACAAGGATAGCAAGGGCATGTACACATATCCCTTTGATGTGACATTACCTGCAGATGTGCCCATTGATATGGTGATTAACAGCGCAAGTAAGGCCGAGGGCATGAAAGATATGCGGCTTTTCTCAGGCTCAAAGAACGGCGTTACAAACACTATACATGCGCTTCTGACCTTCAATGAAGTCACAGAAATAAACGCAAAACAAGACATAGCTAACATGGCGATAGATAAGGCTTACTGGAAGGCTAAGAACAGCACAGTGATCTTAGGCCCATCATATACCGCATCCTCAAGCAAGCAGTACAGCCTTCTCATGTCATTTCCTATAGACGTCAGTTCTGAAAAGCTCATAAAGGCTGCGCGCTCCAAAGGCATAAAACTGTACCTCGTCTCAAAGCCCAATAATATGTACAATACTTTCCTTGCAGAGCTAAAGCCCGGCGCAGACATGGCAAAAACTATAAGTACGGCAAACGTCACGGTTGAGAAAGAATACCTGAAGCTCAGGCCTGGAGCTAAATAATCTGCAGAGAACTTTCAAGGCTGAAATATAAAAACCACCAAAAAGCTTGACTATTTTCTGGCATAGTTATTCAAGCCTTTAGCTAGGGCACTAGACAATGCGTATACTGCCATAATCTGCTTCAGAAAATGTGTTCCGTTCTTTGGTTTTTTAAGCAGTTTTGTGATAATCAAAAGGGTTATAAATGTCAATTTCCAATATAAAAGTAAGGCGCTAAGCCGTATTTTTCAAGCTGATAGAATGAGCGAAGAGTATAGCGGCAAAGACATAGTAGTATTGTCTGGTCCGCAAGGTGTTAGGAAAAGGCCTGCAATGTACATAGGCTCTACTGGTATCGCTGGTTTCACGCACCTGCTCTATGAAGTCGTCGATAACTCAATAGATGAAGCGATAGCAGGGTACTGCACAGACATAACCATAACTCTGTACGAGGAAGATGGAGTTGATGTAGCAGAAGTATCGGACAACGGAAGGGGCATACCTGTGGATAATGTGCCGAAAGTGAACAAGCCTGCACTTGAAGTTATAATGACCTCACTGCACTCTGGTGCCAAGTTTGACAACAAAATATACAAGGTATCCGGGGGCCTGCATGGCGTGGGCATGACTGTTGTCAATTCGCTTTCGGAGTATACCATCGTCACTATAAAGCGCGATGGCAAGGTCTATAAAGAAAGCTTTAGCAGGGGCAGCCCCACATCGCAGCTTGAGATTATAGGTGAGGCAAGCTCCAATGAGACGGGCACTACAATACGTTTCAAGCCAGATACCGAGATTTTCTCAGTAAAGAAATTCGATACAACTGAGCTTCAGGAAAGGCTCAGAGATGTATCGTTCTTGAGCCCCGGGCTTAAGATTACATTAATAGACAAAAGGAACGAACCTGAATCAAGGACAGAGTACTTATCAGAAAAAGGCCTAGAAGACTTCATCACTTATCTGAGAAAAGAAAAGGGGCAGATATCGAAGCCCATAACAATAGACAAAGATATTGAAGGCATAAAAGTTAGCGTAATACTCCAATATCTGGCGGATTACAACGAGGAAATCATATCATTTGTGAATAGGATAAAGACCAATGAAGGGGGAACCCATGTAACTGGATTCAGGACAGCGCTAACCAGGGCAATATCCAACTATGCAAACAAGAATTCGAAGAAAGGCAAGCAGATTGAAGTGCAGGGCGACGACACACACGAAGGATTAACATGTATCATATCAATCCTTATGCCAAATCCGGAATTTGAGGGGCAGACAAAAGAGAAATTAGGCAACACCAACATAAAGAGCATAGTAGACAGTGCTGTATACTCCGGCCTATCTACATACCTCGAAGAAAATCCAGCAGAAGCGGCTAAGATACTGGAGAAAGTCCAAGCTGCAGCCGAGGCCCGTGAGGCATCGAGGAGGGCTAGGGAACTGGTCAGAAAGAAAAGTATCTTTGATGGTCCTATACTGTCGGGCAAGCTTGCCGATTGTACTGAGACTGATCCGGAAAAAGCTGAGATATTCATAGTAGAGGGCGACAGCGCAGCTGGTTCGAGCAAGCAGGGCCGTGACAGGTTCTTCCAAGCGATACTACCACTGAGGGGCAAGGTGCTCAATGTCGAGAAGGCCACGGATGAAAAGATATTCAACAACAAGGAGCTGCACACAATGGTCATAGCATTCGGCACTGGCATAAAAGAGAGCTTCGATCTAAGTAAAGTCAGATACAAGAAGATTATACTCCTTACCGATGCCGATGTAGATGGCAGCCATATACGCACGTTGCTATTAACATTCTTCTACAGGTACTTGAAGCCCGTCATAGAGCATGGCTATGTCTATATAGCGCAGCCCCCCCTATACAAAGTATCTAAGGGAAGGGAGGTACAGTATCTGTACACTGATGCAGAATTGGATATTGCCATGAAAAAGTACGACGGTAATGCCACAGTGCAGAGATACAAGGGTCTTGGAGAGATGAACCCAGAACAGCTTTGGGAGACCACGATGGATCCGAAGAAAAGGATAATGAAAAGGGTAACCATAAAGGATGCAGAGCTTGCCGACTCGATGTTCACCATACTGATGGGAATTGATGTCGAAGGAAGGAGGAAGTTCCTCGAAGAGCATTCAAAGGAGGTAAAGTTCCTTGACATATAATTATTTTATGGTAATGCGATGGCTGAGTATATAGATACCGCTATAGAGAAAGAGATGCAGGACAGCTACATAGATTATGCGATGAGCGTAATCGTAGGCAGGGCCCTGCCTGACGCCCGCGACGGCCTAAAGCCCGCGCAGAGACGCGCCCTCTATGCCATGTACAAGATCAACAACGTGCATAATCAGCCAACGAAGAAGAGCGCCAGAGTTGTAGGAGAGATACTGGGCAAGTATCATCCGCACGGCGACGCTGCGGTATACGAGACGCTGGTGAGGATGGCACAGGATTTCTCCATGAACCATATGCTCATCGAAGGTCAGGGCAACATGGGCTCTATAGATGGGGATAAAGCCGCTGCCTCAAGATATACCGAAGTTAGGCTCAGGAAGATAGCTGAGGACATGCTAGAAGACATAGAGAAGGACTCTGTTCCTATGGTGCCGAACTTCGACAATACTGAGACCGAGCCAACTGTGCTTCCGTCAAAGGTTCCGAATCTACTGGTGAATGGCAGCTCCGGCATAGCGGTTGGAGTTGCGACCAACATACTTCCGCACAACCTTGTGGAGGTGTGCGATGCCATAATTGCATATATAAACGATAGGAACATAAGCAATGAGGGTCTCCTCAAATACATAAAAGGTCCCGATTTCCCGACCGGCGGTATAGTATTCTACGACAGCAAGCTCTTGGCATCATACCTAGCAGGCAGGGGTTCAGTAACGATACGTGGCAAGTCAAACATAGAAGAGGAGAAAGACGCTAAGCGCATAATCATATCAGAGATACCATATACAGTTAACAAGTCGCAACTGGTCGAAGATATGGTGAAGCTAGTAAGAGACAACAAGTCAATGGGCGTTACCGATATACGCGACGAAAGCGATAAGGGCGGCATAAGGGTATCAATAGACCTGAAGAAAGACGCCAACGCTGAATACATACTTAACCTGTTCTACGCGCACACACAGCTGCAAACCACATTGCCTGTGATGAATTTCGCTGTCCTTGATAATTCTCTGCTTACGCTGAAGATACGGGACTTCATAAAGGTATTTGTTGATCACCGCTTCAAGGTAATAGCCAACAGAACCCGGTATGACCTCAATGTGGCAAAAGACCGCATGCACATAGTGGACGGGCTTATCATAGCGGTCGAGAACATAGATGCTGTGGTGGTCCTGATACGCCGCAGCGAGGACATAAAGGCCGCGCGGCAATCACTTATTGAAGCATACAGCATGTCTGAGAAGCAGGCTAATGCCGTACTTGATATGAAGCTTAGCAAGCTCACCAATCTTGAGATAACCACTCTCAAAACCGAGAAGGACGACCTGCTGAAGAAGATCAATGATTTCAGCTCTATACTATCAGACGATAAAAAAGTCTATGAAATAATAGCCAACGAGACCGAATACGTGAAGCAGCACTATGGCAGGGAGAGGCGCACCACCATAGATAACGGGAATATGAGCCAAGAGATAATGCCCGAGGACCTCGTCGAGGACGTAGAAACATCCATACTCCTGACGAACCGCAACTACATGAAACGCATGTTGCTGCGCAATTACAAGGTCCAGGACCGCGGTGGCCGCGGAGTGAAGGCGATAGATCTCAAAGAGGGAGATTATGTAAGGCAGACGCTGCTATGCAAGGCGAAGGATACGCTATTGCTTGTGACGAATATGGGGCGTGCGTATTGGCTCAAGGCATATGCAGTGCCTGAAGGTGACAGGTACGGTGTCGGCAAGGCTGCAGCTAACCTTGTCACAATGCGTGAAGGAGAGTCTATAGCGAAGATGATAAACACCCGCGATATGGATAGTATGTTTATGGTATTCTTGTCAAAGAACGGCGTCATGAAGCGCGTAAAATCCGAGTACTTCTCAAAGCCGCGTTCGAACGGCATAAAAGCGGTGCAGCTGCGCGATAACGACTCTATAGCTGATGTGATAGTTTCGGATGGCAATTCAGGCCTGTTTGTCACTACAAAGAACGGTAAGGCGATACATTTCAATGAGAATGAGGTGAGAGCCATGGGAAGGGCCGCGGCAGGCGTCAGGGCTATACGGCTAAAGCCCGGCGACGAAGTGATAAACATGCTCGCGGTAGCCAGCAGCGATTCAATACTCTCTGTAACAGAGAATGGTTATGGCAAGGTATCATCGCTTGAACTGTATAGGGAACAGCATCGTGGCGGCGGCGGCATACTCAACCTTCGCGTGAATGAAAAGACTGGCAAGGTTGCGAAGGCAATAAAGGTGCATGAAGAGGATAGGGTCCTGCTGATAAATTCCAGTGGAATATCCATACAGTTCAACGTGAGCGAAGTGAGGAAGACCGGAAGGGCCGCGAGCGGGGTCAGGCTTATGAAACTGGAATCCGGATCGAAAGTAATAGACGCGCAGGTATCTATAGCAGAGAAAGATGACGCGCCTATGCAGCCGGCATAAACGTTTGTGCTCTCCATAAATGACACAAATGGCGCTTCTTGTCTCGCGCCCGAGGCAGTGCACGGCATGCGATGCACATAATGCAATTTTTTACCAGCATTAAGGCACAAGGCGTAAAAAGCATATGCGCATAACAATAGTGTGGGGCAATGCTTACCATCCTTGTTGTAGGTAAACCTTCTTATGAGAAAGTCACCGATCTGTGCCTTATAGCTAGGGCATTTGGCGCAACTGAGGCGGTGTTCACAACTAGCGATAGGAAGCTAATTTCAAAGTCCAAGCGGTTCTGCAAGGATGTATGCGCCAAATGGGGCGGCAGTTTCACAATCAGTTTTACCAATAATTGGAAGGCGTACATAAAGAGCAAGCGCAAATACAAGACAATCTACCTGACTAGGTATGGAACTCCCGTAAGGCAAATGGAATACCTGCTCAGGACATACAAGAACCTGCTGATAATAGCATCGTTCTCAGAGAAGATAAAGGAGCTATACACTATCGCCGACTTCAACATAAGCATAACCTCGCAGCCCCATACCGTAGCCTCTTCTGTTACCGCATTGCTGCGGGCATACTACCGCGACCGCGAGCTGTCGATGCACTTCGAGAACGCAAAATACAAGATAGTGCCTGAGCAGCACAGCATACATATAGATAAGCTCAAATGAGCCTCTCATGCAGACCAGTACTTCTTTGTCCTTATGAACTGCCGCTGTGCATCGAGCAGGTCTATAAATATATCTTTGTAATCGTGCTTCAGCATCATTAATATGCGTCCAGCGGACCTCATTCCTATTCCATAAACCGACAGAGCGACGGCTGCTCTGCCTCCATACGCTTCGAATACGCTCGCCTCATTGAGCACTTCACGCAGCTTTCCCCTTTCGGTCTGCGTTAGCTTCTTTCCTCCAATCCGCTTCTTTATCAGCGCTTCGCGCTTCTCGTCATACCTCGCCACCATAGGGCTGCCGCAACTCGGGCACTTTATGGTCTTGAGGTCCTTTACATTTAGAAGCTTCCTGGTGAACCTAAACCCGCAGTACGTGCACAGTAGCATTATGTTCTTCTCAAGTACTGACTCTATAAACGAATCGAGTACTACGCTGTTGGGTGTGACAGGCAGAACCAATTCCTTCGTGTTGTATGTGGCTTCGAGCAGCGTTGATGCAAATATAGATAATGACTGAACCTCTATCTGCATCATTCTTCTGCCTCTAACGCTTTCAAGGAAATCCTTAAGCGTCTCAATATCGAAATAGTTGCGCATGAGTTCGCGCATCGCTTCCTTGTAGACAGGAGTGCCCTCAAGCATATGCGCGATGCGCTTCGCCATGGATTTTGACACACTCACATCCCTGTCTATGACGCCGAAGAATTTCGCTACAGTAACGAACTCATACCTGAAGAGGTCGCTGTCCTTCACTGCAATCTCGAGCATGCTCGATATGCTTCCCGGCGCTATGCCGGATATGAGCGCGCCGAAATCAACCTTCTCATCCAATTCTATGAATATCATGTACGGCGTGGACTTCACCACCACGCTCTTGCCATATCTCGCTGTAAGCATATGTACAAGCAGCCTCGACAACGCCTCGTTTGCAAGAGTGCCCAGGGGGCAGTATATTGCTGTGTTCTCCCCTGTACTCTCTATTGCTATGGCATCGCTCTTGAGCCTTATGGAATCGTTCTGCTGCTTTATGAATGCGGCAAGCTTGCGCCTGAGCTGTCCATCAACGGCGCCGCTCTCCAAGCCCCCCTTTTCGAAGAGGCTGAATACTTTTGCCGCAACTGGCCTATATACTGGGATGTCGGAACCGCTCCAATCGGGGACTGCCGCTTCGAATCTGTCGCTAGCCTCTACCTGTATGCTGCCCTCATCCACGCTCAATACCTTCCACGGGAGCCCTTTGGTTATGAATACTGCGCCATCCTCCACGTTGTTTACTACGAATCTCTCATCCAGGCTAGATATGACCCTATTGGTGTGTGCGTCCTTAACGATATAGCTCTTGTTCTCGGATATAAAGCTCAGGTGCCTGTAATAGAAGAGCAACGTGCCGTTGAGCGCAGAGACGGTGCCGTTGTGCACCAGCGCATGCTTGTGCGAAGCCATAAAACTGATCACCTCGTCCAAATCTTTCGGATCCAGCTTCGAATACGGGTATGAGGCCGTGGCCATCTCGAGTATTGCATCTCTGCTTATGCCTTTGGGGTTGTCCAGGCACATGCCGCAGACCTGATGCATGAGCACATCAAGAGCGTTTTCCTCAATCCTCGCATCCTCTATTGCATCCTCCTCGATGTTCTCCGCTATTGCCACCGATTCTATCGCGTCTACCGGGTTCGACGCTATTATGACTCCTGACGACTTCCTGCCAACGCTGTGCCCGCTCCTTCCAACCCTTTGTATGAGCCTTAGGGCCTGCCTCGGCGATCCATACTGTATGACCAAATCGATGCTACCTATATCTATCCCGAGCTCCAGCGAGCTGGTCGCTATAACGCTCTTTATGGTGCCGCTCTTGAAGTCGTTCTCTATGTTTATCCTCTCATCGCTGTCAAGCGAGCCGTGGTGTATATTGATGCCGCCGAAGCTGCTGCCATTGTTTATGTACATGAGCCTGCTCCCTATCGCCTCGGCAACCTGACGCGTGTTGGCGAAAATTAGCGTAGACTTCGATCCCTTTATAAGCTCCACCATCCTGGACAGCCTTGCTGCAGATTGCTTATCCAGGCCGAATTTCTCAACTGCGTCGCCTATTATAGCACTGCCATTCTCAGGCATTTCTATCCTTATATCCATCTTTTTCTTTATGGCTGTCGATATTATGGCGCAGCTTCTGCTGCCGCACAGGAACTTTGCTACAGTATCGGGGTTGCCTATGGTTGCGCTTATCCCTAGTCTTTGAAAACCTTTGGCATGCTGTTCAAGCCTTTCCAGAGCCAAGCTGAGCTGCGCCCCCCTCTTTGTTCCATATATCTCATGGATCTCATCGACTACTACCGCCTTTACGCTGTCTAGAGCATTCCTGAAATTGCTGTTGACTAATATGCTCTGCATGGTCTCCGGAGTAGTTATCATTATACTGGGCGCAGATTTTGCCTGTCTGGTCCGCTCGCTCTGCTTAGTATCGCCATGCCTTACGCCTATGCTCACGCCCTCCCTCCTGCATATGTCCTCAAGGCGCTTCAGCATGTCCCTGTTCAGCGCCCTGAGCGGCGTTATGTATATAATCTGGATGCCTGGCATGCCGCTGGACTTTGAGCCGATACGTTGGCTCCCGGAGCCAAACGACCTCGAGATTCCCGGGAGTGAAATCCACGCGAAGCTGGGGACGGGTATCG
>JABEBX010000652.1_pt1 | contig 12931 bp, 11 predicted proteins | sample 7245971 | NCBI WGS metagenome assembly JABEBX01 (sample SAMN14506365, study PRJNA622280) | hot springs metagenome | biome: hot spring [ENVO:00000051]|acidic hot spring [ENVO:00002120]; feature: spring [ENVO:00000027]|sediment [ENVO:00002007]; material: sediment environment [ENVO:01001048]...
TCTCAAACAAGTCCTTTAACATTGGTTCCAATTGAGACGGATTGCCACATAAACTAGCTATTTCATCTGAACATATTCCAATTTTTTTTAATATTTCTTTGTAGTTACTACAATACTGGGGCAAATATGACACATACTTTTCTATTTTACTTGCTAACTCTGTGAATTGCTCCATGTTGCATCCAGATTCTGAAAGCTCTTTCTTCATTTCCTTTATTTCCTTTGCTAGTTGTTGATAATTTAAACTATCCAAAATCATTAGATAAACCTTTCCTTTTTGTATTTATTTCAGTTTTAGCATTTAAATATCTAAAAGTCTAGTCATATAAAATGTCTTAATAAACTACGGCGAATTCTTGCAATGGCTTAAGAAATTGCGATGGATTTTTAAGCACTTTATTTTTCAAATTTTACCATATTTCATAACAAAACGAACGTTTTTACAAAATCTGTTCAGATTGGAAATAAAATTTTCAACAATCTGACTAAATTTTCGGGGGCATTATAAAGTTGCTCTTTAGAGCCAATCAAGTTGTTTTAACTGCATTACAGAGGTTTAAGAGTGCGTAAGGTCAGTCATTAACACAATTTGACGAACTTGCTCTTCTGGAGTTAAGCGGATTAATCGGTTAGTTTATATTCTTTTTCAGGAATTGTTATTTTTCCTCTTTAATTTTAATAATTTCTCGGTTAATCATATCAGACAATATTCTTAATAAAATATCTTCTTCTTTTCCAATTATTCCTGGACCTTTTTCTTCTTTTAGAGTCTTTTGTTCATTTTTTAGTTCTTTAAGTAATTTGTTTAAAATATCTTTGTAACTCCAAACTTCTATACCACTCTCTCTTAATTTTTTTTCAGTTTTTCTTATTGAGGTATTTACTACAAAAACTTTTTTATATTGATTATCTTTAACCCAATCACTATAATATGGGTGATTTTTTAAATAACCTAAAGCATTATTAAACCAATTAATTATTTTTTCAACAACTTTCTCTGAATTCTCAGTACCAGAAAAACTTTTACATTGAATAATCAAGGATGGTTCACCATATTTGACAGCAAAAATATCAATATCACTCCATCCAGAAACCTTTTTTCCTGTATTTTGCTTATCCAATGGAAACCAAATTCCCTGTGAAACTAAATATCCTTTTTTCATTAAATATCTGGCTACTATTTCATCTACATAACTTTTAGGCATAATTATTTCTACTTAATTAGTCCTTCGTTAAAAAAAACTAAAATAATTATTATCGCTAATTATACTGCCCCCGCTTGTCAAGACTATTTTTTTATTATCCATCTTCCCATCCCAAGCCTAACTCACAGTCAATCTCAGATTTTACCAGATTTGATAAACAAAGTCTTTTAAAATCTGACTAAATTTTCGGGGGCATTATAGCATAATAAGTGCAATCAGTCATTTTCGTAATAATGGTGGACTCTCATCAGGAGATACTGCAAGTGATTGTCTTAAGGCAGCTGCAGAAAATAAAGATGAATGTTATTCTAGATGTAATTAGATATCAATAAAATATTATTGTCCTTCTATGCGCCATCCCTTACTAAAAGGATTGTTTGGACTATCAGGAGACAATTTATTACCTGCGCCTAAAGGATTGTTAATGCTATCAGGAGAAAATTTACTTCCATATCTTCCATATGGGTTTGAAATTGAATCAGGGTCGTAAGGGTTATTACTGAGTCTACCTCGATAATTACCATTTTGGTCATACAATTTTGGAGCGTTTGTGGCATAAGGATTATTTGCAGACTCATTGCTATAGGGACTTCCATACTTCCCATAAGGATTATTAATACTGTTTGGATTGTAAGGGCTTCCTGCACCATATGGATTGCTAGTTGAGTTTGGGTCGTATGGATTTGAGCTGTAATCCCCCAAGTCTTCTGCATTTGCTATGTTAGCAAACATAATGGTTGCTATAAAAGCAAAAATTAATGCTTTTGTCCTCATTGACAACCTCCTTATAAAAAATAGCATTGACAAGTAAGGGCAGTATAAACTCTTATTTATGCAATAAGCCTAATATTTTATTTAAAATCTAAATTATTCCCTGCTAATTAAAACTCAAAATGTTTTATTAGAAATATATTAGAAATAAACACGCTCCAATATTAATCAATATGATGAAGAATAATGAGAATAATGAGAGCTGTGTGAAACATGAGAGCTGTGTGAGTAATGCGAGTAATCATCATCATCATATGCTATAAGTTTGTTATTTTTAGAAAACGATACTTTATTAGCATGATAAAGAAATAAAGGTGTTTGTTCTGTAATCTTATCAATTGTTGTCATTTTTGAATTCTGCATATTGGTTTGTGCAGGAAGAATGGCTGTGTTGGCATTATTAATATTGAACCCAAGCAACGATGCTAATGTGATTCCTATAATTTTAATTTTATCACCTAACTTTAACTTTTTCATTGCATTCCTCCTTACTTATAAATAAAAATATTATACGTTATTGCATTATACTCCCATTTTCAGCATTATCAACATTTATCGGTTTAATATTTCTGCTTTGAAAAGCTGAAGTAGTAAAAATACCAGGACACATTTCTCGCACTTCACAATCATTACAAATAGGCAAATAGTTATTTTTCCAATTAGAAATAGATTTTTTTGAGAAATACCATATATCTTTAGAGAGAAGGCAAAGAGGTATGTTATAGACAGATACATTCATTCCTCTTCTGTGTAACCCTAAAACTGCTTCTCTTAAATCTTCACTATAGTCGATAGGATCAATCCATATTTTATCAAAATTTTTTTTAGCATAACCTGTTATTTCAAGTCCCATAAAAGCAATATGAATTACAAAGGGGAAGTTTTTATAAATAAACTCCGCAAAAGAATAAAGTCTTTTATAATTAAGTTTATTAATGACAAATCTTATTTCTATTTTTTGATAAAATTTAGCAAGATTATGAATACCTTTAACAGTTTTATAAAAACTTCCTTCTAATCCTGTAATATGGTCGTGAAGCATATTTGTGTCTGCATGTAATGAAATACAAATTAAAAGGTTTTGCAACCCAATTTTTGCTACTTGCTTACTAAACTCAAAATTACTAAACTCAGTACCATTTGTAAGTACCATAATGTGGCTTTCTGGACATTTATTGTTATATGCTTTAAGAAAATTTATAAATTTATCGCCTAAAATGGTGGGTTCACCACCAGTAATACATACATATTGTGTTTTTTTAGGATCAATAAGATCTAAAATTTTTAAGTTAGTTTTGAATAATTCTGACGAATCTTTTCGAGGAGGTTGTGGGCACATTAAGCATCTACAGTTACATTGTTCTGTTAACAAAAAAACATTTTCATCTGATTCGCTTTCCCATAGAACGTTGATATTGCCATTAGAATCTAATGATACAATATCATCATCCTTGAGTTCTCTAATTGTTTTAGCCTCCTGACATAGAACCATGGGTAATTTTACAAAAGATCTTGATGGGGCGGATGTCAATATTGCACCAGCGTAACCTACATAACCTATTAGATTTTTACATTTTTCGTCGCACAAAATAATATAATCTTTTCTTTTAAAAAGCGGTTTTTTTTGTCTTGTTATTTTGCCGACAATTAGGTTATGTATGTTTTGTGCGATTCCATGATATGTTTTCACATTTTATCTCCTCAATACTTCTGTTTGTTATCCATGACCAAAAAACATTCATTTCTTCCTCGTTGTTATTGAGTAATTTTCTGAAAATTATTTCGAATAATCCTTTGTGTTTCTTACAAAAATTGTTTGTAGGTCTATGCCCTATAACATCTTTTGACTCAAGATAATTTCTAATTGGGTCTGCCCCGCAATATGGTTTATAAACACAAGATGAACATCCAGGAATAGTGTCAAGGCAGGATTTTTCTACTATTTCAGAAATCACATTTCCATGAAAAATATCTATATATTTATCATGGAAAACATTTCCCATCAAAAATCTTTTATCGCCCATCCTTGCGAGCATTCTCGCTTCATCAGCTGGATATACATCTCCATTAAAATCGTATATAACTCCACTTATACCAGCTCCAGAAGGAGATTGTAAATCAACAAATCCTGTTCCGAAAGGTGTTAATATTCTTGTAAGCAATAATGTCGTGTAATATTCTACAAATCTTGTTCCTTGTAAATTTACATCGATTATATAATCTAATGCTTTTTCGAATGCATACACAAATTTTTCTATAGGATAGCTAATATCTTTGGCATATTTTGATGCTAATCCGTACGGATTTAATGCTCTTAAAAAAATACCTTCAAAACCTAACTTAATATATTCATCTACTACAAGATGTAACCGGTCTAAATTGTCTACAGTTGTAGTCATCAATGCCGAAATCTTATTATGCGTTAGAATTTTTCTGGATAATTCTAATTTCTTTAAAAACAAATCATAACTTCCTTCTCCGCTACGTAGCAATCTATTTTTATCGTGCAATGTCTTGCTACCATCTAGCGAGGTTGATATAGCAATATTATGCCTATTAATGAAATCTAACTTTTCTTCATCTATTAAAGTTAAATTTGTACAAATTACAAATTCAAGGTTTTTGTTATGTTGTTTGTTTAGTAACTCTGCATATTCAACAGTTTCAATAATTGTTTTCCAATTTAATAAAGGCTCTCCTCCTTGAAATTCTATTTTAATATGCATTGAGGGAGAACAAAAAATATAATCAACAATTCTTCTAGCTGTATCAGTGGACATATCGTATTTGTAGGATTCTGCGGATTCGCTAATAACTTGGCAATATTTACATTTTTGATTGCATCGCAAAGTTATAACCAACATATGTAATGACGTAAAATCATTTAAAAAGCTTTTTTTAGATCTATATTTTGTTGCTAACAAATCTATAGATAGGTCGATATCCCTATCTGCTATAAATTGTTTACTTTTGAGATCTTGATAAATATCAGAGTTTTCACTTAAAGAATAATTTAATAGATCATTAAAATCAGAGCGTCTTAAAAAATAAAAATCTCCAACATCATTTACTATAAGCACAATATCTCTATCAAATAATTTAAAATTGAATGGTAGTATTGTATATTTTCTATTCATTATCTTTGATTAACTCTTTTATATTTTTAACAGGCGCAAAAGCTTGTCTAACAATTAACTCTTTGATATTTCCGTACCTTTTTTCTAAATCCAGTCTTACTTGTTGATCTAAAACTTCATTACAAAAACTTTCTGCAATATCGGTTAAGTTGGTGTTATTATCCTTTGTAGGTTGAAAATAAACCCCCAAATAATGGTCATCTATGGGCTCGATTAAAATAAAACACGAATCTGTAAATTTATAAGCAGCAGCAAAAACTGCTTCTTTTTCATAAAATTCCTTGCTAATTTTCACCAGTAATTTATTTTCTTCTACTTCTATAATTGGGTTTTTCATAATTAATACTCCTTCAAAATTATATCTCAATCCAATATCTAGCTTCATATTTTCATATAAGCTTTGCTAAGTCAACATTATTTTTTTGTTATCTAAAACTATTAAAGTAAATACCACTGCTATCTTTTGCATTTTACATCGATTATTAACATAACAATTTTACTGTTTTCGTCCTATACCGCCCATTTTTTAAAAAGCATAATATTCTTTACTGCAATATAATAATACTACAACACCAAGCGGAATAATTTCAACGGGCTTAACCATAAAAACAATAATATGTGAATTGTTATGCAAAATTAAGTAAAGCATAATTATATACCAACAATCCAACAATCTTTATTTAAGCTTTTCAAGGCTATCCAAAGCGTCCTGCGCATCTGATTCTGCGCCAATAGATTTAAACATTGTGTAAGCTTTGGTTAAATAATCCTTTGCAAGTCTTTTATCGCCTTTATCTTGAAAATACCAGCCTAAATATCCATAACCCGTAGCTTCCCAATACTTATCTCCAACTTTTTTTACCATTTTGAGCCCTTCTTGCAGGTAATAATAAGCGTTGTTGAAGTCTTTCATTTGTCTGTATGCATTTCCAAGATTAAGCATATCTTGGCCACTTCCGTCATAATTGCCGTATCTTGTATCTATTGCAAGAGATTTTTTAAGGTAGTTTACCGATTTAGCATATTCTTTTTTATCGTAATAAACCATAGCAATATTATTGTATACATTTGCTTTGTCTTTTTCACTGCTTAAGCTTAGAGATTTCTCATAATAGTTTAAGGCTTTATCAAGTTCGCCTTTTTTTTGAAAAATCCAAGCTAGATTATTTAAATCATCCGCCTCGATTTTTTTATCGCCTAATTCTATAGCAAGCCTAAGAGACTTGTCGTAATAAAACAATGCGTTGTCTGAATTGTCTTTTTCATCATATGTCGATCCCAACCAGTTATAGGCAGCTGCTAAATATTGTGTGCTTGTCGCATACATTGCAGCCTTTTTGAAACTATCAAGCGCTAAGTTTAATTGCCCTGTTCGATAATAAGCTCTCCCAAGACATATATTAGCTGCAAAGCTATTTGGATATAAGCTTACGGCTTGTTTACCAGATGTAATTGCGTCTTGATAGTCCTGAGCCACTAGGTAATTATCGCAATCATTAATAGGATCTTGCGCATAAGCAAATGAATAAACGCCAATGGTTAGAATAAATACAACGGTTAAAACTAAAAATCTTTTCATAGCACCTCCAAAGATTAGGCCACTCGGCTATCTGCAAACTATATTAGAATAAAACAAATCTCTTTTTATTTAATCTACTTTAGGCTATATGAAGCGTTCTGCGCTTCTGTTCCTCCACCAATAGATTCAAATATTTCATCAGATTTGGTTAAATAAATCTGTGCAAGTCTTTTATCGCCTTTATCTCGAAAATACCAATCTAAGTATTTATAACCAGCAGCCTCCGAATATTTATCTCCAGCTTTTTTTTCAATTTTAAGTCCTTCTTGTAAGTAATGATAAGCGTTGTTAAAGTCTTTCATTTCTCTGTAGGTATTTCCAAGATTAAGCATATCTCTACCACTTTCGTGTTCATTGTCGTATTTTGTATCTCTTGCGAGAGCTTTTTTAAAGTAGATTAATGCTTTAATGTATTCTTTTTTTTCTCCATAAATTACAGCTCTATCGTTGTATATGGTTGCTTTATCTTTTTCACTACATGATTCTAGATCTATATCACTATAATATCTTAAGGCTCTATTAAGTTCACCTTTTTCTCTAAAAATCTCTGCCATATTTTCTAAAATAGATGCAGCAAATGAGCCTGATGTATTCCAGAGAGCTTTATTATAATAAATCAAAGCTTTATCTAAGTCGCCTTTTCTATAATATGTTCTTCCCAACCAATCATAGGCAATTTTTAACTCTCCACTATCTTTCTTATACATTGCAGCCTTTTTGAAACTATCAAGCGCTGACTCGAATTGTTCTGTATGATAATATGCTTTCCCAAGACATAAATTAGCGTAAGCAATACCACTATCACTATTTGGGTAATTTATAGCCTTTTGATATAGACTTATAGCTTGTTGACCGGATGTAATTGCCTCTTGATAGTAGTGATTTTTAAGATAAAGAGCGCAATTATTAAGAGAATGTTGTGCACGAGTAAATGAATTAGCGCCAATAGCTAGAAGCCTAATCCTAGCATCCGCCGCATCACTTAGTGCGCCAATAGACCTAAACATTGTGTAAGCTTTAGTAAAATAATCTTCTGCAAGCTTTTTATTTCCTTTATCTTTAAAATACGAGCCTAAATATCTATAACCCGTAGCTTCCCAATACTTATCTCCAACTTTTTTTACCATTTTGAGCCCTTCTTGTAGATAATGATAAGCTTTATTAAAGTCTTTCATTTTTTTATATGTATATCCAAGATTAAGGATATCTGCTCCGCTTGCTTGATAATTGCCATATCTTGTATCTATTGCAATAGCTTTTTTAAGATAGCTTACTACTTTGGGATATTCTTTTTTATCTCCATAAACCATAGCAATATTATTGTATACATTTGCTTTGTCTTTTTCACTGCTTAAGCTTAGAGATTTCTCATAATAGTTTAAAGCTTTATCAAATTCGCCTTTATCTCTAAAAACTTGAGCTAGATCATTTAATTCATACGCCTCGCCTTTTTTATCGCCTAATTCTTTATAAAGTGCAAGAGCCTTATTGTTATAGGCTAAGGCGTTATTTAAATCGCCTTTTTTCGCATATGTCACTCCTAACCAGCTATAAGTAGCTGCTAAATTTTGTTCACTTGTCGCATACATTGCGGCTTGTTTGAGACTATTAAGTGCTAAATCAAGTTGTCCTGTGTAATAATATGCTCTCCCGAGACATATATTAGCTGAGATATTATTTGGGTATAAGCTTACAGCTTGTTGGCCAGATGCAATTGCCCTGTGGTAGTCTTGAGCTGCAAGGTAATTAAAGCATTCATCAATAGGATCTTGCGCATAAGCAAATGAATAAACGCCAATGGTTAAAATAAATGCAAAGGCTAAAACCAAAAATCTTTTCATAGCGCCTCCAAATAAAACAAATCTTTTTTATTTAAGCTCTTCAAGGCCACCTAAAGCGTTCTGCGCATCTATTATTAATATGCGCCAATAGATTTTAATATTTCAGAAGCTTTGTTCCAATAATCCTCTACAAGTTTTTTATTATCGCCATTAGAAATATAATACATGGCTAAATCTTGATAGCCCTTAGCTTCCCAATATTTATCTCCGACTTTTTTCTCCATTTTAACCCCTTCTTGCAGGTAATAATAAGCGTTATTATAGTCTTTCATTTTCATGTATATATACCCAAGATTAATCATATCTATACCACTTGAACGATAATTGCCGTATCTTGTGTCTATCGCAAGAGCTTTTTTAAGATAGTTTACCGCTTTGGGATATTCTTTTTTATGTTCATAAATAGCACCAATATTGTTGTATGCAATTGCTTTATCTTTTTCACTCTCTAGGCTTAGAGATTTCTCATAATAGCTTAAGGCTTTATCAAATTCGAATTTTTTTTGAAAAATACTTGCTATATTGTTTAAATCAAGTGCCTCGCCTTTTTTATCGCCTAATACTATAGCAAGCTTAAGAGCCTTCTCTTCATAAAACAAAGCATTGTCTAAATTGTATTTTTTTTCATATGTTATCCCCAACAAGTTATAAGCAGCTGCTAAATCTTGTTTGCTTGTCGCATACATTGCAGCTTTTTTTAGACTATTAAGCGCTAAATTAACTTGTCCTGTTAAATAATACGCTTCACCAAGACAAAAATTAGCTGCGAAGTTATTTGGATATAGACTTACAGCTTGTTGGCCAGATGCAATTGCCCTGTGGTAGTCTTGAGCTGCAACGTAATTAAAACATTCATCAATAGGATTTTGCGCATAAGCAAATGAATAAACACCAAAGGTTAAGGTAAATGCAACGACTAAAACCAAAAATCTTTTCATATAACCTCCAAAAGGTTTTTATTGCTATATAATACTAAAATGCAAGAGTATTGTAAATTGATTTTGCCTATTTATTTTCTTATATAAGCAAGAAACTCACAGTTAATATTGTGAGCCTTTTGTTTTTTTCTCATGCAACAGTATAGAGGGACTAAATGTCTGTGCTCTTTGAAAAACTTTATATAGTTCACAATATAATATAGAACCCATAAACAATCATCCAAAAGATTGTGTAATTATACGCAAGTAACCTGCGAGTTTCTTACAGTTTTGGATTTTGTTCCAGATGTAAATAAAGTTCATCTATTTCTTTTTGTAAAATAATTGTTTGCCGCAAAGCTTCAATAATCTTAAGATAGGTTTTTATTTCTTCGTCGGTTAAATGCTTTCCTTTTCTATCATTTAACCATTTTTTGAGCACTTGGTAACCACCTATGAAGCAATTCCAAACCTCAGGCTCTATATTTGTGAAATATTGGCCGTTGTTAATATAAATTCGTTTTTCTTCGGCATTGTAGTCGATTTTTTTAACAAGTCCGCCGTCGTTATCACCCTCAAATTTTGATGAGATATTATTTAATAGATTAGATTGTAAAAGGTGAATGTCTATAAGTTTTTTGCCAATTTCTGAAAGTTTTTTGAATAGCTCATAATCTTTGGCAAAAGGAATTCTTGGAAAATCTATTTTTAGAAATTCTAAATATTTTTGGCGGTAAATATTAGAATATAGAATAGCGTAAATATAACAGAATATATCCTCAGGTAAAATAGTGGTCTTATAAGAAGATGAAAATAAATCAATGATTTCTTTCTTTATGTTTGAAGTCTTGGTATTTGAAATTTTGGGTTCTGATTGAAACACGTCTTGATCTGTATTTTTCATGTCATAAATCCAAAGAGGAAAATAATAATTAGTTTCCTTGCCTTTATTTGAAATGAAACAAATATCGCCAATTGTATCAGAAATAAAAATATGCTGAAAAGATTGACTAGATAAAATTCTGGTAGTAACTAAAGATAGGTTTTCGTAAGTCAAATTTTGCATTAATTTATCTCTGAGTCGCGTTACAAGACAGTTATGGAAATATATCCATTGTTTATCAAAAATACGATAATTATATTTTTTCAATAGTTCATCTTTAATTCCCTCATTTTTAACTAATTTTCTCATCTTTGCGGTATTCCAATTTGATAAACTTCTTAAGCCAAAAGTTTTATCAATATCATTGTCGGTATAAGATTCGTTAATAAACATATTTAAATTACCCAATAGTTTTTCTTTAGTCGACGCTACGATAAATTTATCTCTATGAGTTTTAATTCCGCTACTATTTTTACTAAATATTTGAGTTATAGATAAAAAGTCATTGTACGCTTTTTCTTCTTCTCTAAAATCCTTCGGCACCAAAAAGCAATACGGCTCTTTTGGTTCTAATTTCATCCATTCTATATTTGAAATATCGTGATTATCTAAAAATAGATATTTTTCTTTTCGCTGTCCAATAAGTTCTTGGTAAAAAATTTGTTTATCTACTTTTTTCTCAGGTTTTACAAAAATACTAATTGCCACTCCTTGTTGTATATCAAATACATTTTCATCTTTTTCGCCGTCTTTAGTTGTTTTTGGTTTCTTAATGTCGCCATTTAGATTAAGAATATAAATTAGGTCAAAATCCTCTAGAAGTTTTTTTCTCATATCCCTATGTATAAGTCCGTCAAGGTAAGAATTATTGGTAATCATTCCTATAATACCCTTGCCTGTTTGCCGTATCTTCCAATGAGCAAAAGCTAAAAATTTAATGTAATCATCTGATAAAGGCTGAATATTTTTTTCTTCTTTTTTAACATTTTCTTTATAACTTTCATAAAATCTTCCAAATTCTGTTTTAGGATCTATTTTGTTTTGAGAACTAACAGAATAAGGCGGATTTCCAATGACAATTAAAATTGGCGTTTGATTCTTTACCTCGAGAGCCTTTTCTTGCTCTATTGCTAATATTCTTTCGAATAGTCCTCTAAACCCGACTTGTATTTCTTTGCGATGAAATTCAAGCGTGTTTGTTAAAAATATATTTAAAGAGTCCTTTTCTGAAAATTCAAATTCATAATTATTAGTTAAATTGAATAATACTTTTAAGTGAGATATCACATATTATAAAGAAAAGTCTCATAAAGATGATATATCGGATCTTTTGTTTTATTGTTATCCTTATTTAATAATTCATAGATTTCGGTATGATTAAGAACATCTACAATGTCGTCTACTATAATCTTTAACATTTCCGACATATCTGCTGTAGAAATTACCCTAAAAACCTCTCGCAGTATGCCAAAGCTTTTTTGTATGAAATCATAAGCTGTTTTAGTAGTAAAAGGCAACTCTGAAACTTTTTTTTCAAATAGTATTCCTTTAGCTTCATGTTGGCACTTTGCAATAAATAATCCATAGATAAAGGTTTGAGCAAATAGATCGGCAAATTCTTCTTGAGTTAAATTTTTTAAAAGGTAAGTTTTGAAAGAATCATATAAAGGCGTAAAGTACTTCATTTCAGAATCTTCTGGCAAATGTATTTCCTCTTGTAAACTTGGCAAAACTATATAATCTCTCATGATTATTGCTTTTTTAGATAAAATTTCTGCCAACGATTCCAGAGTTTTAATTCTTGGTTGAGAAAAATCAAAAAATAAATCAAAAAATTTGATAAGTTCCCCTTTATGTATTCTCTGATCTGATTGATAGTTATCAATAATCTCTACTTTTTTAAAACATTCGCTATTCCTATATAATCTAAATTCAAGAAAATTGGTAATAATAAGATTAGGATAAGCTTGGCGATATCGTATTAGTTGCTTGGTATTTTCAATATAGTCTAAGTTTGAATTGTCTTCAAAGGGGCGTTTTGCCTCAATATATCCTATAATTTCGCTTTCGCCGTTCCATACGCGAAAGTCTGGATTGCCTGCTTCGCTTTTTTTTGGCAAAACGGTAACCTCTATTTTCTTTCCCAGAGTTTTACCGTAAGCCTCAATTAAGTTTTTTAAAGCGGTATAATAGCTTTCCTCTCGGGCGTCGCCTCGTTTTTTAATTTTAAAAATTTCTTCTAAATAGTTTTGAAATAAATCGTTAACCATTTTGCTCTCCTAAAAATGTTTGTCTAAACGTTTCTTCTATGTTTGTGCAACTTCTTTTAAAAGCGTAAGCTTGGCCGATAATGCTTATTCTTTCTATAGCCCTTGTTATACCCGTGTAAATAAGCTTTGAGTTGAGCATTATATAAAAGCCGTTAATCATTGGCATAAAGACAAAGCGAAATTGATTGCCTTGAGTTTTATGTATTGTTAAAGCGTATCCCAAGTCTAACAAATCCCCAAAATCATCAAAACTGTAGCATGCAATATAATTTGGAAAATCAGGATAGGCTACAAAGAACTCTTCATTTTCCTCGCTTACGTAATATAC
>JABEBX010000623.1_pt1 | contig 12927 bp, 12 predicted proteins | sample 7245971 | NCBI WGS metagenome assembly JABEBX01 (sample SAMN14506365, study PRJNA622280) | hot springs metagenome | biome: hot spring [ENVO:00000051]|acidic hot spring [ENVO:00002120]; feature: spring [ENVO:00000027]|sediment [ENVO:00002007]; material: sediment environment [ENVO:01001048]...
TAATACTCAGGTCCTAAATAGACCTGAGTATTTTTTTAAGTTCCAAATATTTTCAGTCATATATAACTATTACAGTCTCACCTATTTAATATGACAATGGTGTCATATATAGTCGTGAGAGGAGAATTAACATGGATAATAGTGAATTGGTAGAAACGTTGACGAGGACAGTGGTGATTTCTCATTTTGATGAGATCCGTCTTTGTAACAAGGCCGCTAAAATATTGAAATCAAAGGGGCTCGTAGAAGTCCCGAGTAATATAGTTAAGTATAGTAAAAGAAATAAGGATGAGCTCATGAGAGCATTCGAAAAACACGGGTTGACTGTAATGGTCAACCAGTGATAAATATAGGAGCCCCTAACCAGGGCTCCTATATTTTTTTTTGCTTTAAATCTCTTTTAATAGAAACCATACTGTTTAAAGAATAGAGCACTCCGTACTAATGGCGAGTTAGGTATTCTTTGATCAGATATAAACTCTTTAGATGCATCTATACCATGTGAGTCTACATAGTTATCTACAGTCATATTAGGATTAGATACTATATACTGACCATTCTTATATGTGTAATAGTAATCAATAATCTTACCTTGACTACCTACTAGTATATTGGTAGGCTGTACTCTAGTCCTAATACTATTTACTAATTCAGTATTTAGAATATTCTTAGTTCTTAATACGATATTGGTAGCTGGAATAGATACTAAGAATGTGTTGGGTAAAGTTAAGTATTCATTAATAAATAATGGATTCTTAATTAAAGGAATACTGATTTTATTAGGTTGAACATTTCCTATTAGCTCACTAGGTAAGTATCTAGTAATTAAATCATAGTTATAATATTGTTTATATCTAGATTCTAATAGTTTAAATCCATATCCTAACTTCTCTAAAGATATAGCAAATATCCCATTACCTATTGGATAAAACCCATCACTAGTAGGAGCAATTAAATACCCATTTAATACCAAAAATGTTATATTACTAGGATTAGCTACAGTCTTTAGATATACTAGTTCACTAGGAGATCTAGTACTAGATAGTACTATATTATCTGTAGTAATAGGTAGAGTAGTGATTTGACCTATATCTTCAAATGAGATTATACCTACTCGTAAATAGTTTAATAGATTAGATCCCATTGCTACTGCTATTTGATTATTAGTATACTGAGTAGGCATTATATACCCATTGACTGTAGTTAAACAATATTCAGGATATGTAGAGTCTTCTACATTTGGATTACTTAAAATAAGATTATTGTTATTATAACCAAATGAGTATCCAGCTAAATCAGCAGATAGATATCTAGTATAATTAACTGGAGTCACAGGTATCTCGTCTATAGTACTTAAATATCCATCACTTATATTACTTAATAATGAAGTTAAAGATTGAGTAGAATACCTATACTGTCCTTTTAATTGACTAAAGTCTACTAATACTTGTCCTGTAGAATATGTATAATTTAATGATAAGTAAACTTTACTATAATTATTGTATATATAGTCTACTGTATACCCACTTATATCCTCAGTAACAAATTGACTATCAAATTCTTTAGGTAAGACATATGCTTGAAAATAGCTATACATTATTTTTTCCTTAAACAATAGAGGACTATTATGTCAGTCACACAATTTCAGTTTGACCCGACAGGAGTAAACCCTAATAATTTAATATCTAATGAGTTACATTCTTTAACTGAAGCTAACTTTAATGATTTTTATTACGTTATTCCTGATAATGCCCCATTTTATACGAATAATTTATCTATTACATTAAAAGAGTCTAATGGTAATTTAGTATATTTAACTGAAAATGTAGATTACCTATTAGGGCTCCCATACTATGGACTAACTAGATCAATTGGTATGCCTGTATATGGGGCTATTACATTTAGTAGTTCGTTTACTAGTGGATCTATTAGTTTAACCTATCAGACTGTAGGAGGTCCTTTTACCACTAATAACAACGATTTATATACAGCACTAGCTCAATTAGGATATAATCCATTAATTGCTATGTTTGATCAGATTAGTAATGTACCTTCTACATTACCCCCTGTATCACATGATCAGTCATTAAACACGGTAATGGGAATGGATCAATTAGTAGCAGCTATTAATAACCTTAGTCAGTCAGTAGCATCTCAAGAAATAAATATGCAAAACCAACTTGCTATTTTACAAGCAAATTTAGAAACATATGTAAATCAGCAAATCAGTCAGTCTCTTTTAAACTTTTTAAATAATGCTAGTTAAGGAATATTTATATGAATAGTAATGGACTTTTAGCTAAAGTAGCTTTAGATACACAGAGTATTCTTACTCCCACATTTGTATATCAGACTCCTAATAATGGATATATCACACTGTTAGATATTTATATTGCAGCAGATCCATCTTTAGTTACTGATATTACTTTATATGTCAGTAAACAAATCACAGCTCCTAATAATGATGACGCTATTATCGTTAATAAACCACTCAATGGAACAATTGTGTTAAATAATATTGAGGCGACATACAATGAATCTATCTTTGTTACTGCTACTAATACCTCTGGTAGCGGCACTGTGACAGTTCAAGTTAGAGGTCGTACTCAGATTGTACCACCTGGGTTATTAATTGCTGAGGCTACTCGTTAGTCTTATATGACAGATAGAGACTATCCTATGTATGGATAGTCTCTATCTATATTAGTAAAAAACGATAATTATAGGGCGAATCATTTGAGCTAAACGGAGTATCTATAATGATATTTTTTAATTTAAGTTATACTGGACTTAGAATACTTCTTTATGGAATATTAATATCCTTACTATGGAGAATGATTAATATCCGTAATTTAAAAATAAATTACATCAATGATGAAAAAGAAATGGATCTTGATGATTCTGATTTAAGGGAAAAAAGAAACTTAACATCTATAGATTATGTCTTAATTTTTACTGAATCTATTATTGGTTCTTTTTTTGCTTTATTTATTACTTATATAGTTTTAGTTATAGGCATAGTTGATCCTACTAAAGCTTATATGAATGCTTATGAATTTATTATGTCTTTTATTTCTATTCCTGGTTATGGAATGTTTATTAGACTTCGTGTATTCTTAAATGACTTTATTAGTAAAGCTCTACCAAGAAAACTATTTGACTATGGTGAGGATTAATTATGTCTCAGTCTTACGTTTTAGATCCTACTGGAACTAGCCCTAACAATCTAGTATCTAATGATATATTTACTGTCACTCCTGGCAGTAATACTGCTATAGTACCATCTGCTGGAATGTACTTTGCTAGTACATTAATAGTGAGAGATACTGAAACAAATGCTATTAAAACACGCAATACTGATTATATCTGTATTGAGTTATCAGGTGAAATGACTGGTAAATATGGACAAGAGATTAATGCTGCTGTTCTATGGCTAGGTACTAATAGTACCACATCTATTAGTTTACAGTATCAGTGTCTAGGTGGTGGAAATGCATACGATAGTGCACAGTTACAAGAGCTTATTCAAAGTACTGTAGTTACTAGTCAGCAATTAGAATGGTCTAATATTCTAAATAAACCTAATCTATATACACCTAATAACCATGTTAACATGTTATCAGATATATATGGATTTGAACCTGTAGTGTATGCGATTGAAAGATTAACTAAGTTAGTGAGTCTAGGAAATACTGCTTCTTATCAAGCTTTAATGGATTGGGTAACTAGTCAGTTAACAAACTCCAATAATCCTAGTAATCTATCTAACTATGGTAATCTATTAAACACATATCAAAATAATGTAAATCAACAAATATTAGCTATAGAGAATCTAATTAGAGAAGATAATCCTTATTCTAATAAGACTCTATATAGTTTAATTGATGATTCATCTATTAATATAGTTAATTATACATTAACTAATAATCAGTTAAATATAGATTTAGATTATGTATATTTACCTAATGGGTTTAAAGTATTCTGGGAATTAGATGTCCCTAATACTAATATAGGTAATTACTATTATCCATCTGCTGGTAGTGTCAATGCAGCTATAGTACCATTAGCTAACAAAAACTCTAATTTAAGTTTAGCTGTCAATGGTCCTGTACTAATGAATACATCATTGACCTTTACTGCTTTAGAGACATATTCTAATAATGGTATTGTTATATCATGGTTTGATTTAAACAATACTAGTGTTTCTAATTTAGATAGAAAAGCTACTTTAACTAGTACTAATACACCTACAGATATTAAGTCTTTTAATGATTCATTTGTTAATAGACGATATATATCTAGTATACCTAATACTAATCTATTTAGTATTATTAGATATAATGATAATACGACTGTTGATTTATTAGGCCAGAGTAATACTTATTCTACTACTAAAAATAGAGTAGTAAATAATTACGGAACTGGTCTTAACTTATTTAACAATGTATTTTATCAATCTAGTACTACTCCTAGAAGTAATAGTAGTTCTACTAGCAGTACTGATAATAGAACATATGTGCCATCATCTGCTAACACTATTGTTAATAGATTGAGCACTTATAATACTCTATCATCTAGTCTTATTAATGGTAGTTCATTATCTGATACTAGTACCAGATACTATCGTGCTTAAATATATCCACTAGGACCTAATAGGTCCTAGTGGATATTCTCACTTAATTGATCTTTATCTTTTTGACAAAAGGTATATAATACTCCTAAAGCATCTATTGAATGCTCATCTAATTCATCTAATATAATATCTTTACTGAGTTTATAAAAAGACTCTATCTTAGATACATATTCTTTAACTTCTTGTTTTTTACATATAGCAGATGCACCTAATGTTTTTTTAATAATAGATGGTGGATATGTAAGATATATGCAGTCAGGCATTTCTTGACGTAAAGTTATATAAAACTGATAAAGTAATTGCACTAATGGTAAAAAAGCTGCTGGTCGTCTCATATTAAAAAATGGACTCTCTAATATAAAAAACGTAGGTTTATATGTTTCTATATATAAACATAATTCTTTATTTAAATAATCAATTTTACATTGACGTAATCCATATTTTTCAATATCTTTTTTATCTAATAGTTTTTCTTTTACGTGAATAGTTTTAACAGTAGTCTCTACTATTTCGTTATTACTAAATGTAGATAGACAAAGACCCAGATGGTTAATACCTGGGTCTATTGCAATAGCATTATATTGAGACATTAACTACTAGATGATTGTAATAACATTAATGGTTCAGTTACACCTACGTTATATGTAATGTTTAGACCATTCTGGCTATAGTACATTGCGTATAGAGCACTAATAAAGGCATTGATCTGTACACCTACTGCCTCTGTATAAGTTAACTGAGATCCATTACTAGTGACTGTATTAGATACATCAATACCAGTACATAGACCAATCTCACTGATTAAAGCAGAATACTGACTACCATACAAAATGTTACAAGCATTTAAGAACTCAGATACCTGAGATGCAGTAATGTTTAACTGAGCTAATGCTGACACATTTACATAGTCACCAGATACTGTATTTACACTTAAAGAGGTAAGATTAGTTGAAGTAGGAGCTAAGTTAAGATTAGTAGGAGTAAATGGAGTACTAACTGATTGTCCATTACTATTAGTTACACTATATAATCCTACATCTACATTAGCTAATGAGATAACTAAACCGTAATAGGCAATGTACTGCACTCCATTTACAGTAATAGTAGTGCGTAGTCTATACTGAGCCATTTCAGAAGCAGTTAGATCATTATTAGTAGCCCGTAGTACAAACGGAATCATATTGTACAGATTACTATCAGTAGCTAAATGCTGAATAGGGGTAGGTTCTAGAATACCATTAGGTCCTTTTACAAAGTCAGCGCCACCATTACCTACTACTACATACTGAAGAATAGGATCTGGATTAGCAGGATAGTCATAGTCATTTAAAATACTTAGTGCTTGATTTAAAGTAGTGTAATTTAAGAACTGAATTGGAATACCTAGTTTTTGACAGGTATTAATATAAGCTCCATAAATCGTAGGTTGTACATTTTGCATATTAATTTATCCTTACAGTGTTAAAAAAACTTGAAGTTGTGATTGACTTAAATTACTCATATTACTTAAACTACTATTGACTGTCACATTAGTAGATACATTATATTCTGCAATATTGTTAAATAAGTTTACAGTACTGTAATTAAAAGGGAATATTTCATATCTAGTTTGATCAAACTGTTCTGCTTTATATCCATATGACGTATTAGTTAAAGGTATTATTTCATTATCTACTATATGATAATTACTAGAATATGTTTGAGTAAAAGCTATACTCTGGCTAGTACCAATGTTAAACATATTGGTCATTCTATACATATCAGGATATACAATCTCACCTAGTAATGTAGGTATTTCATAAAAGAAATCATCTTCATATAATGAATTAAAATCATATACCCTAACTATTTTATCACCAACTGTTTCAATATTAGCAACTATATCTACGATATATTGTAATGTATAACTAGTAAGACTTTGGATTATATCTACAATAGCATTTACTGTATCAGCATAATTAGCTACTGTATTTTGATCTAATGTAGTAATACTATTTAATACCTGATTATATAAGTTATAATAGTCATTACTAGAATAACCTGTTGTAGTTATACCTAGTAATACTAACCATTGATTATATGTTTGTGTTTCAATAGCTGGTAAAGAATAATCCGAAAAGAATGTTTTAAAGAATGCACTGATATACGCTCTGTCATTAGCGTTATCTTGGGCTGCTGTATAATAAAACATCTTTTTCTTTAATTCAAAAATAGAACTACAATAACTATAAAACTTATTAATATTGGTTATTGGAAAGTCATTAGGTATCATAGCTACTACTTCATTATATATTTCTTCTAAATGTAACCATACAGGACTATTGTAATCTACTACAGAACTAGCTTCTTTATATGTAGGAATAGTAGGACGTAATACATTACTACAATAAAGAGTAGGTAAATTCTTAATATCTATATTATAATACTGAGCAGTTAAATACCTTAATAGATATACGATATCTAATGCAGAGAAATAATAAAATTGATTAGTACTCAATTCTAATAGTCCGATTGCATTATATCTATTAGTATAACTTAAGTAAATTAATTCATTATAGATAGTACTATTTAATGTAAAGTCATATGGAGGAGTGACTTCTATATTAGTACTATATAACATTTTAGTGTCATAGGAGTTGTCTAAAGTGTACTGTGTTTTATCACTAATTTTAGTACTATACTTAGATATGTAATGAGAATTATTAGGAGCTAATGGTGACTCTAATGATAATATAGTATCTAGTGATAGATTAGGTGTATTTAAAACCACATTATCGTTGTAACCATTTTCATTATTTACACCATTAATAGCTTTAATCTCAAAAGACGATAATGGTGGATTTTGAGTAGCAGTACTAGATTTAACTAAATCAATTCCGTATATATTTACTTTTGATGGAATAGCAATATGATTTAATAGGTTTTTAAATACACTTTTATATCCAGACTTTAATCTAAAGCTACTAATATTTCTGTATAGATATAGTTGTTGCTCTAATGATAAGTAAGGAATATATTGACCTAGATTATTATTAGAGTCTAGATAATGTCTGATATGAAAACTATTTACCTCAGGTGTTTTACAATTTAATAATCTTAGGTTTAATAGCTTATTTACTATTTGATTATATAGAATAGCTCTATATGCAGCAGGATAATATTCGTCTGATACAGAATAGCCTTTAACATTCCATCTAAACTCAAAACCATATATCCATTCTTGTATCTTACTTATTAGTGTGTATTCCTGTGGCTCTACAAGACTAGTATTATACCCTAGTATAGTACCATCATTAGAATTTAATGCAGTATTTATATCTGTAGGATATATTATAGATAATATTAGATCTTGTTGTAAAGGATATAATGTTACTAGTTGATTATAGAAAAAACTACCAGGGTAATAATTCTCTTGAGTAACTGGATTATTACTTAAGTTTTCAGGACTAAATAGAATTGTATTGCCATTATCTAATGATTGAATCATCATTGGCGTATCACTGTATGCTGGACTACTATAATAGTTACCAGTTAAGTTTACATAATACTTCCATTCACTTAGTGGTTCTTCATCTAAATTAGGATTATTGTTTAAAGCACTCATCCAGTTATTAATGTATTGGGCGATCATGCTACTTTTAATTACCATACTTCTTGAAAGATTTATAGTATCTTCAATATACGATTTAAATTCTGTCGAAATATTCATTATTTGGGACCTAACCATATGGCTGAAAAGAAAAGAATTCCGTTAGCGAAGTTTGTAAAATCAAACTCTTCGTTTGGTGCATTAGTTAGTAAGCTAGTTGATAATAGAGAAAGAGAAAAGTCATTTATCGACGAAGCTGGTTCATATAACGTAATGACACAAACCGCATCCTTAAAGGCTATTTCAAAGGATGTTCAAGAATCATCTAAAAATACTGAAAGTATTATTAGTTTATTCCCAGACATGGAATTATCCATGCAAATACTTATTTCATCAATTATATCTCCTAAAGATATGACTGGTGATCAATTAATCTATAAAGTTAATCAATCTTTTTTGACTCCAGATATTACTTCTCAGTTAATTGAAATCATTAAAGAGAATGTAGAATCGTATTACAAGATCAGAGAAGACTTATCTGATATTCTTAGACAGATACTATTCATTAGTGGAGCTTACTCAGTAGCAGTGATTCCTGAAAGTGAATTGGATGTAATTATTAATAGTCAAGCTAACTTAACTACTGAATCATTAATAAAAAATAAGATAATTGATAAGAATAACGAATTTGGTTCTTTAGGTTTCCTAGGTAATCCTAATAACAAAAGTTCTAACCTAGCTTATGAATCTTTAAATAAGAATAAGTCTAATTATACAGAAAAATCTTTATATAAGACAGATGACAGTAATCTTAAAAAGATAGCGGAGAATTTAACTACTGATTTAATGTCTGCTAGGGAATTTACTGTCTTAGAAGATGAAGCTAGAAAAGAAGTAGAGAAATATGTAACTTCTATTCATAATAAGATTATTGATTCAGTAAAGCATATTGTTGTAAATGATAATCCTGAAGAATTAAAGATGCCTAAAATAATGGCTCATAAAGTAAAGCAAACAACAGAAAGTATTTTAGAAAAGAAATATCCTACTATGCATAAGTTAGCTCATGAGAGTAAAGCTATTCCTGGAGCTGATGAAACAGACATAGCTAAGATTAAAGATAGTCTATATAAAATACCTCAAGGTAAAACATCACCATTTGTTAGTTTTTCTTTATTGAATCCAGTACGTAAGAATATAGGCCGTCCTTTAATTCTTAAACTCCCTAGTGAATCATTGATCCCTGTACATACTCCAGGTGATCCTAATAACCATATAGGATACTTTGTTCTAGTAGATCAACATGGTTCTCCATTACATATGGTAGAACGTATTACTGCTTTAACAGAGTTAGACGAAGGTCTAATGCAGCCGGATACTAGTATGAATTCTATTCTAGTGCAAAGAGCTCAAGATAATATTCGTGGTAAAAATATTAAAGGTATGTCTATTGATAACGCTTTACCTATTTATACTAATCTAGTTGAACAAGAATTAATGGCTAGGCTAGAAAGCGGTATCTATGGTAAGAATGTAGAGATCTCGAATGTAAATGAAATCTATAAGATCATGTTATCTAGGACATTAAAGAATCAGATGACAAAAATCATATATATGCCAGTAAACATGGTAGAATATATGAGATACAAGATTCATCAAAATGGTGTTGGTAAAGCTTTAACTGAGGATTTAAGAATCCTTATGAGTATTAGAGCTATGACATTATTTAGTCGCTTAATGGGATCTGTTAAAAACTCAATTGGTATCACTGAAATTAATCTTAAGTTAGATGAAAGAGATCCTGATCCATTAAAGACTATTGAAATTGTTAAAAATGAAATATTAAGAGCTCGTCAGCAAAACTTCCCTATTGGTATTAGTACACCTATGGACTTAGCTGACTGGGTACAAAGATCTGGTTTAGAGTTTACATTTGAAGGTCATCCTAGAATACCTGACGTTAAGTTAGATTATAATCAGCATGGTGCATCTAACATTATGCCTGATGAGACTCTAGATGAAGATCTTCGTAAACGTACTATTATGGCTTATGGTTTATCTCCTGAAACAGTAGACAATGGTTTTAGTCCTGACTTTGCTACTACTGTAGTAGCAAATAATGCTCTTTTAAGTAAACGAGTGATAGTTATTCAAAAGACTATTCTAGCCCACTTAAAATCATTAGTTACTAAGATAGTTAGAGCTGACTCTGTAATACTAGATAGTATTAAATCAGTTATTGTTAAGAATCTGGTTGAAATTAAAGATCTAATGAAGTTAGGTGATAAAAAGATCAATGACGAAACATTAATTGATTTAGTGATAGATGAATTTCTTGAGATATTCTCTATAGAACTTCCTTTACCGGAAACTATCTCTATTACTAACCAAATGGATTCTTTTGATAAGTATCAAGAATTCTTAGATAAAGCTCTAGATGCTTGGGTAAATACGGACATGTTTAGTGAGCCTGTAGCAGGTAGTATCTCTGAACATATGACTACTATGAAAGCAGTACTTAAGTCTTATTATACTCGTAAATGGATTACTGAAAACGGAGTAATGGAAGAGTTAGGTGAAATTACTGAAAGTCTAGCTGATAGTAATATCTTTGATATACAACAGAAGTTCTCTTCTAAGATTATCTTAGAGGCTACTAAGTATGTCACTGGTATGCAAGAGATGGTTAAAGCTGCTAATAAAGACTTAAATAATTACCAAGTCAGTACTGATGGTGGTAGTTATGATGAAGGTAGTACAGATGGTGATGAGTTTGGTGAGATAGGCGAAGATGAAGGTATAGTCGCTGATGACACTGAAACTAATGATGCTACTAATGATGATAATGATGCTGTCAACAGAGATGATGCAGCTAATCAGAATAGCGATACTGAACAATCTGAAGATAATCCATCTATATAAACATTATAGACTACTAGGACATAATAGTCCTAGTAGTCTATAATAATATTAGTTTTTAGGTCCTGGTACTGAACCATTTGGTGCATTCATTGTGTTAGCAGAAAGTGTACCTGTGCAATTACCATTACCACTTACACCTAGATTTCCGTTTATGTTTAAGTTTCCATTAATAGTATTATTAGGGCATGTCCATGTAGTACTACCATTTACATTCACATTTACATTACCACCTATTTTAGCAGTAACGTTATTATTTATATCGATATCAAAATCATTAAAGTTCTGTATAGTTAGAGTCTTTTTAGTAGAATTCCATATGATCTGATTATTTTGAGTATCTTCTAGTGTAAATATGCCAGTCTTAGTATTTACTTTAAAGTCATATCCACTAGCTTCACCATCATTAGTAGAAGTATGAATATGTAAGTATTTCTTTAATGTACTCCATATAGAATAATAACTACTATTATCATCGTACTTTTCTAATGGAGTTTTTTTATTACTATATGAATACTGAACATGCTCTAGCCGTCTAATATCTGGCTCATGCATATATGTATCCCAAAAGTATTCATCATTATCAGCAAACCTAAATATTCTTACAGTCTCATTAGCATAGACATTAGGAGAGGTAATTCTATTTGTCTGACCATTTTGTACCCATTTAGCTAATACTGAATTACTTCTAGATACTTGGTTATTTTTACTTTTAGGTAAAGTTTTATTTTTAGATAGATCACCATCTAGATCAGATAATGTTTCAATTGGGACTACCACTATATAGTCTGTATTTAACTTCTTATCTTCTACTACTATACCTAATGAGTATAGTTTTAGTTGACTTTCACCATAGTTAGAGGTTGTCATTGCCAGTACCTATATATGAGATAGATAAATTGGTATAAGGTTCCCATTCTTTAAGATTAGCATTATATAATCTTAGTCTTGAAAAATATGTATTAGCTAATGAGAAATTAGGAATATTATTAACTTCTACATTATATAAGTCACCAAATGTATATTGCTCATAATAAAATCTAGATACATTAGTTTGAAAAGATGGATCAGTAGATATCTCTACTTCCATTAAATCTAAGTAATTAAATATAGAAGATGTAGGAGTTAAGTCAGCTTCTAATATAGGACCACTCCTTAACTGAGGTATAGTTAAAAGAAATCCATTACTGGTAGTATTTAAAGTCATTGTGTATTCGGTAATACTGGATAACTGACCTGCTGCTATTTGTTCTACTGTAAAAGTAACTATTCCAGTCCATGTACTACCATCACAACTAGCTCTAACGTAGTATGTACCTGGTTCATTAATATTTATATAAGACTCAGAACTAGAACTGGCAGTCACATATCCACTAATTGTATTGAATGTTACACTAGTAGATATCTGTACTATAAATTCATTTACTGAGCTACCACTTCCAATTTGAAAAGTAACAGCATATGGGAAAGTAGTACTTTGAAATAATGCATTATTATTCGGTTGTAAAATAGGTCCTAGTATACAGGCCATAGTAAAAATCCTTATTTTGAAGGTAGTTCTCATTCAATTGAGTCTAAAGATACTATTTTAAAAAAGTCTATCACATATATATTGTTTGAACCATACAGAAGGATATATAAATATGTTTAAATTTGATATGTTTAAAGGACATAATGTAATTGGGATTCAAGGACCTGCTAATAGTGGGAAAGATACATTTGCTGATATGTATAGCAATCAGTTTAATGTAATTAAACGTTCCATGTCTAAACAGTTATATATAGA
>JABEBX010019871.1_pt1 | contig 12918 bp, 9 predicted proteins | sample 7245971 | NCBI WGS metagenome assembly JABEBX01 (sample SAMN14506365, study PRJNA622280) | hot springs metagenome | biome: hot spring [ENVO:00000051]|acidic hot spring [ENVO:00002120]; feature: spring [ENVO:00000027]|sediment [ENVO:00002007]; material: sediment environment [ENVO:01001048]...
TGTTCCCACACTGGAGATTCTGGCCGCGGTTTCCATTCTGCGCCGCGAATTGCCGGACCTGAAAATCCGCGTGGTCAATGTGGTGGACCTCATGCGGCTCCAGCCCACCAGTGAGCATCCGCATGGCCTGTCCGATACTGATTTTGACGCGTTGTTTACCAGAGACAAACCGGTAATTTTCGCATTTCATGGTTACCCTTGGCTGATCCACCGCCTGACCTACCGCCGTACCAATCACAACAATCTCCATGTCCGCGGATACAAGGAAAAGGGGACCATCACCACGCCCTTTGATATGACGGTGCTCAATGACATGGACCGTTTTCATCTGGTGCAGGATGTCGTGGACCGTGTGCCGAAATTGGGGGTCAAGGCCGCCTACATCAAGCAAATGGTGCATGACAAACTCATTGAGCACAAACGCTACATTGACCGGTATGGCCAGGATCTGCCGGAGGTACGCAACTGGCAATGGGGTAATGCCAAATGAAAGCGTACAAAACCAGATCACGGTGGGCGATAAGCTGCGCGTTCTGAAGGCCGCAAAAAAGTCTGGGGAATTCGCGTGACGCCAGCTTTATCGAGCCAAGGCCGTCTGGGAATTTTTTTGACGGCTATAAAGGACTATGTTGGATGCGCCGCCTCGCGGAGAATTTATTCAGAGTTTTATCTTAATGAGGCAATCATTTATCATGGATACTAATAATCACATCAATACACCCAAAATTCCAGCACCGGCCAAGACCAATGCGGAGGCAATCGCTATGGCCCTGGAACCATCCGGCGGTACTGCTGCTGCGACAGGCCCGCAAGGGTTGACCAGTATTGAAGCTGCGGCGCGGCTCAAGCAGTTCGGTCCCAACGCCATCCCCGAGCACAAGCCTCATCCCATTCGTGCGTTCCTGTTGAAGTTCTGGGCACCGGTACCCTGGATGCTGGAAGTCACGTTCATACTGGAAATGGCCCTGCACAAGCCGATTGAAGCCATTATTATTGCCCTGCTGCTGACTGGAAATGCGGTGCTGGGATTTGTTGAAGAAGGCCGCGCCCAGGCGGCACTGGAAATTCTCCGCCATCGCCTTGAAATTAAATCACGCGTCATGCGGGATGGAAAATGGATGTCCTTGCCCGCCCGTGATCTGGTGCCCGGTGATTGCATTTATCTGCGCATGGGTGATATGGTTCCCGCCGATGCCCATCTTATTTCGGGAACCGTTGAAGTCGATCAGTCCGCACTGACGGGAGAGTCCGCTCCCGTAGAATTGGCACCCGGCGGCGAGGCCCGTTCAGGTTCTGTGGTTAAACGCGGTGAGGCGGCCGCGGAAGTGACCGCTACCGGGGCCAAAAGTTTCTTTGGAAAAACGGCGGAACTGGTGCGCGGCGCCAAAACCGTTGGCCACATGGAGCAGATTATTTTTTCCATTGTCAAATACCTCCTGGTGATGGATGTCGCGCTGGTGGTTGTTGTATTAATTTACGCCTTCGCCGTTGGTATGGCCTGGTTGGTTATTCTACCCTTCACTTTGATCCTGCTGGTGGCCTCGGTTCCGGTGGCCCTTCCCGCCACATTTACGCTTTCCCAAGCAACCGCATCGCTGGAAATGGCGGACAACAATGTGCTGGTCACACGCCTCTCGGCCATTCAGGAATTGGCAAGCATGCAGCAACTCTGTTGCGACAAAACCGGTACGTTGACGCTCAACGAATTGGCGCTGGAAAAAGTCCAACCGCTTAATGGCGCGTCGGAATCCGATGTTCTGGCGTTCGCCGCCCAGACCTGCGACGCCGGTACACAGGATCCCATTGATATGGCCATTCTGAAAAGATATCAGGAAAAACCAGTTGCTGATTTCCATTGGAGGCGGAGCAAGTTAATTCCTTTTGATCCCGCAACCAAACGGGCCGAAGCTGAATTGGAAATGAATGGGAAGAAAGCCCGTGCCATCAAAGGGGCACCGGCCACACTGACTGCATTGTGCAACAATTCTGGCAGCGGCATTAAAGAAGCGGAGGCTCTGGCGATGGCGGGCAACCGCGTGATGGGCGTAGCTGCGCAGACCGATGGTGAATTGAAAATGATCGGATTGCTTTCTCTGCGCGATCCACCCCGCCCGGAGTCGCATGACACCATTGCCAAACTTCAGGCATTGGGCATTCGGGTGCGCATGGTTACAGGTGACGGCCAAACCACCGCCCAAGCCATCTCCGCGCAACTCGGTATTGGAAACAAGTCGGCGGATCGCTCCGCTATTGAAAAAGGGGAACTGGATGCGGATGTATTTGCCGGCGTATTTCCAGAGGACAAAATCGCTCTGGTCCGCCAACTCCAAAACCGGCATATTATCACTGGAATGACCGGTGATGGCGTGAATGACGCCCCGGCTCTCAAGCAGGCGGAAGTTGGAATCGCTGTTTCTAATGCCACTGATGTCGCCCGTTCCGCAGCCAGCCTGGTGCTTACCAAACCTGGCATTTCTCACCTGCCCGACGCCGTTAACATTGGCCGCAAGGTCTACCGTCGTATGCTCACCTACACCACTAATAAGGTAACCAAAACCATTCAGGTGGCGCTATTTTTGAGTCTTGGCCTCTTAATTACCGGTTCTCTGGTAAGCACGCCCCGGCTGGTACTGCTGCTTTTGTTTGCCAATGATTTTGTCACCATGTCCCTGTCCAGTGATCGCGTGCGACCATCACCGCATCCGGATTGCTGGAATATCCGCGTTCTGATGTGGTCCTCCGCCACAATTGCCATCTCCTGGTTGCTGTATTGTTTTGCGGTGTTCTATGTTGGTCGGCATTTTCTACCTTTGCCGGCAACCCAAACACTGGTGTTTCTGGCCCTTGTATTCAGCGGGTTGGCCACGGTTTATCTGGTGCGTGAATCTGGCGCGTTCTGGAAGTCACGGCCAGGCACATTCCTGCTGTGCGCAACGGTCGGCGATGTCATAGTGGTTTCGGCCATGGCGGTTTTTGGCATTCTGATGGCACCCGTACCGGTCATCATGGTATTGGGATTATTGGCAGCAACCATCGTCATGATGCTGGTGTTGGATGTGGTTAAAAAACCGCTGCTGCGCCGCCTCGCAGGTACCTGATCAATTTATGAGGGACAACGAGTGCATACCGCAAGTTGCTTGAATATGCGGGATCAACCGCCTACGATAAAATTGTGGGTCAGGTGGAGATGCCGTGAGATGGCTTGAAGAAAGCGGGTTTTTATGCAGATGGGTAATGATGGGCCGTCAGAATCAATACAATTGCTGATTGCCGATGTGGATGGCACATTGGTTACCAACGATAAAATCCTCACGCCGCGCGCGATCGCGGCGGTGGCGGAATTGAAAAAAGCGGGAATTAAATTTGCCATTACCAGCGGACGTCCGCCGCTGGGAATGGAGATGCTCATTGAGCCGCTGGAAATCACCACGCCGATCTCCGCCTTTAACGGCGGGCTTTTTGTAAGGCCGGATTTGTCAATTATTGATCAGAAAGTTCTGCCTGCGGCTGTGGCGGGGCAGGTCATTAAAACCATTGCCGAACATCAATTGGATGTCTGGGTATACCGCGGCAATGACTGGTTCGCACTTTCTGAACATGGAACGCATGTGGACCGGGAAGCCTGGACAGTGAAATTCAAGCCCAAAGTGGTGAAGAATTATGCCAGCCTGCTGGACAATGTAGTTAAGATTGTCGGTGTAAGCGATGATCTTGCGGCGGTGGCCCGGGCTGAGGCTGACGCGCAGGAACAATTTGGCGATTATGTATCGGCAACGCGCTCACAGCCGTATTATCTGGATGTTACGCATCCGGATGCCAATAAGGGGGGCGTGGTCAAGCGGCTGGCGCAGGAGTTCAAGATTCCAACTTCAGGTATTGCCACCATCGGTGACATGCCCAACGATGTGCTGATGTTTGCGCACAGCGGATTGTCCATTGCCATGGGCAATGCCGGCACAGAAGTACAGCGGGCCGCACGGAGAGTAACCAAATCCAATATGGAAGAGGGTTTTGCCATGGCGGTGGAGAAATATATTTTGAAACGCGCGCCGAAATAATGGACGGATGTGCAGGCGTAGTGGCTGGTGGTTCAATGCCTTGGCGCTAATGATCATACAGGAGTTAAACATGGACATGGGCCTGATCGGATTGGGGCGTATGGGGTCCAACATGGTGCAGCGGCTCATGGCGGGCGGGCATCGATGCGTGGTACATGATGTAAATCCCAAGAGTATTGCGGAACTGGAGGCCAAGGGGGCGGTGGGGGCAAAAACACTCGAAGATTTTGTCAAAAAGCTCACCAAGCCGCGGGTTATATGGCTGATGGTTCCGGCGGGGGTGGTGGATGCCACGCTGGAAAAAGTTGGCGGCCTGCTGGACGCGGATGACATTCTTATTGATGGCGGCAATTCGTATTATCATGATGACATACGCCGGGCCAAAGCACTCAAGGAACGCAAAATTCATTATGTGGATGTTGGCACATCGGGCGGCGTATGGGGATTGCAGCGTGGGTACTGCATGATGATCGGCGGCGAGGTGGACATTGTAAAACACATTGACCCCATACTGGCCACGCTGGCCCCAGGCGTAACATCCGCCCCGCGCACTCCGGGGCAGGAAAAGCAGCCGGTTGGCACGGCGGAAAATGGCTACCTGCATTGTGGTCCGCATGGGGCGGGGCACTTTGTGAAGATGGTGCATAATGGCATTGAGTATGGCATTATGGCGGCGTATGCCGAGGGATTTAACATTCTCAAGCACGCCGACGCCGGCAAAGACAAACAACAGGTGGATGCGGAAACCACGCCATTGAGCAACAAGGAATTTTATCAGTATGATCTGAATTTGCCGGAGGTGGCGGAAGTGTGGCGGCGTGGATCAGTGATTGGTTCCTGGCTGCTGGATTTAACGGCCATTGCTTTGGCAAAAGATCCATCCATGGACAAATTTGCGGGGCATGTGTCGGATTCAGGTGAGGGGCGATGGACTATTACCGCGGCAATAGATGAATCGGTGCCCGCGCCGGTGTTAAGTGCGGCGCTGTATGAACGGTTCAGTTCGCGCGGGGAAGCGGAATTTGCGGATCGTCTGCTGTCGGCCATGCGGTTTGAATTCGGCGGGCATCTGGAAAAAGGGGGATGAATTTGTTGAGAGAAGTCAGGAGTGAGAGATTGGAAAAAGTTGTTCAGGCGGTCAAAAGAACCAGGGAACGAAAGTGTAAAGGTATTGCTTCACGACCCCTTATCACCGTTTTCGCTCATGCGTTCTTCACCCGCCGAATTCGCTATGCATACACGGCAATAGCGAATGGAAATAGCGCGTGGCTTGGCAAGGAATGCGGATTGATGGTATTGTCCATTAAAATCCTTGGCACCGAAGTATCAGCAGCGCCCAACGGGAAATGGAAAAACGACTATGCGTTCTGCATCAATCACCTCCCCCGCCTATGACACCGCCCGACACCCTGCTGACGGTTCTTTTATTTTGATACTCAACGGCGGTTCATCAAGTATAAAATTTGCCGCGTATACGGACAATGAGGCATTGATCCCGCTGGCCTTCGGGGAGGTGGAGCGTATTGGCACAAAAAATGCCGCATTGACCGCGCAGCGGTATGGGGTAAGACAAACAACACGATCCGCGATCCGCGCTGATTCGCACCATGCGGCCATCCGCCATTTGCTGGCGTGGATTGAATCCTCACTGGCGGGACATACATTGATTGCGACAGGACATCGCGTGGTTCTGGGCGGACCGCGGCTGATTCGCCATCGGAAAATAACCGCCATGGTGCTCAAAGAATTGAAACGACATATTCCATTGGACGAAACGCATTTGCCCCGGGAAATCGCGTTGATTCAGACGGTGGCTGAACACTATCCCAAAGTGGCGCAGTTTGCCTGTTTTGACACAGCGTTCCATCATGCCATGCCACAGAGCGCAAAACTTATGCCAATACCATGGAAATATTATAAGCAGGGTGTGCAACGGTTAGGTTTTCATGGTATTTCGTTTGAGTACTTAATCGGTGCGTTGTCGCGTGTGGCCCCCGCGGAAGTTCGGGGACGGGTGATACTGGCTCATCTTGGCTCCGGAGCCAGTATGGCTGCGGTACGCGATGGCCGTCCGATGGATACGACCATGGGTTATACACCGGCCGGTGGATTGGTCATGGCCACACGAACGGGGGATGTCGATCCTGGACTGCTGCTGCATTTGATGAGGTGTGAAAAGCTCACCCCGCGGGAAATGGAGAAATGGATCACGGAAAAATGCGGATTACTGGGTATAACCCAATGCACAGGCGATATGCGTGATTTGCTTAAACAATACAGCCGCGATCCGCGGGCGGCGGCGGCAGTGGATCTTTTCTGTCATAGCGCGCGGAAGTGGATCGGGGCGATGGCGGCCTCCATGGGCGGGCTGGATACACTGATTTTCTCCGGCGGCATTGGCGAACACGCTTGGCCGATTCGCCGCAATATCTGTGATGGATTGGCATTTTTAGGTATCGGATTGTTCCCTGACGCGAACCGGGCCAACCTGCCGCTTATATCGAAATCGGGAGCGGCGGTGCAGGTGCGTGTAATGGCCACCGATGAACAAATTCACATGGCGCATATTGTCCACCGACTGCTGCATGGATGACGCTGTGGCTGGGAACTGAAACCTTTCCCAATCTCACTGTTTTCGGAACCATTCATTTCCTGGTGGCATTCCGCTTGGGCGAGTTGCCGCGTTAAATCGGTGACACGCGATTCCAACTTTATGTTCTGTAATTCCAGTTCAGTCCCGATATTCATCGGGATTGGTAGACTTGTTCTGTGCGTACATCCATGCCGCTTTGACCAATCCCTATATCCAAATTCTTTTATTGGGTGGATAGCGTGGAATGCAGAAATCATAATGCGATTTTTTATGAAATGTTATTTGCCTTTTTTCTGGGGAGGACTAAACTTACATGTGGCTAGGCTTGTGGTGAATCTGGCAGGCTGAAAGGCCGTGAACGGTTATCAGATTTTAAACCGGTACGGGAAGTAGTAACGCATGACAATGCAAATGGAAACCGTCGATGTCCTGACCATTGGCGCAGGTGGTGGGGCATATCCTGCCGCCTTTCGTTTGGCTAAAGCCGGATTATCTGTGGTGATGACGGACCCCAAGGGAGTGATGAGTGGCAACTGTCTCTATGAAGGCTGCGTACCGTCCAAGGCCATTCGAGAGACTGGAGAGATATTGGAAAATCAACGCCGTTTAGCCAACTTGGGTCTCCCAGGGCAGGTGCAGGTCGATTACTCGCGTATTGTGGCCCATAAGGACGCCATTCAGGCCCGCCGCTATATCCAGCATGCACAGGAACTGGCGACTTGCCCTAATCTGCGGTTGATTTCCGGCAGCGCTCGAATTATTGACCCGCATAACGTCGCCGTGGTCACCGGTGAGGGCGAGTGCCGCTTTCATTGCCGACATATCATTATCGCCAGCGGTGCCGACGTCTTTATCCCCCCCATCCCTGGCACTGAGCATTGCCTGACCAGCCACGATCTATACAAACCCGACCCTATCCTCAAAATCCTTCCCGAACGTATGGTAATCATCGGTGGCGGCTATATCGGTATAGAGACAGCATCTTTTTTCGCCGCCTTTGGCACTCAGGTGATACTTCTGCAAAAAGGTCCACAAATCCTGTCGTGTATGGACGCGAACATGGTTGCAACGCTGTTGCCACTTCTCAACTCAAATATTAAGATAATTCTGAATGCCAAAGTGGAGCGGATTGAGGCAAGAGGCTCCAGACGGATGGTACATTATCGGCAAGGTGGAGTCGTCCAGCAAGTGGAAGGCGATGTGGCGCTCTTGGCCGTAGGACGCCATCCGGTGATTCCAGCAGGGACATCGGAGATTGGTATTGAGATTGGAAATCGCGGCATCGTCGTCGGCCCATCTCTGCAGACACGTTTTCCACACATTTATGCCGCCGGCGACGTCAATGGCAGGGTACTGCTTTTCCACGCTGCGGTACGCCAATCCCTGGTCGCCGCCCACAATATTCTAGGTGGGAATAGGGCGCTGGATTATGCCGATTTCCACAATGTCCCGACGACGATTTTCACTCTACCGGGAGCAGCCCATATCGGCCTGACAGCCACCCAGGCGGCGGCACAAGGGATAGAGGTGATTACCGGCGCTTACGATTTCAGTGAAGACTCCCGGGCGCAAATTCTCGAAGCAATGGGGGGCGGTATCCGGCTGTTCTTCGCGCCCGGCAGTTTACGCCTGCTAGGCGGATGGATTGTCGGCATCGATGCAGGCCAACTCATAGGAGAAATCGGTCTGGCGGTAGCCAACGGCTTGACCGCCTACAATTTGGCATCCTTTGCCGATCAGCATCCCATGAGTGCCGAAGGGATCAGCAAGGCCGCACGAAGTATCTTCTAAGTCTCTTGATGACACCAGGCGTTTCATAAACAGCTACTGATTTTGTATCTTAATAAATTTAATAGCTATTGAACCATTGGCCGAAATCCTCTAATCTACTTTTCTGGCCACACTGGCGTGGCTGGAGAAGTTTTCTACGGGAGTAAAAAAATGGTGGACACCTCGGCTATAGCCTGGATTTTGGAAGTGGCGGCGGCCTCCTTTGCGGGCGGCGTGTTAGGGTCGATCAGTGGACTTGGCGGCGGCATTGTAATTGTGCCGGTGCTGACGATTTTTCTGCACATGCCCATTGAGCAGGCTATTGGCGCCAGTATTGTTTCCGTGATAGCGGTTTCCAGCGGGGCGGGATCGGTTTATGTGTGCGATCATATTACCAATGTGCGTGTGGCGATGTTTCTGGAGCTATCTACCGCCAGCGGGGCGATTCTGGGAGCCGCGGTGCTGGCCAAATTTCTTAATGCCCAGACTTTATCAATTCTTTTTGGCCTGGCGCTGCTGCTTTCGCTGATTCCGATTTTGTTGAACATCGGAGAAGAATTGCCGAAGAATATCAGCAACGACCGTCTGGCCAATTTCCTTAAGCTCCATGGCTCCTATTTTGATAAACGCATGGGAAAGGAAATTTTTTACAACGCGGCCAATGTTCCGCCCGCCATGGGAATTATGTTCATTGCCGGCATCATGGCGGGCATTCTGGGCATTGGGGCGGGGGTGCTCAAGGTGCTGGCCCAGGAAATAGCCATGCATCTGCCGACAAAAGTTTCCACCGCCACCAGCAATTTTATGATCGGCGTGACCGCGGCGGCGGCGGCGGGGGTGTATCTGCATCGCGGATTGGTGCTGCCATACTTGGTTGTGCCGGTGGCAACATCGGTAGTGGTGGGGGCCTTGCTGGGCACAAAATTAATAGAAAAAATGTCCAATGCGCATATTCGCAAAGTTTTTGCGATTCTGCTGGGCATTGTGGGAGTGGAAATGCTGCTGCGTGGCTGCGGAGTAAATTTTTGATTCCGCTGTGATTGATTATGGCACAGCGTGGTTTTGCAATGGCTTCTGAGGATGATGAAAAAAAAATGAATACCGTCAATACACCATCACCTGTTGATCCGCTTCCTACCGGGAATCAACCGCACCCACCGGTGAAGGATGAATTTATCATTCAGGATGCCGCGGGGTGGGTTTTGCGCGGCGGCGTGATATTAAGCGTGGGGGTGATGATTCTGGGCTTGATAATCAGCTTTATACATTCTCCACCGAGCATAAAGGAAATGCAGCATGTGGTTTTCACCACCAATCCGGTGATGCTGTATAAGGGCGTCATGGCGGGTTCCGGAAAAAGTATTATAGATATCGGTCTGCTACTGCTGGTGCTGACCCCTATTACGCGGGTGGCGGTGTCCGTGGTGCTTTTTGCGGTGGTGGATCACGACTGGTTTTACACTTGGATCACATTTGCAGTGTTGCTGCTGACACTGATATCCCTGCTTTTCCTGCACTAAGTTAGGGCGTGGCAATTTTACCGTACCACCCCCGAAATTGTCGCGAAATGAGCCTGATTAGACGCATTGTGAAGACGTTTTCAACGGTCAATGCGGGTGGGGACACCCGCGCTCCCAGGATTGCCCGGAAAAATTGCCACGCCCCTAAGTTATTGTTTCACGATCCCTAATTCGTCCGGAACCGGGCATGGGGTATAATCAAGTGGCATTGGAGAAGTGCCACTAAACAGGATGCATCCGATGGTCGACATCATTTTGTATTTTCAGATTCATCAGCCCTTCCGCCTGCGGCGGTACAGTATTTTTGATTCCGATTCTGATTATTTTGACACGCAGGCCAACCGGCGATACACCCGGGAAATCGCCCGCCGCAGCTATATACCCGCCACCAAAGCGCTGCTGGAATTAGCGAAGGAATATGGCAACTCCTTTCGCGTGACACTGGGTGTAACCGATACCGCGCTGGAGCAATTTGCGCAGGACGCTCCGGAAGTGGTGGCATTATTAAAGCAACTTGCGGCCTCCGGATGCGTGGAATTTCTGGGGGAATCATCGCATCACAGCCTGGCGTGCATGTATTCACCCGAAGAATTTGCCGATCAAGTGCATATTCACAGCCGGTCTCTGGAGCATCTTTTTGGACAAAAGCCGGCGGTGTTCCGCAATACCAATCTCATTTACTCCAATGAAATCGGACGGCAGGTGGCGGCATTAAACTTCCAGGCGGCCATTACGGAAGGTTGGGAGGGCGCATTGGGAAACCGCAGCCCCGGCCATGTTTACAAAATGCCGCGCGAGCGGCTGAAACTGCTTTTGCGGCACTATCATCTCAGCGATGATCTATCCCTGCGGTTTTCCGCCCATGATTGGATGAACTGGCCTCTGATGGCGGATAAGTACGCCCGCTGGCTGCACGGCACTGGAGCCGAGGGAGAATATTGCCTGCTGGGGATGGATTATGAAACATTTGGCGAACGGCATTCCGCGGAAAGCGGGATTTTTGATTTTCTCCGGGCCTTGCCGCGCTTTGTACTGGAACAAGGGGACCGCTTCAGCACGCCATCGGAAGTTATCAAGGCGTATCAGCCGGTGGTGGAATTAAGCGTGCCGCGCAATATATGCTGGACTGATGTGCAGCGGGATTTATCGCCGTGGCTGGGTAATGCCATGCAGGCCAACGCGTTACAGGAACTTTACCGTCTGGAGCAACCGATCAAAGAATCCGCCGATGCGATGCTGCTATCCACCTGGCGGAAACTTAGCTCCAGCGATCATTTCCTGTATATGAACACCCGTTTTTTTGGTGATGTCAATACGCCCAGTTTCAGCATCTATGAATCCCCTTATGACGCATACATGAATTATATGAGCGTGCTGGACGCATTGGCCGCCCGAGTAAAGTCGTAAGGACGGTTTAACATGATGAAGATTGCAATGGTTCCTGTAACGAAAAAATCCTTTTCCTGTACTATCGCCGCCACTCTGGCTGCGCTGCTTGGATCTGTTTCCATTTCCCCGGCTCTTCAGGCGCAGACGCCATCGGCAAATTCTTCCTCTGCGGTATCCGCCCAAGCCTCAGCACTGCTGGCCCAGGGGCTGCGGGATTTATCCTCGGAACGCTACGCCGTGCGGCAAAAGGCCACTAAAATCATTCAGACCGCTTTGGGATTGCAGTTGAAATCCATTATCAATGCCGGTGGACCGGAGCAGGCCACACGCTTGATCAAGCTATTGGATTTCAACATCAACCTCGATCGCTGGACCATGTCGGTAATCAAATTGCCGCAGGAAAAACGCATGGCCATGTTTGACTGGGGAATTCAACCCACCGTGTTGCCGCTGGTGGGGGCCGCGTTTGCCCGCCGGGCTGAAGTGCGGGCGACCGCGGCAACGGGGTTGGCGAAACTGTCCGGCAATAACAGCAATTGGATATTGGATCGGCTATTGGGCGACTCGCGGCGGGTGGTGTATCTTTCCACCATGGCGGCGCTGTGGGACCACAAGCCATCGGCCAAGATGGTGCAAATTGTGTTCCACCGGGCGGTGGGCAACATGACCATGTACAGCGGCGCCACCACCCGGCAACTCGTGAAGTTCAACGGTCAGAAAATTTTCATCATGCACTTTGTTAATTACTGGCAGCAGGCCCAGGACGGGCAGTATGCGGCGCAACTCCTGGAGCATTGGCATCCTGTGCAGTTAAAGGCCATGCTGATGAACTACACGGAAAAGCTGGCACGCAATGCCGGTGCCAATGACATTCTCCAGAACCCCAGCATGTTGCAGGGGCGGAATTTTATACATCTCTTTACGCAGTACAAACCGCTGCTGGCCGCGCCTTATTTGTTGAATCTCATCTGCCGGCCGCAGACCAATCAGATTAATTTTATGTTCAATAACCAGAGTGTTCACTGGGACAACCGCACGATTCCCCTGTATCTGCTGGTGCTGCTGTCCGGCCACAAGCCGCAGCATTACCACTTTTTCAAATCCGCCCTTTATGGCGGAAGCTGGCTGTTTAACACGCAGGTGCAGGAAGAAACCACCATTAAGGCGATGCTGAAATTCTGGAAACAGCGCGGCGTGGTTCCCATTCCACCCATTCAACCTGGCGCCAAACCGCCCGCAAGAGCACCTGTTCCAGGTCCCGGATTGGCTGTACCCGCCATCTCCATCCCCGCGATCCCCGCCGGCCCCGTTATCCTCCAGCACCTGCCAGCCAAAGGGGTTGCCAAATGATGTCCACGACCGGCGTTTATGAAATTCCGGACCGTCCTGCAACACTGGTTTCCGGTTAAGGGATTGTGAAAGAATAAATTCGCACTTTCTGGCGCAGAAGTTTTGGCCGCCCAACCTCAGATAGCCATTTTTAGCCGCGTGGCCTTGGCCCGCGCGTCCCCCCACGTTTAGCGGGGCCGCCAGGCGGCCAGCGTTCACTCCGCGAGCCGCGGGGTTTATCCCCGCGGTACGACACCCG
>JABEBX010022072.1_pt1 | contig 12907 bp, 14 predicted proteins | sample 7245971 | NCBI WGS metagenome assembly JABEBX01 (sample SAMN14506365, study PRJNA622280) | hot springs metagenome | biome: hot spring [ENVO:00000051]|acidic hot spring [ENVO:00002120]; feature: spring [ENVO:00000027]|sediment [ENVO:00002007]; material: sediment environment [ENVO:01001048]...
TGCAAGACCTGCAACTTTCGAAGCGTTAAGTATAAACTCGGATATATTGCGTCTTATAAATGTGATCATGTTTTCTATGGATGTTGTTATATTCCTGATGTCTTCCGGACACCAGCCCGCAAGTTCAAGTGCCTTGCCAAGTACGACGAGCTCCTTCTCGGGTCTGTCGAGTTCGAGTGCCTCGGCAAGCAGCATATAACCCGAATTAAGCATTCTGTCTTCATAACGATTATGAAGTTCCATATATAGTTCCTGCAAGCGTTTATAAAAAAGCTCCGGATGATTAACCCAATCCATTAATTTTGCAATGGTCGGGGCCGACTCCCTGAGAATAAGCGGATCGACGTGTTTTGTTCCAATGACATTACCGAATCGTTCCCAGTCTTCCGATGTTGCCAGGAGAAAATCGATGATCTGCTGGAGGAGTATATTTTGCTCTTTATTCCTTGACATAATGGGAACAATAACCCTCTTAAGGGTTTCATAGGTTTGTGGTTTTGATTGTTCGATTATATATAATGTTTGCGCAAATTCGACAGGCGATACTGGCATGCCAAGGCCTGAGAGAAAATTATAAACCCTTGTGGTAAACTTTATTGATTCTTTGACTTCCATAACGCGTTGTAGGCCTTCTTTTGATCCGAACTGTCTTTTAGCAGGCTTCCGAGTGAGGGTATCGATACATCGTTTTTACCGATACCGGCCGATGCCATCGATACGGACCAATCGATGATCTCAGAAAGACTTGGCGGCCTTTTTAAATCCTGTGCATTGATAAGAGAAAGCATATTGTTTATCGTCTCAAGAAAGTCATCCGATACGATACCATGTAGTTTCGTTTTGATTATCTCCATCTGACGCGCGTTGTCGGGCATGTTCATGTAAAGATATATACATCTGCGTCTCAACTCATCGGAAAGTTCCCTTGCGTTGTTGCTCGTCAGTATAACGAATGGTATTGATTTCGCCTTTAAGGTGCCTATTTCAGGTATGGTAATTTGATAATCGCTAAGTACCTCAAGCAAAAGTGCCTCGAAAGACGGTTCCGACTTGTCGACCTCGTCGATAAGCAGTACAACCGGCTCCGGCGATGATATTGCCCTAAGTAACGGACGCTTTATCAGAAACTCTTCCGAAAAAAAGGTGCTGTTGAATTTTTTCAATTTATCCATTGCTGGTGAGAGTCCTTTGGTATCTTTCAGGATATCATCGATTTTGTCTTTCAGAAGCTGGGCATAGAGCAGTTGTTTTGAATATTCCCATTCGTATATCGCCTTCGTATCATCGATCCCCTCGTAACACTGGAGCCTTATAAGATCGAGATCAAGAGACTTTGCTATTGCCTTTGCAAGCTCTGTTTTCCCGACGCCTGGTTGTCCTTCCACAAGTAACGGCTTAGAAAGTAGTGCGGATATGTAAACCGATGTTGATATATCTTCGTTGGATATATAACCTGCGCTTCTCAAGAGTTCCGAGATCTCTTCCTGTGACTTAAATTGTTTTATTTTTTTCATAAATTACCTCTTTTTTGTTTTTTATCGCTGCATCCGGTTCCCTCAGGTACCTTGGTACGAAGGTTGACGCAGGTACCGGAGCAGTATTGTAAAGTCTTCCATGGGAAATCAGGGTTAAAGATGCGTTCATTTGCATAACATCAAGCTTAATCATGTTTACGGTTGATGTATATATTTTGTTCAATACATCTTTATATCGCTCTATACCCCAACCCACGATATTAACGTTATATTGCCTTGTATATGTGCTTACACCTATTTTTAATACCTGCTCCGACACTGTTTTCTTTAATTTGCCTTCTTTAGGCATATATTCCGCACAATAAATATTACTGTTTTTACCATCTATCGCGGCAACAATAATGCCGTCCAAATGTTTCAATGTTTGTGCCATTGCATCGAGCGTGGATACAGGTAGAATTGGTATATCAAGGGCCATGCCAATACCTTTTGCAAGGCTTAGTCCTGTTCTTAAACTGGTAAATGTTCCAGGACCTGCAGATACTACGATTTCTTCAAGTTCATCCTTTTTATAGCCTGTGGATTTCAACGCAGTATCGATGGTTTTAACTGCAAGACTTGTTACTGTAGACGGCTTTTCTATAACAACGGATGAGATCAGGTATGCGTCCTTTGCAATACCTATGCCCATATATCCGAGTGCGGTATCTATAACGAGCCTGAGCATAGTTAATGGTGCGTAGTTATAATCCTGCTTATATCATTATAAAACACAAATACGGTAAGTAAGATTATAAATAAAACCCCGAATTGTAATATAGCGATCTTTACTTTCTTATTTATAGGTTTTCTTATGGCGGCCTCGATGAGCGTGAACATCACGTTACCTCCATCCAGTACCGGGATGGGCAGGATGTTGAGTATCGCAAAGTTGATACTGATGAGTGCCATGAAATACATGAGTGCTTCTATACCCCTTTTTGCCTGATGTGCAGCCTGCTGTGCTATAAGTATGGGACCTCCCAGATCCTTTGTGGGTATCTCGCCCTCTACGAGTTTAACGAGGGATAGCCCAACAAGGTATGATATACTAACTGATTCTTTGCCCGCAAGGACTACGGATTCCAATGGATTGCTTTTTTTTATGTTATAATCGCCGGCAGGGATTATGCCTATAATGGGAGTTTTTACGGGCTCTCCGAAAATATTCTTCTCTGTTTTTATTTCAGGTTTTACTTTTACAATAAATGGCTGACCTTTGCGTAGAATGGTGATCGACATAACTTTATCGGCGTTACCAACGATGATCTTCTTCATTTCATCCCATTCGCTTACCTTTGTGCCGTTTATCTTTACTATAGTGTCTCCTTTTTTAATGCCTGCGGCATAAGCAGGACTGCCTTGCATGACATCTCCAATGGTTGGTGTCATATAGGGCACGCCATGCATAAATACGATCCAGAGGAGGAACACGGCGAATATCCAATTTGAGAGAGGTCCTGCAACAAGGATCAGCAATTTTTTCCAGTTAGCTTGAGTTGCATAGCTCCTTGCCTGATCCTCCAGAGGAATAGGCTCTTCTGTTTCATCATAATTTTCACCCACCATCTTAACATATCCTCCCAATGGCAGGATGGCCAGCCTATACTCCGTTTCACCTATTTTTTTCTTTAAAACTGCAGGGCCGAACCCTAAAGAAAATACAAGAACCTTTACATTGAACAATTTTGCGAATAGAAAATGTCCAAGTTCATGAACGAATATGAGAATTGATATTACAATTACAGCAGATATTACGGCTAACACAGTTTATTTATCCTTTCTTGAACATATTTTTTAACCTCTTTATCCATAGCCAGTATATCATGGATAGAGTTAACAGGCTTATAATAATATCTATTGAGAGTATATTCAACGATATTCGCTATGTCCGTAAACCTGATCTTGTTCTCGAGAAATGCTTTTACGGCTATGTCATTTGCCGCATTCATAACGACTGCTGAATCGTCTCCCTTTTTTATGATATTCATAGCGATTTTAAGACATTTAAATTTCTTTAAATCGGGTTGAACGAAGTTCAATACCCTTATTTTTTTGAAATCAAGCTTTGTCATTCCGAGCACAAGCCTTTTTCTCATGTTCATTGCATAAGCAATGGGCAGTTTCATATCTGGAACCCCCATCTGCGCAAGTACCGCACCATCAGCCAATTCTATCATCGAATGTATAATACTCTCAGGATGGATGATAACATCTATTTGAGATGGTTTGAGGTTGAAAAGCCATCTTGCCTCTATCATCTCAAGACCTTTGTTCATCATTGTGGCGGAATCTATTGTTATTTTTTTACCCATTTTCCATTGTGGATGTTTCAGAGCCTGCTGTGGAGCAATGGTCTTCAAATCCTTCGTATCCACGTTTAAAAAGGGGCCGCCAGAAGCCGTCAGTATTATTTTACGCAGTTCGTTGTGAATCTCGCCGTGCAATAGCTGGTATATGGCACTGTGCTCGCTGTCAACCGGTATAAGAAGTTCGTCGCTTCCTTTGATATCCTTTATTTGTCGTCCACCCGCAACCATAACCTCCTTGCTTGCGAGCGCTATCTTTTTTTTCTCTTTGAGGCCAAGGTATGTCGGCATTAGAGCATCAAGTCCGAGTATAGCCATAACTATAAGGTCGACACTGTCGAGCATGGCAAGTATATTTAGCCCTTCCTGTCCCCAAAAGAATTTTGTTTTTGGAAATTCTTTTTTCAGCAAAACGGCATCTTTTTCATCTATGACAGATGCATACTCGGGAGAAAAAAAATTTATCTGTTTTCTGAGCAGGTTGATGTTATGACCTGCTGCCAGTGCTTTGACATTGAAAAGATCCTGATATTTTTTTACGATGGACAGCGTTGTTCTGCCAATACTGCCGGTTGATCCGAAGAGAGCAATATTACTCATTCAAAGGATACCCATGGGAAATGTTTTTCTGTGTAATAAGCTGATCGCCTGTCATTCCAAAACGCCTTTCTCTCTTTTGAAAATTTATTATGGATCTCAGAAATTCTTCCTTGGTAAAATCGGGCCAGAGGGTTTTAGTGATGTAAAGCTCAGTATATGCTATCTGCCAAAGCATAAAATTGCTTATTCTTTTCTCTGCACTTGTTCTGATAAGAAGATCCGGATCGGGTATGCCTTTTGTAAACAAATATCTACCGAATACCTCCTCATTAATATCATCTATAGCGATCTTTTTGTTCTGTATATCTTGGATGATAGATTTTACAGCCTCGACGATCTCATATCTTCCGCTGTAGCTAAGCGCTATAACGACCCTTGTACCGATATTGTTTTTTGAGCGAATGCAAACGTCCGATATTAATTCCCTTAATTCAGGAGAAAGGCTTTTCAAATCTCCTATAATAGAAAGTCTGACTCCCTTTTTTATCAGATTAGAACTTTCTATTATAAGGTATCTGTGAAGTAATTGCATAAGTGCATCAACTTCCTCTTTTGGTCTATTCCAGTTTTCTTTTGAGAAGGCATACAGTGAAAGCACTTTTATCCCAATATTTGAGGCTGTTTCCACGATCTGTTTTACAATTTTAGACCCCTGTTCATGACCTTTAACTCGAGCCATATGCCTCTTCTGTGCCCATCTTCCATTCCCGTCCATTATTATGGCAACATGATTTGGCAGATTTTTCTTATCTAATTTTTTTAATAGTTCACCGTATATTGACATGAAATCAAATTAACACACAAAACTCTATAATTCAATAACGTTTTTGGATAAGTTGATATTTGAAAAAAATTTTCCGCTTGTATGTTGTAGAGTTTATTGACCTTTTATTAATATGAATGTTAGATAAAGTACTTATGGATAAAAATAAAAAGGCTACACTGTTGTTCGTATTGACGCTTGTAATACTCATATGCATCAGGCTTGTATTCATATTCACTCTCAACCTGAGTGATGATGAAGCGTATTATTGGCAGTATGCAAGGCATTTATCTCTGAGCTATTATGAACATCCACCTCTCGTCGCATGGTCAAACTATCTAATGATTAGACTTTTTGGCAGTACTGCTTATGCCGTAAGAATGTCGGCATTGCTCTATTCCATAGGTGATTCAATACTTGTTTGGTTGATTGCAAACAGGATACTGAAAGATAAAATGAAAGCATTTTTATCTGTACTCGCTTTGAACATAATTCCAGCTTATGCGATAGGCGGGCTCATGATGTTGCCAGACGCACCTCTCGGGTTCTTCTGGCTTTTAACCATGTACTTTCTGATGAAGGTGTTTCTCGATGACAAGGGTCAATACTGGTATGCGGCAGGCGTTGCACTTGGGTTTGATATGCTCAGCAAGTATCACTCGATCTTTGTACCTGTATCGGCTTTGGTTTTCATGATTCTTTCAAAAGAGGACAGAAAATGGTTCAAAGACATAAGACCATATGTAGCAGTGATTATTGCGTTGATAATTTTTTCGCCCGTCATTATTTGGAATATACAACACCACTTCGAGTCACTCGGGTTTGAGCTTGTATCACGCAATCCTAACTTTCATATCAGCATAGATAAATTTTTTACCTTCCTTGGTTCTCAGGTTGGATTCATTTCTCCCCTTGTATTTTTTCTTATTATATACGCAATATACTATGGATTTAAGAGATACTATGCGGGCTTGAAAAGGGGTGACATTCCGAGAAGTTTTGCCGAAGACGCCTCGGCGAGGCAATCTTCATCTCAAAACAAAGAGTACTTATTCCTCTCAAGTTTTGCCGCACCCATTATCCTGTTCTTTTTTGCGGTAAGTTTTCTCGTTGATTCCAAGCCCAACTGGGCATTAATGGGATATATACCTGGTGTGATTCTGTCTGTACAGTTGTCATACGAAATGCTGAATAAAAACTGGTTTAGAAAATATCTCTGGGTTGGATGGACATTGGCATTTTTATTTACCATGATCATCCATATTCAGTTATATTATCCTCTGATCCCTCTGAAACCAGCAGATACGGATCTTACCAACGATCTTTATGGGTGGCATACCGCGGGAAAGGCTGTTATGGAAGCATATCAATCGCTTGAGAAAAAAGGGCACACTTTTTTATTTACGCACAAGTATCAGCTTTCCAGTCAGCTCGCTTTCAATGCGCCGGGTCAACCACAGGTATACACATCGAATAAAACTGGCGATTCTTACCATGATTGGGGCTATAATGTTACATCTGCACTTGATGGCTGGAATGCTGTTTATATCAATGACAATAGTTTTAGGATAGATCCATACAAGCAGTTCAAATGTAGAAAATGGAAGCAATTGCCTCCTTTGAATATTTATCGCTATGGTCATTATGCAAGAACATTTTACATATATAAGTGTTACGATTTCGAAGGGATAATCAAATGAAGGTACTGATTATTATTCCGACCTACAATGAATCGGAAAATATAGAGCGGCTTGTGCATGAGGTGTTAAAATATCTTCCAGATACGGAAATACTGATCATTGACGATAACTCCCCTGATGGAACGGGAACGATTGCGGACAATCTTGCAGGTCAGAATAGAGCCATACATGTTATACACAGACCAAAAAAGATGGGCATGGGTAATGCCTATAATCAGGGATTCAGGTATGCAATAGAACATGGATACGATGTCGTGTTTGAGATGGATGCTGATTTTTCTCATAAGCCATCTGACCTCCCGAGATTATTGGAAAAGCTTAACAATAACGGACTTGTGATTGGATCACGGTATGTCGAAGGAGGAGGAACGGTAAATTGGGGTGTTTCAAGACAGTTTATAAGCAGGTCTGGAAATCTCTATGCAAGGTTGATACTCGGCATGAACACGAAGGATATTACAGCGGGATTCAGGTGTTATAAGGTAGAGGCATTGAAGAAGATCAATCTTGATCAGGTAAAATCCGACGGATATGGATTTCAGGTAGAAATGGCTTATATGATAAATAAGGCAGGTTACGGTATAAAAGAAGTACCGATTATATTCGAAGACAGAAGAGCAGGGCAGTCAAAAATGTCGAAAGATATCGTTATAGAGGCCTTCGCAAGAGTATTGATGATAAGGTTGAAGCGATAAAAAGACAAGATAGTTATTACTTAGTTAGATTAACCCAAAAAATGCAATAAGGGAATTTTTATGTGTTATTGTATGTTCCAATTATGAAGATATTAAACGGTATAAGGGTGCTTGATCTTACGAGACTGCTTCCGGGTCCTTTGCTTACCATGTTCCTTGCCGACCTCGGAGCAGAGGTTATAAAAATAGAAGATACGGATCAAGGTGATTATCTGAGATGGATGTCTGTTGCCGGTAAAGGCCCTGACAACCTTTTTGAGGCATTAAACAGGGATAAAAAAGGTATAAAGCTCAATCTTAAAGTGCCTGAAGGTATCGAGATTTTCAAAAAGCTTGCAGAACACGCCGACGTAATTGTTGAAGGCTTCAGACCTGGTGTTATGGATAGACTTGGTTTAGGCTATGATGTGATTGAAAAAATGAATCCAGCTATTGTATACTGCTCTCTATCAGGGTATGGAAAAGATGGGCCGTATTCATCACATGCGGGGCATGACCTTAATTATATAGGAATTGCCGGTGTGCTTGGTGTAACAGCTGGTAAGGATAAACCGGTAATACCTGGCGTACAGATAGGTGATATCTCAGGCGGCAGCATCACGTCATTTGGAGCAATTATGCTTGGGCTTTACCATAAACAAAAAACAGGCAGGGGTTTGTATCTCGACATTTCAATGGTAGATAGCCTTATAAGTTTTATGACCCCTTATCTGCCGTACATAAAGATGGATTTAAAGAGGGGGGAAATGGAGCTTGCAGGAAGTATTCCCTGTTACAATGTTTACAGGACAAAGGATGACAAATTCTTGACGCTTGGAGCACTTGAACCGAAGTTCTGGGACAGATTTTTACAGATGATAAACAGAACCGATTTGATAGGCGAACAGCTCGCAAAGGATGATGACTTTAAGCGGGTGTACAACGAGGTGCAGAAGATTCTTATCTCAAAGACAAGGGAGGAATGGATAGAATTCTTCAAGGGAGAAGATGTATGTGTAGAACCTGTGAATGAGTTGAATGAATTGCTCAACGATCCTCATATTAAACATAGAGGAATGTTGGGTTACGTTGACACGCTTAAAGGCAGATCATGGACTATAAGAAATCCATTTTATAAAGATAAGAGCTACAGCGTATCTCAAAAGGCTCCTATGCCGGGTGAACATACTCTTGAGATTTTGAAGCAGGCAGGATACAATGATGAAGAAATAGAGGAATTGAAGAAAAGGGGTGTAATTTAGTAAGGATGAAATAGATAGGGTATTGTTAAAAATATGATGTTACCCTACCATTCGGATGGACTTAGCCCCGAAGCAGTCTTATGATATTGAGGGATTGCTTCACTTTGTTAGAAATTACATCTACATGAATATAAATACAATATAACAAGGAGTTATTATATGAGAAAAGCTAAGATCGAAAGGAAGACAAACGAAACCGAGATCCATGTTGAACTGGATCTGGATGGTACTGGTAAGGCTGAGATCGATACGCCTATAGGATTCCTCAATCACATGCTTGAATTGTTTACCTTTTTTTCAAGGATCGATCTTAAACTCAAAGCAGTCGGTGATATAAAAGTGGATTTCCATCACACGGTCGAGGATGTAGGTATAAGCATTGGTGAAGCCTTTTTTAAAGCTCTTTCAGATAAAACCGGTATACACAGGTTCGGCCATGCAGTAACACCTATGGATGAAGCCCTGTCACAGGTAATCGTTGATATAAGTGGAAGGCCGTTTTTAGTTTATAAGCCTATCGAACTTCCTGAAAAAATCGGTGAAATGGATTCAGAATTGTTCGAAGTATTCTTCCAGGCATTTGCTTTCAGAGCAAGGCTTACACTGCATGTAAACATGCTTTATGGAGATAACGGACATCACATTGTGGAATCATGTTTTAAGGGACTTGGGAGGGCATTACGACAGGCTGTTAAAGTAACTGAAAAGGACGTACCGAGTACCAAGGGAGTTATATAAATGATGAAGTTCGAGGGTTGAAAGTTAGAAAGTTAAAAATTTATAGATTAGAAAAGATAAATTATGATAGTTATTGTTGATTACGGGATGGGAAACTTACGAAGCGTTGAGAAGGCGATTGCATCTATAGGTGCTTCATCCGCGATATCGAATGATTCTCATGTAATTCTCAAAGCCGATAAACTAATAATACCCGGTGTAGGCGCATTTGGTGATGGAATGAAAAACATAAGGTCTTATGGTATAGAGGATGCGATAATCAGCTTTGCAAGTACGGGTAAGCCCCTGCTTGGTATATGCCTTGGAATGCAAATGCTTTTTGAGAACGGCGATGAAAATCCCGGCATAAAAGGTTTGTCCCTGATAAAGGGAAGTGTAAAGTCTTTTGATCACGGTCTCTTTAAAGATAAAGGGCTCAAGATACCACATATAGGATGGAATATAGTAAGACAGTCAAAAAAAAGTTTTTTGTTTGACGGTATCCCGGATCATAGTTACTTTTATTTCGTACATTCGTATTATCCTGTTCCGGAAGAGGATGTCGGTATAGGTGTGACGGATTATGGTATAGATTTTACGAGTGTTATTCAAAAGGATAATATTTTAGCTACTCAGTTTCATCCTGAGAAAAGCCAGCAAAACGGGTTGAGGTTGTTGTTGAATTTCATAAATTATAGAGGCTGAAATGCATATAATACCGGCTGTAGACATAAAATCGGGCAAATGTGTAAGGCTATGGCAGGGGTCGTTTAATCGCGTTGATATATACGGAGATGACCCTGTAGGAATGGCATTGAAATGGGAAAAAGAAGGTGCAGACATGCTTCACATTGTTGACCTTGATGCCGCTGTTACAGGGAAGCCGGTGAACAGGGACTATATTAAAGAGATATTGAAAGCCGTACATATACCGGTTCAGATTGGCGGAGGCGTGCGAGGCATAGATATGGTTGAATATTATATGGAGCATGGAGCAAGCTCTATTGTTATAACAACATTTGCCTATGAACATCCGGAAGAGGTGATAAAAATTGCAAAACAGCACCCGCAAAAAATATCCATTGGCGTTGATGTACTTTCAGGCGCCGTGGCAATTAAGGGTTGGACTCAGACAGGCAATGTGTCTCCGTATGAATTTATAAAAAAATTCAGCGGTGTCCCGATATACGCATTTATAGTTACCGACATTTATAAAGATGGCACACTCAGCGGGATAGAACCCAAAAGGATAAAAAATGCCCTTGAAGGAATATCAGAGTCTGTGATCATATCCGGAGGCATATCGAATGTCGATGATGTCAAAAAATTAAAGCAGATAAAAAATAAAAATATTACAGGTGTTATAATAGGAAGGGCACTTTACACGGGTGCAATAAAATTAAGAGATGCAATGAAAGCTGCCAAATAATGCTTACGAAAAGAATCATACCATGTCTCGATATCAAGGATGGAAGGGTTGTAAAGGGTATAAATTTCGTTTCCTTAAGAGATGCCGGAGATCCTGCGGATAATGCCGTTGTGTATGACAGAGAAGGTGCAGATGAGATCGTGTTTCTTGATATAACTGCATCAAGCGAACACAGGTCAACGCTGATCGATGCCGTGGAGAGAACAGCCAATGCGGTGTTTATGCCCCTTACTGTAGGTGGAGGGATCAATGAGCTTGATGATATAAAAACACTGCTGCGAGCAGGTGCTGATAAGGTATCAATAAATACACAGGCGGTTATTAAGCCGGACTTCGTGAAACAAGCCTCATACCGTTTTGGAGCACAGTGTATCGTTGTTGCGATAGATGCAAAGAGAATATTACAACATGGTAAGGACGGAGGAGGCTCTACGAGGGACGGGCAAGTTACGGGATGGGAGGTATACATATACGGGGGCAGAAAGGCTACAGGCATAGATGCTTTGGAATGGGCTGTTCAGATGGAAAGGGCAGGTGCAGGTGAGATTCTTCTTACAAGTATCGACAGGGACGGTACTAAATCGGGTTATGATATAGAGCTTACGTCGGAGATAACAAAAAGGCTTAGTATCCCTGTAATAGCATCGGGTGGTGCAGGAAATATGGAACATTTTTATGAAGGTTTTGTTAGGGGAGGCGCCGATGCTTGTCTCGCTGCAAGCCTGTTTCATTTCAGGGAGCTTTCGATAAAAGAACTCAAAAAGTATTTGCAAAATAAAGGCGTGGCAGTAAGGATGGTGTAGGACGATGGAAATCTCTTTTAAAGCTATGAATGAGAAAGTTAATTCAAAAGATGCGGTAAGGAAATTTGTTAATCAATATGAATATCGATGAATTGATTAAAAGCATAAAATTTGACGATAAGGGGCTTGTTCCTGCTATTGCACAGGATTATGTAACAAACGACGTACTGATGCTTGCATACATGAATGAAGAGGCTTTGAAAAAAACCCTTACGACAGGCAAGGTTCATTATTATTCAAGATCGAGGAAATTACTCTGGTTGAAAGGTGAAACATCAGGACATTTTCAATATGTTAAATCTATATTTTATGACTGTGATGCGGATGCAATTCTTGTTAAGGTTGAACAAATAGGCGTTGCATGTCATACAGGACACAGGAGTTGCTTCTTTTCTGAGTTTGTTGACGGCAATGTAATAGATATAGAGAAACAGCCTAAAACAGTGCCGCAGGATTCAAAGATTCTTGATGCTGTTTACAATATAATTCTTCAGAGGAAATACAATCCGCCGGAGAAATCTTATGTTCATTCACTTCTTAAAAAGGGTGTAGAAGCTATCAATGAGAAAATCATGGAAGAAGCAGGGGAGGTTGCAGAGGCTGGCAGAGATAAGCAGGATAAGGATGTTATTTATGAGTCAGCAGACCTTATCTTTCATCTGCTCGTGCTGCTTGGATACAGGGGACTTGAAACCGAAGATGTTTATAAAGAGCTCGCAAGACGTTTTGGTGTTTCAGGTATTGACGAAAAAGCTTCAAGGAAGAAATGAATCTATTCGATAAATACAAAGCGGATGCCAATTTGCATTTTTGCGTACGATGGCTGCAAAAGACCGGTGATGAGACACTGGTCTAATAAACCACTATACCTGCATATCCGACGACTTCATCATAATCATTGGTTACATCTCCGGAGGTTTTATAATCAATGAGCTTTGCCTTTTTTGCTCCGAGCTGCTTTGCGCTTATAAGCATTATTGCAACAGGGATTACCCCGCACATAGAGATGTTTTTTTCAGTCGTAATGTCCATAAGACCTATCGGATCAAGGCTGGTAACTTTCTCGATGGCAAGACCGTCCTTTTTCCTGGCAATCTCATTTGATTCATAGTGTGTCATATCAGAGCTTGCGACTA
>JABEBX010016125.1_pt1 | contig 12905 bp, 18 predicted proteins | sample 7245971 | NCBI WGS metagenome assembly JABEBX01 (sample SAMN14506365, study PRJNA622280) | hot springs metagenome | biome: hot spring [ENVO:00000051]|acidic hot spring [ENVO:00002120]; feature: spring [ENVO:00000027]|sediment [ENVO:00002007]; material: sediment environment [ENVO:01001048]...
TGCCACAACACACCCGACGCTTTACCAGGAAGTTATGCAGGAAGGCGTAAGAGAAGGTGCTGCAACACCGGCGCTTGATTACCTGCGGGGTTTATTGAGCGAGCAACACAGTCTCCTGGTTGTCGATAATGCTTCTGACTGTTTCGATGCCAACGAAAACGAGAGGCGGCATGTTCGGGGCTTTGTCCGAAGTCTTGCCCGTCTGGCGAGTGAGTTTAATATCGGCGTCCTGCTACTCGCCCATGTTCAAAAATCCGCAGCGGAAACGGGTAGGAGCACGCAGAGCTATAGCGGATCGAGCGCATGGCATAACAGCGCCAGAAGCCGCCTTGCTATGACGAAAGAAGCCAAGACTGGCGAGATTGTCTTAGAGCACCAAAAGTGCAATGTGGGACCGCTCAGCAAGCCCATGTCCCTGGCGTTCACTTTGGCCGGTCTTTTGGTTGAGGCCGTGCCGGTTGAAGTGGATTTGCAGCCTGATGGCCCCGACCCTGAAAAAGCGGTGCTTACGCTCTTGAGCGACTTCCTGGAGCGCGGTGAGCACGTCAGTACCGCGCCAACTGCACCGCGCACCAACGCATGGGCATTGCTCTCAACTGAACCCGTCTTCCCCCGCAGGAGAATCAAGACAGCGAACGAGCTTTATGCCGTCATGCGAACCCTGGAGCGGCGGCACCTGATATGCCGGGAAACAATCCGCACCGCTGATCGTAAGTACCGGGAAATATGGACGCTCAGCCCAGAAGCATGGGTCATGATCGGCAAGAGTGCGCCAAGTGCGCCAACTCCCCTAGTTGGAACATAAGACGCAGTAGGAGCGTCAGCAGGTGCGCCAAGCGCGCCAACCTCTGCGCTGGAGAGTGCGAGAACCAAGAGCGCGCGCACCAGCTTGGCGCGTTTTCGATCCACAACCGGAAGACGGGCAGACGGAACCAACCCGCGCTGCGTCGGTACGAACCCCAGAGCGTTAGGCACCAACCCACGGGCAGCCACAAAAAGCCGGAAGCGCGGCAAAGGGAAGGTGGCCCCATGACCCCTGCAGACTGGCACCCGCTCATGACCGAGGCCCGGCAAGCTCTCACCGAGGCAGCCGGTTTGGACGGGCGCGGCAGGTTCACCAAGAAGGCGGTAATGGCGCTGCGGCACCTCCTCCCATACGTCTGGCAAATAGATCACCAGTCAGACGGGCATCCGCTGGTACTCTGCGGTAGGGACTACAAACCCGTAGGCGTACCAGGCGAGGGGAGGGGCGCATGGGTGCGGTATTCCGACTTCCCAGGCCATTGCATCAAGGACATTGCGGCTCTCCCAGCCGAGGCCGTCACCACGCTGCAATTCGCACAGCATACCGGATATTATTTTTTCGAGGCCCACCGCGCGCCCTGGTACGACAAGCATTATGCACGGCGCTTGCTCGCGCTCATGGACGCGCATCTGACAGGAAGCCGCAAATGACGGCCCCAGGAGCCGCGCCAGCCGTTGGGGTAGGCATTGGCACCACCCAGGCCCCGAAGATCGCACCACGGGCAAATATGGGGCAGCAATCGGCACCGGCGACGGTTGTGTGCGGTGAATGCGCCGAGTTCGAGCCGCCTACTCCTGCCTGGGCGGGAGGGATCGGCAGATGCAGCAGAACCGCAGACGGGCGGCCACCTGTTGCCAGCAGGGGATATGGCGCATGTTTTCCCGACGCGCCCAGGCAATGCCCCGACTACCGGCAGGCACCGCCGTAAATGCCCCTAGGAGGCCCTACAGCGCACGCAACGGGTGGGAGTGCTACCAACATACCACCAGACACTTACAACGCAGCAGAAGGAGCTAAACAATGTCCGTTAAATTAACCGACGAAAACGGAAAAAGAGACAGAGCCGGGTTATTCCTGCCCGGATGCAGGCCCGGCCCTGGACGACCCAAGGGTTCCAAGAACTTGTTCAACATGACCATGAAGGAAGCCTTGGAAGCGGCGTTCTGGCAAGCTGGCGGCATAGACTGGCTGGTCCGGCTGGCGCGGGAGGAACCACGGGCATTTGCCTCTTTGCTGGCGCGGCTACTGCCAAAAGAGGTAGACGCATCCGTCACCGTGACGGAGCACGCGCCACCCGACCGCATCGAGATCGTTATTGTGGACCACAACCCCGAGACTGGCGACGAGATCCACTAACCCCCGCGTAATGCCACACAGAGGCCCTAGGAACGCTCCTAGGGCTTTTTTGGTGTGTATGTACCACTTCCCCGTCTTGCGTCTCACCACGGGCACGCTAGGCGGCCATGCGGTTCTGTACCGCGTAGTATGTTGTACGCTACAGCATACAGCGCCAGCCCATGCATCAACGTGAGCAGCTTGTGGCAAAATTGCCCGAAGCTGGTCATAAGGCCAAGACTTGTTTCCATAGAAAAAAGTAATGACCAGCCTATGCAGAAATCTGCACAGGCGGCTAAGGAGCTAGGGACTTGGAACCAGTCCACGACATGGTGGCAAAATTGCCACTAAGTTCTTACAGCTAACTTTAAGGCCAGTCTCTCCTCGCTCTGGACTTCCTGCGGGTCGAGGAGGAGTTGGCGCGGAAGCGGCTTGTCACCAGTACGGGAGGCATAAACCCACAGCCTGTAAGTATAGAAGAAACTAATGACCAGCCTGTGCAGATTTCTGCACAGGCGGCTCACGAACCAGGCAGGGCGAGAGACTTCGCAGCCCAAACGGCAGGCATCAACCACTCCTACGTCCAGCAAGCTAAGACGGTAGTTGCTCGCGGTGCTCCAGAACTGGTGGAGGCGGTCCGAATAGTCACCACAGGAAGGTATGGCAAAATTGCCACCCCATGACGAGGCCCTGCATAACGTGTGAAACACGAAACACGGCCACGGCACGATCCAGGAGCACCGGCATGCTGGTGTCACAGTGACGAATGGGGCGCGGCATGAGATCACCCTCAAAAGCCCCTTCACTTCGGCCAAGTGTCACCGCAAGTGTCACCGCTAAACCTATTTAGACAAAGTTATAGCACTGCTACCGCTTGCTAAGTGCTTGTTTTATTTGGTCGGGGCGAGAGGATTTGAACCTCCGACATCCTGCTCCCAAAGCAGGCGCGCTACCAAGCTGCGCTACGCCCCGACAAGTCTCGCAGGATATAGGCAGAGTGGGGTCTGGTCAATCCATGCGGGCGAGGCGGTGGCGCAGGCGTTCGAGTTCGGCGCGGGCCAGGGAGATGCCGTCGTTGAGGCGCTGGCGTTCCTTGTCGCTGAGTTCTTTGCCCTTTTTCACCAGCTCTTCGCTATAGATGGCGATGGTATCGAGGAGTTCTTCGACGCGCTCGTTGATGTTTTCCTGGGAGGTGATCACCCGGTCCCAGGCGCGATTGGCCTGACGGCGGATCTGCTCGCGGGTGCGCTGGCCGGGTTGGGGGGCGAAGAGCAGGGCGACGACGGCGCCCGCTGCGGCGCCGGCGAGGAGGGCAATGCCGATGGCACTAACGCCGAGGGAGGTGTCACTGTCATGATTCATCATGGGGAGGGCTCCTTTTTTCAACTCAAGTGATGATGGTGGGTGCCTTGCGGCCGGTGAGGGCCTCCATACGGGTGAGCCCGCGGCCGAGGGCGATGAGATCGCGTAGGGCGCGTTGCGGGTCCTGTTGCTGGCGCGCGGGATCTGCCTCGTAATGTTCGTGATAGATGCGCAGGGTGGCGCCTTCGGTGCCGGTTCCGGAGAGGCGGAAGATGAGGCGGCTGCCGTCGCTGAAGCGCAGGCGCAGTCCTTGGTGGAGGCTTTGGCTGCCATCGACGGGGTCGGTATAGGCAAAGTCGTCGGCGCTGTCTACGGTGCGGCCGGCGAGGGTTTGTCCGGCCAGGATGGGGAGCTGCGCCGCCAGCGCGTGCATCATCTGCGCACCCACTTCTGCGGAAAGCTCTTCGTAATCATGGCGGGTGTAGTAGTGGCGGCCATAGCGGGCCCAGTGGGCGCGGACGATTTCGGCCACGCCCTGGCCATGATGCGCGATGATGGACAGCCAGGCGAGCACCGCCCAGAGCCCGTCTTTTTCCCGGATATGATTGGATCCGGTGCCAAAGCTTTCTTCCCCGCAAAGGGTGATGCGCCCCGCGTCCAGGAGGTTGCCAAAGAATTTCCAGCCGGTGGGGGTCTCGAAGCAGGGGATGCCGAGGGCCTTGGCCACCACGAGGCGGCCCCAAAATCGGGGGCATCGGCGCTGAAGAGTTCATCGGCCAGGGCTTTGGCATAAACGAGATTGGGATCGGGGTGGCCACCGCCAAAGTCGGGCAGGGGGGTCCCGTTGACTACCGTGCCCATGGGCGCGCCCAGGCGCTTTTCAAAGATTTCGTGGGCGTAGGGGCCGGTGATGGCGTGCAGGGCGTCAAAACGCATGCGGAAGGGCCCTTGCAGAAGCTGGGCGAGGGCGTTGAAGTCGAAGAGGCGCTCCATGAGGGCGGCGTATTCGCTGACGGGGTTGCTGACCTCGACGGTCATGGCGCCCAACCGGGTTTCGCCTTCGTGGTCGATGTCGATATCGGCGGCATCGAGGATGTGGTAGGCGCTGAGGGCCTTGCTGGCGGCCCAGATGGCCTCGGTGACGGACTCGGGGGCGGGGCCGCCGTTGCCGATGTTGTATTTGACGCCGAAGTCATGCTCCGGGCCGCCGGGATTGTGGGAGGCGCTGAGGATGATGCCGCCAAAGGCGTGGCGGGCGCGGATGACGGTGGAGACGGCGGGCGTGGAAAAGAGTCCTCCCCGGCCGACGATGACGCGCCCCCAGTCATTGGCGGCGGCCACCTTGAGGATGATCTGCACGGCTTCGCGATTGAAATAACGGCCGTCCCCACCCAGGACGAGGGTTTGGCCCTCATGGCCGGGGAGGGCGTTGCAGATGGCCTGGATGAAGTTGTGCAGGTAGGGCGTCTGTTGAAAGACCCGCACCTTCTTGCGCAGGCCGGAGGTACCGGGGCGCTGGTCGGGGAAGGGCTGCGTGGGAATGTGCAGGACTTTCATGCCGGGCCCTTTAGTTGTCGAGGGGGATGTCGAGGATGGTGGTTTCCCGGGCGGCATCGGTGCGGATCCACAAGGTATAGCCGCCCAGTTGCCAGGTGCTGACCACTACGCCGCCTTCGGCAATGGCGCGTTCGCTGGCGGCGATGAGATCGGCTTCCATGGACGGATCCCAGTCACCGATGACATGACGATAGATCAGCTCTTGCGGGTCGGTGCCGCCGGCGCTCAGCACTTCTTGCGCGTCCGGGGAGGCGAGGATGGTACCGGGGTGAAAACGCATCTTTCGGGTAGTATTCATAAAGGCAGTATAGCATCCGGAAAGGGGGTCATAGGAGGAAGCCTTGATTGCGCAGAAAATCCCGGCTGGGGGCGGCGCAGGTGTTCATGAGGGCGATGCGGTGGGGATTGCGGCGCGCCCGGCGGGCCCAGAGCTGCGGATGGCTCAGCCCCGCTGCGGCATAGACCTGGGCCGATGGGAAAAAACAGGTACGCAGGAACTGGCGCATGACTTCCCGCAGCAGGGGGGCCACGGCGCGCTTCTGCCAGGGATGCAGGTGCTGGCTGCGGGTCTTGATGGTGGTGCGGGCGAAGGCCATGTGGCGGGCTTCTTCGCGCATGTGCAACTGGGTAATGGCGAGCACGGCGGCCGGCAGCGTTTTGTGGGCGAAGATGAGGCGATTCATGCGGTCGGGCACGTTTTCGCCGATGAGGATGGTGGCCCAGAAGGCGGCCGAGCGCTGGGGGGCGAAGCGGGCGAAGAGGTTCGCAAAAGGCGACGAATTCGCACTGGGACAAACGCAGGCGATCTTCCCTGGAGAGTTCGGCAAACTCGGGGATCCCATGGAGGGAGAGGAGCTCGTCGGGGAGCCAGGGGGCGTTGGGGTCCAGGCTTTCCCAGGGAATGCTTTGCACCGGGTCGCGATAATGGCTGCTGTGCGCGCCTAGCCGGGTGACCAGGGCGTCGTGGTGAGTCTGGACCTGAGCCTTCATGGGAATGTGCCGAGCAAAGTTCATGAGGCATTCTGCCACGCTGCGGGCGTGGGTCCAAGGGCGTCGGGCGGGTTATTTACCGGCGCGGACCCGGGCAATGGCGGCGGCCACGTCGTAGCGGGCTTGCCAGGCGAGCTCCGTTTCTGCCCGCTGGGTATCCACCACGAGGGGATAGCGCAAGCCCCAGAGCCAGCCGGGATCGCCCAGGGCGTCGGTGAAGGGCCAGACCATGCGGTGCAAAGCATGGGCCAGGGCGATGGGAATGGGCAGGGTGAGGCGGCGAGGAATTTCTTGCCAGGGGATGGGCTGGGGGGCGGCGATATTGTAGATGCCCTTTTGACCATAATGAAGGGCGGCGAGGACGGCGCTGACGGCGTCCTCCCATGGGGGCCGATCACGGCGTGGAGGCGCAGGCGGGTAACGGCGAGATCCGGGTGCTGGCCGGTGAAGGTATCCAGCCATTGCTCCACGGCAGCCTTGTCTTCGCTGTAGGCAAAGCCCGGCTGGGGACGGCAGGGCTGGGTTTCGGGGATGCGGGCGGGGTTGTCGGGCCAGGCCCCATAGGCGGCGACACTGCTGGTATAGACCACCTGGCGCACGCCCGCCTGCCGGGCGGCGCGGAAGAGATTCTGGCTGCCGCCGACATTGATGGCGCCCATGAGGGCGCGGTCGTGGCGCTGACGGCCCAAAGACTGGGCGAGAACGATGAAGGCCAGGTGGATGACCACGTCTGCGCCCTCCAGGTGGCGAGGGAGATCAGGGTCGCGGATGTCGGCCTGGACCGGGGAGAGACGGGGATGGCCGAGGATGGGCGGGTGGCGGTCGAGGGCGACGACCTGATCAATATCGGGGTCCGCCAGCAATGCCGGAAGGAGGGCGCGGGCGGTATGCCCGGCGGCGCCGGTGACGAGGACGCGCATGGGTTCAGGCGGCGTCGGCCGTGCTCGCGCGCAGCGCCGGCAGGACTTCCCGGGCGAGCAGGCGCAGGGAGCGCTGGGTGACGGTACTGGGCACCATGCCGGCGCCCACGGCGAGAATGAGGCGGTCCACGCCGGCGCGGGCGTAGCGGGAGAGCTTTTTGCGGCACTCTTCCGGGTTGCCCACCACCACCATGCCCATGCGCTCCAGCAGCGGCAGGGTGAGGGTGCGGCGCAGGAGGGGTTCGAGGAAACCCAGGCGATGGTAGTACTCATAACTGTCGCGCAACTGGGCGAGGACGGGGCGGGTCTGGTCGAGGAGTCGCTGGTAATACCAGTGAAAGCCTTGGGCCAGGCGCCGGGCCTCGTCGCCATCCTCCAGGCACAGGCAGCCGATGGTCATGGCGAAGCCGTTGTTCTGCCCCGGTGCCGGCGTGCCCTCGCCGTGGGCTTGGCGCCAGGCACGGCGGTAGGCTTTAAGGTCCTGTTTGATGAGAAACCACGGTTTGAAGGGGCCCGCCAGCACGCCGATACCTTCCTGTGCGGCCCAGGTGAAGGTGGGCGGGCTCACGGCGGCGGTCCACAGGGGCGGGTGGGGTCGCTGGAGGGGCTTGGGCAGGATATCGATGTCGTCAAACTGATAAATCTTGCCGTGGTGGCTGAAAGCCCCTCCCGGTGCGGCACGGAGGATGGCCAGGCCCTCCTGCACGTGGGCGCGGCTGTCCGCCATCTGGGCGCCGAAGAGGGCGTATTCCTTGGGCGAGAAGCCGCGCCCCACACCCAGGTCGAGGCGGCCGTTGCTGAGGATGTCGAGGGCGGCGCTGCGTTCGGCAACACGCACGGGATGGTTGTAGGGCATGACGACGACGGCGTGACCAAGGCGCAGGCGCCGGGTGCGCTGGCTGGCGGCGGCGAGAAAGGTTTCGGGGCTGCTGGAATGGGAGTATTGGCGCATGAAATGATGCTCTACCAACCACGCCCCGTGGAAGCCCAGGCCGTCGGCAAGGCTCAGTTCGTCGAGGGTTTCGTGATAAACTTGCGCCTCGCTGCGCCCCAAATGCTCGGGTACGGCCAGTTCGTAGAAGAGATCCACATCCATTTTGGGAGCCCCCATGAAGCCCATCGTGTCACCGCCGACGCCGCCGCAAGTTGCGGAGCGTCTGGAGATCGCCATCTTAACATCGGAGCAGATGCGCCTGCACTGGGAGGAGGAGGGGACTGCCATGCATTACATGGAGCTGGTTCTGCCCCTGGAGCTGGAAGCCACGCCGACCGGTGACTATTTGCGCTGCCGGGTCTTGGCAGAAGAGTTGGAAGTCCGGGTGCGGGTGGACCTCATCCACAACCTGCCCATGCCGGTGAAGGATTAGGGGACGTCCACTTCACTGGCGTTGTCAGCCATTTCCACCCCGCTGTTGCGGAATATCCGGGTCCGATAGTAGCCTAGTTCGGCGAGGGATTCGCGAATGTCCGAGAGGGCCTCGTGGCGTTCGCTCTTGGGGAATTTGGGTAGTTCTGGATACCAGCGGTGGGCCAGTTCCTTGAGGGTGCTGACGTCGATCATGCGGTAGTGGAAGAAACGCTCCAGGCGGGGCATGTGGCGGGCGAGGAAGCGGCGGTCCTGGCAGACGCTGTTGCCGCAGATGGGCGAGGTGCCGGAGGTGACGTGGGTACTGAGGAAGTCGAGGGTCTGGGCCTCGACGGCAGCGGTATCCAGGCGGCTTTCCCGGACGCGGCTGATGAGGCCCGATGCGCCGTGGGTGCGCCGGTTCCAGTCGTCCATGCGGGCCAGGACGGCCTCGTCGTGATGCACGGCGAGGACCGGTCCTGCGCAGAGGACGCGCAAGTCACCATCGGTGACCAGGGTGGCTATTTCGAGAATCTCGTCCTGTTCCGGCTGCAGGCCAGTCATTTCCAGGTCGATCCAGATCAGGCGCTGGGCTTTGACGTCCATGGGGAGTCCTCTATGGCAGAATGGAGCTATTCTAGCATAGAGCCCGGCGGGCATAAAAAAAGGCGAACTACAGGAGTTCGCCTAATAGCCGCAAAACAACCGCTACAACCACTACAACCGCTACCACTGCAAAAACCGGTATGAACACCGACTTATTGACCGCCCCCTTGCCGAAGGGGACGCCTACTCTTTCATGACGCTCCGCTCATTTTCAGAAGATCTGGGATCGCTGTACCGCGATGGAATAAAGATTACCGGTAAATTGTTTCTGGAATATTTCCTGGATGAATGGAGTTGGGTGTTGTCGGCCATTGGCTTGGTTGCGCTGGTGGGCGCCGGGGCCGACGGCGTTGGCGCCCTCGGAGAGGATCCGCTCCCCAAATCATGTCGCCAAACTGCTCAAAAACTCTGAGTAATCATGTTGTTTTGCCCTGGTACCCAAATCCGTGGCGGAAGATCGTGATCATGGTGCCTGCCGGAATCCGCCGGGAGGTGGCCGTTACAGGTGTGAAAAAGGTGGCCACTGCCGTCATCAGGCTGCTATTTTCCTTCATCTTAATGTTCCTGCCGTTGGGGGGAATGGGCTGTCTCTGTATCTTCTTGCTAAGATTAGAAGACAAAAATTTCAGGAATGTTTCCGGGAGGTTTCCATGGCGGTGGTCTTGATAGTGGACGATGATCAGCGGCTGGCGCAGATGCTCCGGGAATATCTGGAGGGGCAGGGCTTTGGCGTGCGGGTGGCCCATGGCGGGCAGCAAATGTGGGCGGCCCTGGCGGAAGCACCGGTGGATGTCATCATTCTCGACTGGATGTTGCCGGGGGCCGATGGCATCACCCTGGCGCGGCAACTGCGGGAAAGGGGCGGGCCGCCCATCCTCATGCTCTCGGCCCGGGGCGAGGACGATGAGCGCATCATGGGCCTCGAAAGCGGGGTCGACGACTATCTCGCCAAGCCCTTCAATGCCCGGGAGCTGGTGGCGCGCCTGCGCGTCCTCCTGCGCCGCGGCGGAAGGGATGAAAACGGCGACCAGTTCTGCTTCGGCCCCTTCTGCCTGAATTTCCTGGAGCGCCGTTTGTACCGCCATGGCGAGGCGGTGGAGCTCAATCCGGCGGAGATGGATCTGTTGCTGGTCTTCGCCCGCCGCCCGCGGCGGGTGCTGAGCCGGGAACTTCTATTGCAATTGCTCGGTGGCGAGGAGGATGGCCGCTTCGATCGGAGTATCGATGTGCGCGTCACCCGCCTGCGCCGGGTGCTGGAGGAAAATCCGCGCCAGCCCCAATACTTGCTTACGGAGCGCGGGGCGGGTTACCGCCTCGTGCCGCAGCCGTGAGGATTTTCCGGGGACGCAGCCTTTTTGCCCAGACGGCCTGGACCTTGGGGTTTGGTATCGTTTTGCTGCAACTTTTGACTTTATTGATCATTGTGGCCACGGTTTTATACCCCTTGGCGGAACGCTCGGCCGAAGACCTTGCCGGTCTCATCGTGATCAGTGCCCAGACCTATGTAGAACTCCCCGCCGTTACCCGTCCGGCATTCCAGGAAAGCCTCCAGGCGGACAATGGCTTGGCCATCAGCCTCCACCCCGAGATCCAGACGAAAAAACCGGCAGGTCACCTCTATGGCCGGCTCCTCAGCCGCGCCTTGAGTCAACGCCTGGAGCAACCCATCCCCGTTTATAGAGTTGCGGGGTCTACCCAGACGTTCTGGGTGCCCATCCCCATGGGCGGGCAGAGGATCTGGGTGCATTTCGATCGTCGCCGCCTGGCCAGTTCCTTGCCCATAGCCATGATCTTTGTGATCACTTTTTCAACCTTGGCGCTGGTGATCCTGACGACCATTTTGGTGCGCCGCGTATTACGCCCCTTGGGCGTGCTTTCCGACGCGCTGCGCCGATCCTGGAAGGCGCCGCTACCCGTTTTGCCCAAAGGCGGCGCGCGGGAATTTCAGGATCTCCTTACGGTCTTTGCCCGAATGCGCACCCGTTTGCAGGCCATGATCGACCATCAGTCCCTGTTGTTGACGGGGATTTCCCATGATCTGCGTTCGCCCCTGGCACGTTTGCGTATGGCCTGGGAACTATTGCCCATGACGACGGCGGAACATTTGCGTTCCGGGATGCTTCAGGACCTGGAACGTATGGATGCCCTTTTGGCCCAATCTTTGGCCTTGGGGCGGAGTATGACGGCAAGGGTGGCCGACTTCGACCTCATCGTCCTTTTGCACGAGGTAGGTCAGGAGTTCGTGCGCGCCGGTGGTCGTTGGCAAGCGGATTTGCCCCGACGTTTTCCCTTCCGCGGGGATCGCGAGGCCCTGCGTCGGCTGTTTACCAACGTGCTGGACAATGTCCGCTGTTATGGTGGCGGCGAAGCCCGTCTCGCTTTGCACAAGGACGTGGGGCGATGGGTCCTGCAGATCTGTGATCGCGGCCCGGGGATCCCCGATCCGGATCTGGAAAGGGTGTTTGAACCCTTTTACCGTCTGGACAGATTCAGGTGTACCCTAAATCGGCGCCGGCGATCTGTTGCTCCCAGAGGCGCTTGCCTTGGCTATCCAGGCAGCGAATGCGCAGATAGCGGTCCTTGCCCGCGCCGAGGAATTCCATGCTGCAGTAGTTTCTGGCCTTTACCAGGGTGCCGGGGACTCGGTAGGGATTGGCATCGCCCCTTCCCGGCCCCGAGTTGATGGGAGAGCTGGTCAATTCAAAGAGGGGATAGTCGTGGCGGCCGCTGTACCGTGGTCGCGGACGGCGCATGAGCTCGCTGATGTGGCGATCACCGGAGAGAAACAGGATACCCTTGATTCCTGTTTCTTGCAGCCAATCCAGAAAATCCTGGCGTTCTTCCGGATAATGGTTCCAGCCCTCGTAAGCGTCATCGTCATTGAGCATCTGGCCACCGGCGGCGATGATCTTGAAGCGGGCCTTGGAGGAGAGCAGGGCGTTTTTGAGCCACGTCATCTGTTGGGGGCCGAACATGACCTTGCCGCGGCGCGCCGGGGCGGCGTCGGCATCCCGGTACCAGCGGTCGTCCAGGAGGAAGAAATCGGCATCATAGAGATGTATCACGGTGAAGACACCCGGCGTGCCGGGCAGGCCGTAGCCGGGATTGGCCCAATGGTTCCGGAAAAGATTCAGGGCGGTGGATTTGAACTCAAAACTTGCGTCGCTATCATTGGGGCCATAATCGTGATCATCCCAGATGGCCACCTGGGGCGCCGAGCCCAAAAACTGCTGGAGAGGCGCAAAGGCGCGGTCCTGCCAATAGCGTAGGGCCATACCCGCGGGGCTCAAGGTGTCTGCCTCGCGAAAATACAAGTTATCCCCCAGCCAGACCATGAGATCGGCCTTTTCCGCTGCCATGGGCTGATAAATTTCGTAACCTCCCCCGTAGGGCTTACCGGGTCGGTCGTAGACCGGATCATTGATGTATGCGCAGGAGCCCGCCAAGACCTTGAAATCGGGCGCGGGTCGGCGCCATTGCCAGAGAGACAGGGTATGTACCGTGAGCGGGGATGTCGCTAGGGCTTGGCCGTCCAGCAGCACCTGGGTAGCGTAGCGGGTGCCGGGCGCAAGGTCGTCCAGGGTCAAGAGGGCGGTAAACTGGGTCTGTGCTTTGGTAGCGACGATCTCGGTGAGGCGACGCGCCTCTTCCCGTCCCTCCGGCCAGAAGGCCACCTGGACCCGGGCCGGCCCCAGGGTCTGCAGCCACAATTGCGCCGAGCGGACGGCGGGATAACCCTGCATGGGACCGGCATGGAGGGCGCTGGCGCGGCGGGGGATATCCTGGGCGAGACCGCTGAGGGGCCAGAATAATCCGGCGCTAAAGCCAACGCCGGCTCCTTGTAAAAAACGACGACGGTTAAACACAGGCATGGTGGACGATCTCCCGCTAGTGAACGGTACTGCAATTAAGACGTCTTGAAAAACCTCAGATATTCAGCCGGTTTCCAATTGGAACTCTACCCACACGGTCAACTGAAAATCTTTTCCGGCCAACGTCGCCGGGGGTGGCGGGATCTGGGCGTTGCGCACCGCGGCCAGCGCGG
>JABEBX010017428.1_pt1 | contig 12885 bp, 10 predicted proteins | sample 7245971 | NCBI WGS metagenome assembly JABEBX01 (sample SAMN14506365, study PRJNA622280) | hot springs metagenome | biome: hot spring [ENVO:00000051]|acidic hot spring [ENVO:00002120]; feature: spring [ENVO:00000027]|sediment [ENVO:00002007]; material: sediment environment [ENVO:01001048]...
GGATTTTACCGGCTGCAGCCGCGTGGGCTTGCTGGCTTTAGCCGGTTCGTCCTGGTCTTCTGCGGCGGGCGCGTTGTTGGCTTCACCGATCTCGGCTGATTCGTCAGCGGTTTCGACCGGAAAAGCCATGCCTTGGCTGTTTTCCCGCGCATAGATGGCTGAGACTTGACCGATGGGGACCAGAATGTCTCTGGCCACGCCGCCGAAACGCGCCTTGAAGCGAATTTCATCGTTGCCGATGTTCAGCGCGCTGGTGGCGTCAAAGCTGATGTTCAGCACGATTTCACCGTTTTTCACGAACTCCATCGGTACCCGCGCACCAGCTCCAACCTGTACGGCCAGGTAGGGAGTCAGGCCGTTATCCGTGCACCATTCGTACAGGGCGCGGATGAGGTAGGGCTTGGTTGAGCCGATGTTTTGCGAATCGCTGTTCATCACGGTGCACCGAACTGCTTACTTGCGCATGATCTTTTCGGAGGGCGTGAGCGCCTCGATGTAGGCGGGGCGTTGGAAAATGCGCTCGGCATACTTGGCCAGCGGCAGCGCCGACTTGGGCAGATCGATGCCGTAATGATCGAGGCGCCACAGCAGCGGGGCGATGGCCACGTCGAGCATGGAAAAGTCTTCGCCCAGCATGTATTTGTTTTTGAGGAATACGGGTGCGAGCTGCGTCAGGCGGTCGCGAATGGCGCTGCGGGCCTTTTCGAGCGCTTTTTCGTTGGACTTGGTGGCGCGCGATTCGAGTGTCGTCACGTGCACGAACAGTTCCTTCTCAAAATTGAACAGGAATAGCCGCACGCGGGCGCGGGCCACCGGATCGCCGGGCATGAGCTGCGGGTGCGGGAAGCGCTCGTCGATGTACTCGTTGATGATGTTGGATTCGTACAGGATGAGATCGCGCTCGACCAGGATGGGCACCTGTCCGTAGGGATTCATGACGCTGACGTCTTCGGGTTTGTTGAACAGGTCGACGTCACGGATTTCGAAATCCATGCCTTTTTCGAACAGCACGAAGCGGCAACGCTGCGAAAACGGGCAGGTCGTGCCGGAATAGAGCACCATCATGAATGCAGACTCCTGAAAGACGAAACGGGGTGGCAGTGCCACCCCGGCGATACGGATTGGGCTGCGCACCCGGGGTGCGGGCGCTAGCCAGAGTTAGGTGACATCTTTCCAGTATTCGGATTTCAGCTTCCAGGTAATGAAGCTGAACAATCCCAGGAAAATGAGCACGATGACGCCAAGGCGCTTGCGGAACAGTTGATCGGGTTCAGCCATCCACTGCATGTAGGCGACGAGGTCGGCAACCGTCGAATCATACTCGGTTGTCGATTCCGACCCTTTCGTCAGCTGGGTGTAGCCGACGAAAGTCTTGAGCTTGATGGCCGGATCGGCGGGGTCGGGGCCGACCTGGAAGTTGGCGGCGCGCTCGCCCTGCAACATCCACAGCGGGTTGGGCATGCCCACGCCGGGGAAGACCAGATTGTTCCAGCCGGTCGGCCGCGTATCGTCGCGGTAAAAAGTGCGCAGATAGGTGTAGAGGTAGTCGGTGCCGCTGCCGCGATGAGAGGCCAGCGCCTTGGTGATGATGGACAAATCGGGCGGATCGATGCCGAACCACTTTTCCGCTTGAACGGGTGTCATGGCCACACGCATGGTGTCGCCAATCTTCGCATCGCCGAACATCAGGTTGTGCTGAATCTGGTCGTCTGTCAGGCCGATGCCGCGCAGGCTTTCATACCGCATGTACTTGGCGGAATGGCAGCCGATGCAGTAATTGACGAACAAGCGGGCGCCGTTTTGCAGCGCCAGCATATTGTTGACCCGGTAAGGGGCATGATCGAGCGGAATTTCTTGCTCTTCCGAGGCGGCGCTGGCGGCGCCTTGCAGCATCAGCCCGAGCAGCAACCCCAGGCACAGACGTCGCAGAAGCGGGTGCAGGAAGGAGGTCATGGTGGCGGGCATCAGTGGGCTTTGTAGGTCAGGCGTTGCGGCACGGGTTTGAATTCCCCCAGGCGGCTCCACCACGGCATGAGGAAAAAGAAGCCGAAGTAAAGCAGGGTGCAAGTGAGCGCCACGGCGTAGGCCACGGGCGAGGGCGGCTGGATGCCGAAGTAGCCCAGCACCACGAAGTTGATGGCGAACAGGGTGTAGACGGCCCGGTGCCAGGTGGGGCGGTAACGGATCGACTTGACAGGCGATTTGTCGAGCCAGGGCAGGAAGAAAAAGATGATCACGGCGCCGCCCATGCTGACCACCCCCCAGAACTTGGCGTCTACCGAGGCAAGCGCCCAGAACAGCAGGCCGCCGCCCACGGCAAACGAAACGGCGCGGCCGGGTTTGCCGCGGTTGCGCCACAGGGCAAAGAGCGTGGCCACGACCACCACGCCCATCCAGATGTGCACGGTGTTGCTCGTCGTCGCGCGCAGGATGGAGTAGAACGGCGTGAAGTACCAGACCGGGGCGATGTGCGGCGGGGTTTTCAGCGGGTTGGCCGGAATGAAGTTGTTGTGCTCCAGGAAGTAGCCGCCGAACTGCGGCGCGAAGAACACCACGGCGCAGAAAATCATCAGGAACACGGACAGCCCGAACAAATCGTGCACGGTGTAGTAGGGGTGGAACGCCACGCCGTCACGCGGAATGCCGCGGCCGTCTTTGTTGTCCTTGATTTCGACGCCGTCCGGGTTGTTCGAGCCGACCTGGTGCAGGGCGATGATGTGCGACCCCACCAGGCCGATGAGTAGCAGCGGAATGGCGATGACGTGGAAGGCGAAAAAGCGGTTGAGCGTGACATCGCTCACCACGTAATCGCCACGAATCCACACCGCCAGATCGGGGCCGATGTAGGGGATGGCGGAGAACAGGTTGACGATGACCTGCGCGCCCCAGAACGACATCTGCCCCCACGGCAGCAGGTAGCCGAAAAAGGCCTCGGCCATCAGGCTCAGAAAGATCAGGCAGCCGAAAATCCAGATGAGTTCGCGCGGGGTGCGGTAGGAGCCGTAAATCAGGCCGCGGAACATGTGCAGATACACCACGATGAAAAACGCCGAGGCCCCGGTGGAGTGGATGTAGCGAATCAGCCAGCCCCAGTTGACATCGCGCATGATGTATTCGACCGAACCGAAGGCCAACGCGGCGTCGGGCTTGTAGTTCATCACCAGGAAAATGCCGCTGATGATCTGAATGGCCAGCACCACGATGGACAGTGAGCCGAAGTAGTACCAGAAATTGAGGTTTTTCGGCGCGTAATACTCGGTCAGGTGCGCGCTCCACAGCGAGGAGAAGGGAAAGCGCTTGTCCACCCAGCCGCGCAGCCCGCCGTGTTCGGGGGCGGCGTGCGCGCCGTGCAGCGATTGATCGGCCATTGAGGTGTCTCCTGTTTGTTTTGTGGGGAGGGTGCAGCGGGAGGAAAATCGGGAGGAAGGGCGGGAGGTCAGGCTTTCTCGTGTTCGCCGATGCGCACCTTGGCGTCGGTCACATACATATACGGCGGCACGACCAGGTTGTCGGGGGCGGGCATGTTCTTGAACACGCGACCCGCCAGATCGAACATCGAGCCGTGGCAGGGGCAGAGAAAGCCGCCATCCCAGTCCGAGGGCAGGGAGGGTTGCGGCCCCGGCGTGAAGCGGTCGACCGGTGAGCAGCCCAGATGGGTGCAGATGCCCACGACCACGAGATATTCTTTTTTGATCGAGCGCCACTGCGTTTGCGCCCAAGCCGGAGTGGGGAAGGCGGTGCGCTTGGAGTCGGGATCGGCGACGAGGGGTTGGGTTTCGTTGAGCGACTCCAGCATGGCCGGGGTGCGGTGCAAAATCCACACGGGTTGGCCGCGCCACAGCACGGTCATTTTTTCACTCGGACGCAGCGAGCTGATGTCCACATCCACCGGCCCGCCCTCGGCGCGGGCCTTCGCGGAAGGCGCGAGCGAATCGACAAAAGGCACGGCCGCTCCTCCTGCTGCCACGCAACCGGCGCAACCCGTTGCAATCAACCATGTGCGACGCTTTGAATCCATGTCCGTACTCCGCGAAAGATGGCGCATTGTTCCCTGCGCGGCACCGCTTGGACATTAGGACAACCCTCTATAAGCGCTCACTGATTTGCACGTTTGTCGTTGACAAAAATCAATCATGCAAGTGCTGCGGTGCAACAAAGTGAAACCCGTTCGACCGGCGGCGCGATGTTGCTTGGAGGCGTTTGCGAGGCTGGGGTTCAGTTGGGCAGCTCGGCGATCGACAACGGGCGGCGCAAGGTCATGCGCTTGGCGTAATGGCCTTCCATGCGTTCGAGCACGCCGGAGAGAAAGCGCACGGCCTCGACGATGTGCGGCCCTTTATTGAGCATGGCGCACTCGGCGCGAATGCTCAGGGCGGCATCGCTGACCTCGGGGCGGGAGGGTAGGCCGCTGCGGGCCATGGTGTCGAGAATCTGAGTGGCCCAGATCACCGGCAGGTGGGCGGCCTCGCACATCCAGAGAATTTCTTCCTGGGCTTCGGACAGCCGCTCGAACCCCAGTTCCACCGCCAGATCGCCGCGCGCGACCATGACGCCCAGGCGCGGGTGCGCCAGGGCTTCGAGCAGGATGGCGGGCAGGTGATCGAAGGCCTGACGGTTTTCGATCTTGAGCACCACACCGGCATCGTCGCGCTGTCGTGCGCTGAGTTCCGCGCGCAACTGGCGCACGTCTTGCGGGCTGCGCAAAAAGGACAGCGCGACCAGATCGAGATGGCGAGCCATTGCGGCGAGATCGTCGCGGTCTTTTTCGGTGAGCGCGGGAAGGTCGAAGCGGGTGTCGGGGAAATTGATGCCCTTTTCCGCCTTGAGGCGACTGCCGCTCGGCTCGGCGTGGGTGATGCGCAGTTGCAGGGTGTCGTCCGTGCGGGTTTCGATGACCGCGCCAATGCGCCCGTCGTCCAGCCACACGCTTTGCCCGACCTGCGCCGAGGTGAAGGCGGCATCGAGGGTGCAGTGCACCTGCGGCGGCGTGGTGAAGGCGCCATCGTCGCCGCGCTGCCCAGCATGGCCGGGGCGTTCTTCGCGCAGCAGCACCAGCGGGTCGCCGACGAACAGCCGCAGTTCGCCCGGAACTTCGGCGATGCCTTGCAGCGTGCCTGCGGCCATCTCGACAGAGTCGTTCGTCAGCTTGAACGGCATGCCTTCGGCCAGATAAGCCGAGCGTTCGAAGGCAAACACCAGCAGCGCGCCCTCGCGGGAAATCAGTCTGCCTTGCCGCGCGCGCGAGCGCAGATCGGTGACCTGCAGCCGGGCGGACGGCGGCAACTGCGCGGGCAGGGGCGGATGCAGCGCTCCGGCGTGCAGCAGGATTTGTCCGTCGGGAGCTTGCGGTGGCGGGCCCTCACCGCACCACAGTGCCAGCAGGGCAGGGCCGATGATTTGTCCGCGCACATCATGCCGGGGCCGCAGATGCAGGACGCGGCCCTGCGGCAGCAACTCGCCCGTGCGCGACTTGGGCCCCGCCAGATCGATCTGCACCAGCGGACGGCGCTGCGGCGAAGCGTCGGTGCCATGAACAAGCTCGGCCATGCGCTGCCAGACGGCGGCATCGTCATGCGCGCAGTTGATGCGGGCGATGTCCATGCCGGCCTCGGTCAGGGCGTGTAGCCCTGCAGCGTCTTGCGCGGCTTCAGTAGCCAGCGTCACCATGATGCGCACCTCGCGCTGCGGTCGCGGCGGGTTGAGCAGGGCGGTGGTGTTGTGCTGCAGCAGTTGCAGGCCCTCGACAAACGTGCAGGGAGGCGCAGGGCGCTGGCTGCGGGCCTGGCCGAGCAAGTCTTCGAGCCGGTCGAGCACCGCGTCGAGCGCGGCGAGCACATGGGTTTCCAGCATGCCCAGCGAAGACAGGCCGATCTGAGCCAACTGGGTCTGCAACGGCCGCAGATCGGCCTGGCGCACGGCGATGTAGTGCAGCAGATTGCGGGCGCTGGCGCGGCGCTGCGGCGGCAGCGCGTCGATGCGGTCTTGGTGGGCTTGCTCATACGCGAGCGCGGCGCGGCGTAATTCGGAGACCGCGTCGTACAGCAGGCGGGGAGGAGAGGGCGTGGGTACGGCAGACATGTGCGCTTATTACCACGCGCAGGTGTCGGCCCTGTGTCAATCCAAGTGGTGACATCAGAGCGTCACATCGCCCATTCACAGTTAAGGCATCAATCCGGGAGAAAAACGAGATGAACGATTCAGTGCACAACGGCATGGACGTGTCCATGCGCGATTTCAAAATGGGCATGGGCATGATGAACCGCGAGGCCGCCAGCACGATGAAGGCGTTTGGTGCCTTCATGGGCGAGGCCCTGGGCGATGATGGCGTGCTCGACGCCAAGACCAAGGAACTCATCGCCCTGGGCATGGCGATTACCGCGCGCTGCGTCTATTGCATCGGCATCCATGTCGAGAAGTCGCTGCGTGCGGGCGTGAGCCACGCCGAAATCGTCGAGGTCTGCAAGGTGGCCATCGTCATGGGCGGCGGCCCGGCGATGACCTATATCGCCGAAGTCAAGAAGGCGCTCGATCTGTTCGAGCAGGTTCACGCTTGAGCGCTTCCCTGCTCGCGCCTTAAAACCCTTCGTCCTCGCGCAAATAACGCCATTGCCCCAGCGGCAGTGCACCGAGGCGCAAGCCGCCGATGCGCACGCGCTTGAGACCGGTAACTCGCAGGCCGACGAGCTCGCACATGCGGCGAATCTGGCGCTTCTTGCCTTCGCGCAGCACAAAGCGCAATTGCTGCGGGTTGATCCATTCCACCTGCGCCGGCCGCAGCGGCTGATCGTCGAGCTTCAGACCGTGGCGCAGCAGGGCGAGGCGGCTCTCGGGAAAGGCGGCCTGCACGTCTTCTTCGGCGCCGTTGCGGGCTGGCGCATCGGTCAGGCTGACCCGCACGAGATATTCCTTCTCCACCGCGCTGTCTTCGCCGATGAGTTGACGGGCGATGCGGCCGTCTTGGGTGAGTACCAGCAGGCCGGTGGAGTCGATGTCGAGCCGACCCGCCACGGCCAGATGCCGCAAATGCGCGGGTGAAAACGGCTGCGGCGCTTCGCATTCGGCCCAGCGGTTTTCGGCCTTGATGAGCGCGACCGCCGGGGTATAACCGTGCTCGGCCTGCGCACTGACATAGCCCACCGGTTTGTGCAGCAGGATGGTGACCTGCGCCGCCTGCCGGTGCTGCGCCGCCTTGCGGATGACAATGCGCGAAGCGGGCAGATTGCCCGCTACCTTGGTGCCGAGCACCGCGGGTGCGCCGTCGAGCAGCACCCAGCCGCGCTCGATCCAGTCGTCTGCTTCGCGCCGCGAGGCCAGGCCGAGTTCGGACATGCGCTTGGACAGGCGCACTTCGGCGGCGGGATCGCCCTGCGGTGCGGGCGCGGCCACCGTTTTGGCGGGTGCGCTGCGCCGGGGTGCAGGTTCGGAAGAGCGCGGCCGTCCTGGCCAGACGGAAGCGGGGCGCGGTTTGGTCGTCATGGGTCTATGGGTTGAGCCGGCTGGACGCGCCGCATCAGCGTGAACAAACCGCTCGCCAGCGCGCGCAGCGGCAGTTGCGAGACCAGCAGGCCGCTGAACACCAGCGCGCAACCGAACAGGGCGCGTGCGTCGAGCGACTGATGCAGCACCAGCCACGCCGCGAGCGCGGCGAACACGCCTTCCATGCTGAAAATCACCGCGGCATGCGCGGGCACGGCGTGCCGCTGCGCCACCACTTGCAGGGTGTAGGCTACGCCCACCGACAGCGCGCCGCCGTAGAAAATGGTCCAGGCCGCGCGCTGCAGCGCTTCCAGACTGATTGATTCCACCAGCACCCCGGCGCCCAGGCACAGTAGGCCGCAGACGACGAACTGCACTACGGCGAGTTGCAGCGGGTCGTGGCGCGGCGCCATGCGGCCCAGCAGCAGCAACTGCACAGTGATGAACAGCGCGCCGCCCAACTCCAGCCAGTCGCCATGCCGCACGCTATAGCCCTGGCGCACACTGAGAAAGTACATGCCGCTTGCGGCCAGCAAGGCGCCCAGCCAGACTCCAGCGCCGACGCGCCGCCCCCACAGCAGGCCCAGCAGCGGCACCAGCACGACGTAGAGCGAGCTGATGAAACCGGCGTTGGCCACGGTGGTCGATTCCAGCCCGATCTGCTGCAGGGAAATGGAGATGGCCACCACCCCGCCGAGCAGGCCGCCGTCGCGCAGCAGGCTGCGCAGATTTGAGGCAGGATGTGCAGCCGGATCGGGACGACGGCGCAGTGACATCACCGCTAGCACCACGGCAGCGCCCAGCATGAAACGCAGACCGGTGTAGTAGAACGGCCCCACCGTGCCGATGCTCGCGGTCTGGGCGACGAAGGCCGTGCCCCAGATGAGCGATGCCAGCAGCATCAAGGCGCTGGCGCGGAGCGAGGCGGGGGAGGTGGACATGACAGAAAATAAAAAACCGCCGCGCAGAACAGGAAACCGAAATTGGCAACGACTCGCCGCGCAGCGGAGTGGCGAAATGATAAGTCTTACATGCTGCGCCGGTATTGGCCGCCCACCTCGAACAGCGCGGCGGTGATCTGCCCCAGGCTGCACACCCGCACCGCGTCCATCAGCACGGCAAACACATTTTCGTTATGAATGACGGCCTGCTGCAGCCGGTGCAGCAAGGCGGGCGCCTCGGCCGCGTGGCGATGGTGAAAGTCGGCCAGACGCTGCAGTTGCGACTCTTTTTCCGCCTCGGTGGAGCGCGCCAGTTCGAGATGCGCTGGAGCGGCGTCGCCGTGCGGATTGCGGAAAGTGTTCACCCCGATGATGGGCAACTCGCCAGTGTGCTTGAGCATTTCGTAGTGCAGACTTTCCTCCTGGATTTTGCTGCGCTGGTAGCCGGTTTCCATCGCACCCAGCACCCCGCCGCGCTCGGCAATGGCCTCGAATTCCTTGAGCACCGCCTCTTCGACCAGATCGGTCAGTTCTTCGATGACGAATGCGCCCTGATTCGGGTTTTCGCACTTCGCCAGCCCCCACTCGCGGTTGATGATGAGCTGAATCGCCATCGCCCGGCGCACGCTTTCCTCGGTGGGTGTGGTGATGGCTTCGTCATAAGCGTTGGTGTGCAGGCTGTTGCAGTTGTCGTAAATGGCGATCAGCGCCTGCAGTGTGGTGCGGATGTCGTTGAACGCAATTTCCTGCGCGTGCAAGCTGCGGCCGCTGGTCTGCACGTGGTACTTGAGCTTCTGGCTGCGTTCGTTGGCGCCGTACTTGTCGCGCATGGCGACCGCCCAGATGCGCCGCGCCACGCGGCCGAGCACGCTGTATTCCGGGTCCATGCCGTTGCTGAAAAAAAAGCTCAGGTTGGGCGCGAAATCGTCGATATGCATGCCGCGGGCCAGATAGGCCTCTACAAAAGTAAAGCCGTTGCTCAGGGTGAAGGCGAGCTGCGAAATCGGGTTCGCCCCGGCCTCGGCGATGTGATAGCCGGAGATGCTCACCGAGTAGAAATTGCGCACCCGGTGCTGCACAAAATACTGCTGAATATCGCCCATGACCTTGAGCGAAAACTCGGTGGAAAAGATGCAGGTGTTCTGTCCCTGGTCTTCTTTCAAGATGTCGGCCTGCACCGTGCCACGCACGTTTTCCAGCACCCATTCGCGGATTTTCTGAGCCTCGTCATCGGTGGGCTGGCGTTGGTTGTCGGCTTCGAATTTGGTCATCTGCTGGTCGATGGCGGCGTTGAGGAACATCGCCAGAATCGTGGGCGCCGGGCCGTTGATGGTCATGCTCACACTGGTGGCGGGGTCGCACAGATCGAAGCCGTCGTACAGCGCCTTCAGGTCGTCGAGCGTGGCGATGCTCACGCCGGAATTGCCCACCTTACCGTAGATGTCCGGGCGGCGGTCGGGATCTGCACCGTAAAGCGTGACGGAGTCGAACGCGGTGGACAGGCGCTTGGCCGGCATGCCCTCGCTCAGCATCTTGAAGCGCCGGTTGGTGCGAAAGGCATCGCCCTCGCCAGCGAACATGCGGGTGGGATCTTCATTCTCGCGCTTGAAGGCGAAGGTGCCCGCGGTGTACGGAAAGCTGCCCGGCACGTTGTCGCGCATCAGCCAGCGCAGCACCTCGCCGTGGTCGGCATAGCGCGGCAGCACCACCTTGCGCAGCGTGGTGCCCGACAGCGTGGTGTGGGTGAGTCGGGTGCGGATTTCGCGGTCGCGAATTTTCACCACATATTCGTCACCGGCGTAGGCGCGCTGCATATCGGGCCACATCGCCAGCAGTTTGCGCGCGGCGGGCTGCATGCGGGCTTCGCGCTGTTCGGCCAGATCGGTCACGGCCTGCACTGCGGAGATTTTGTGCGGGTTAGCCGCGTGCAGCATGCGGCCGCTTTCGCGCAACTGCTGCGCCTCGCGCGCCAGGGTCGATTGCGCCTCGACATTGCGGTGATAGCCACGCACCGCGTCGGCGATTTCCGCCAGGTAGCGGCTGCGCGCAGCCGGCACGATCGGGGTCTGGTGGGTGCTGTGGCGTGTGGTGACCGGGGGCAGTCGTCCTTCGGCAAGCATCAGTCCATGCTCTGCCAGCCGGGGTTTGATGGCCTGGTACAGCGCCGTCACGCCGTCGTCGTTGAAGCGCGCCGCCATGGTGCCGAACACGGGCAGGTCTTCGGGCTTGGTCGTCCAGGCTTCGCGGTTGCGCTGCAGTTGCTTGGCCACGTCGCGCAGCGCGTCCATCGCGCCTTTGCGGTCGAATTTGTTGATGGCGACGAAGTCGGCGAAGTCGAGCATGTCGATCTTCTCCAACTGGCTGGCCGCGCCGAATTCCGGCGTCATGACGTACAGGCTGGCGTCGGCGTGCGGCACGATGGCCGCATCGCCCTGGCCGATGCCCGAGGTTTCGACGATGATGAGATCGAAGCCCGCCGCCTTGCACGCGGCGATGACTTCGGGCAGGGCGGCGCTGAGCTCCCCGCCCGATTGCCGGGTGGCGAGACTGCGCATAAAGACTTCATTACCGTTGCGCCACGGCCCGATGGCGTTCATGCGGATGCGGTCGCCCAGCAGCGCACCGCCGCTTTTGCGGCGGGAAGGGTCGATGCTGATGACGGCAATGCGCAGCGCGTCGTCCTGATCGAGCCGGGCGCGGCGGATCAGCTCGTCCACCAGACTGCTCTTGCCCGCGCCGCCGGTGCCTGTCACCCCGAGCACCACGCCGTGCGCGCCTTCAACCTGCTGGCGAAGGCTGTGCATCAGCGCCGCGTCGGCAGTGCCGTTTTCAATCTGAGTGATCAGGCGTGCGAGCAAGGATGGCGAAGTCGGCAGCGCGGCAGTCGCCTGTTTTGCGTCCAGCGCGGGCAGGGGACGGTCGGCGCGCTGCAGCATGTCGCCGATCATGCCTTGCAGCCCTAGCCGCTGACCATCTTCCGGGCTGTAGATCCGGGCCACGCCATACTGCTGCAACGCCTCGATTTCGTCGGCCACAATCACACCGCCGCCGCCGCCAAACACCTGAATATGCCCTGCGCCCTGTTCGCGCAGCCGGTCGATCATGTAGCGGAAAAATTCCACATGCCCGCCCTGATAGCTGGAAATGGCGATGGCGTGCGCGTCCTCCTGAATCGCCGCGGTGACGATCTCGTCCACCGAGCGGTTGTGGCCCAGGTGAATGACCTCGGCCCCCATACTGATGAGGATGCGCCGCATGATGTTGATGGCGGCATCGTGGCCGTCGAACAGCGAGGCGGCCGTCACGAAACGCAGCCGCTGCTGCGGCGAATAGGCGGCCAGCACCTTGGCCTCGGATAAGTCGGTCATCGCGGTCTCCTACGACGCAGCGTACATGGCGCAGCGGCATGATTGATTGACGTTTACGTCAATTTGAACTGTAGCCGATCTGTGACCGCACTGAGGCTCTATCTGGTTTGCGGCGCACTATCGCCAGCTACGACAAAACCCTAAGTCTGTTTTCATATTTCCCCCTTACGCTTGTGGTCAGTTCAGCCAAACAGAGACAGGGGCGTCTTTGGTGCAGGCGGGCAATTGATCAGGAGACACTTATGCGCAGACTCTTTTTTCTCGCGCCGGATGTAAATAGCGCGCACGCTTTGGTCGACAGCCTGCTGCTGGCCCGTATTCCAGACAAGCATATTCACGTGTTGGCGCGGGAGGGAACGCCGATGGGCGACTTGCCCGAGGCGGGCGTGGCTCAGCGATCCGACCTGATTCCCGCCATTGAGCGCGGTGCGGCGGCGGGCGGCGCCACCGGCCTGGTGGCCGGGTTGGTGGCCGTGGCGATCCCGGGCATGGCCATCATTCCCGGTGGCGGGCTGGTCATTGCGCTGGCCGCGGCAGGAGCGCTGGTGGGCAGCTGGGCCAGCAGCCTGGTGGGGGTGAGCGTGAGCAGCACCCGGCTTGAACGCTTCAAGGAGGCGATCGCGTCGGGTCAGGTGCTGGTGATGGCCGACGTGGCGCACGAGCAGGTGGAGTCCGTCATGCATCGCATGAAAGAGTGCTGCCCGAACGTGGCCTCGGAGGGGATGGACAACGACATTCCCGCTTTTCCGTAAGCCGCTGAGTTTTCAGTCGCCCAGCAGATCCTTGGCCACGCGGGTGATTCTCGCCACGCCCGGGTGAGTGATGCGCCGCTCGACCGAGATGGCGTAGAACTCCTGGTGCATGTCGGCGCAGTGCCCGAGCAGCGTCACGCCAAGTTCGCGCGCGATGTCGGCTTGCAGCACGCTGGGGGCGGCAAATGCGCCCCGGCCCTCGCGGCCGAAGGCGGTCATCAGTGCGCCGTCCTCGAATTCACCGGCGATGTGGGCGGCGATTTTGTTCTGGCCCAGCCATTGATCGATCTGCGCGCGCACCGCCGACGACGTGGCGGGCAGCAGCAGCGGCAGCTCTGACAGACACTG
>JABEBX010016840.1_pt1 | contig 12877 bp, 9 predicted proteins | sample 7245971 | NCBI WGS metagenome assembly JABEBX01 (sample SAMN14506365, study PRJNA622280) | hot springs metagenome | biome: hot spring [ENVO:00000051]|acidic hot spring [ENVO:00002120]; feature: spring [ENVO:00000027]|sediment [ENVO:00002007]; material: sediment environment [ENVO:01001048]...
GCTTGGGTCCTTGAGCCCCCACTGGACATACGGAACCTTAAAGGTGGTTTGGGCCGTGCACTGGTTGTCGTTGATGTGAAGCTGCATGGGTACAGTAAGGGTGTGGGGTGTGCCGTGGAGGGTGAAGACGCCGGTAACCTGGAGCGTCGAGTCGCCCATCGGAGCAATGGTTCCAGTATAACTCTGGGGAGCAAAGGAGACGTCGGCGAACTTGCTGACCTGAAGAATATCCTTGAGCATCTTCTTGTCGCGACTGGCATTGCCGCTGTTGCCGCTGGAGGCGGAGACGACAATAAGGCCGGATAGAGTGCGCGAAGATGGATCGAAGGAGACAGATCCCTTCTCGACACGGAAGGTTCCGTTGACCGTATCGTGGTTCGTGTCGAGGGTAAAGCCCACCGTGCTGAGGCTGGGTTGGATGTTCAGCGTCTCGCGCTGCGCCAGAGCAAAGGGTGCGAGAGCGAAGGATGCGCAGAGGAGCGTCAGCGAGGCTAGAAGCGTGCGTGCGATCGTCTTCATCGTCATCATGGGTGATGGTCTCCGTTTCCTGGGGTAAATTTCGTGGTTGACGTGTTGGTTGCTGTGGCCGTTGCGGTGGAGAGCGGCTTGGCGATGGTCTGCTCGAGCCAGAGGGTGAGAGAGGCGATGTCTTGGCCGGAGAGGTACTCGTGACCTGGCATATTGGTCATGGGAATGCCAAACTTTACGATTTGGGCTATCTGGGGGCGGCGCTGCGCGGGGGTGAAGTCTGGAGTGAGGTGAAGGAAGGGGCCAGTGGCGAAGACCGTGGGGAGGTAGCCGAAGTCTGCGCGGTACTGCACGCGGGTGGCGCCGTTGGGGGCGTGGCAGGTGGCGCACTCCTGGAGATAGAGTTGGTAGCCGCGGGCGACAGAGGCGGCGGCGAAGGTTGCGGAGTTGGGCTGCCAGGCGAGTTCCGCAGCGCGGTGGGCGTCGGCGGCAGCGGCGTCAGGACGGAGGCTTTCGAGATAGGCGAGAAGGTCGTCGCCGGGGGTTGTGCCGTTGGGCTGCGCGCGGAAGAGGTAGGCGTAGCTGGGCATGGGGGAGCCGTGGCTGATCTGCGCGGGGTTCATGAAGTGGGCGCGGAGCCAGAGAGGGGAGCGGCGGGCGCCGATCTGGGAGAGGTCGGGCCCCTGGCGGCGGTTGCCGATCAGGGGCGGGTGCTCGGCGCGAAGTTGGGCCAGGGTCTGGACAGGGCCCCACAGGAGGACGTCGGGCGTGCTGGGACGAACGTACTGGGAGTGGCAGTTGATGCAGCCTTCGGAGATGTACACCCGACGGCCGCGTTGGATCTGCGTGAGGGGGGTGGGTGCGGGCGTGAGGGATCTCTGGGCCGCCCAAACTCCGGCGGCGAGTAGCAGCAGGGCGGTGGTAGCGATGAGTTCGCGGCGGCGCGTGCGGAGGAGGATAGGCAGAAGGATGAGGACCGCGGCGCAGGCCACAAATAGGGGTGGGATGTGGCCCAGGTGCTGGCCCATGCCGATGCCCATCGCGGAGCCGAACCAGCCGCCGATCGCATAGATGAGGCCGGCGCGGCGGGCTCGCTGGGCGAGGGTGATGGAACCGGACAGCAGGGCTGGGTAGGCGACGAGGGCAACGGAGTAGAGCGAGACACCGATGGGATAGAAGAGCGAAGCGAACGGGGCGCGGTAGGGGTCCAGCAGGAGAAGACAGGCGGCGGCGAGGACAAGAAGCGCGGCGGCCAGGGTGGCGGAGAGACCTCGGCGACGGAGGAGATAGACGCTCAGAAGGGCCCCGGCAAGGTGCAGCGCACCGTCGAGGTAGAGGTGGGTGGCGCCCAGCCAGGTGCCGGCTTTCAGTGCCGGAGTGGATTGGATGATGAAGAAGGCGGCGGAATCGAGCCAGATGAGGGCGGTGAAGGCCAGCAGGATCAGGGGAAAGGGGATGGCCGGTCCTGGGGCTTCACTGGAAGACGAACTACTTGGCTCCTTCGCCTGCACGCCGCGTCCCTTCGCCAGGCTCAGGGGTGGGGGGACGGGATTGGAGGCCAGGTCCACGGCTTGGGCTGCAAACGAAAAGTCTTGCTCCGTATGGGAGGCGATGAAGACCGCGGCCAGGCAGAGGATCGCGGCGGTGACGGCCTGGGTTGTGGGCGCGGCCGTGAAGAGCGGTGGAAAGTTGCAAAGGAGGTAGCCGATGCCGGTACCCAGACCTACTTGGAGGAGTGGGTTCGAGGAACTCAGCCAGAGGTTCAGGTGGGTAACGAGGGTGACGGTGAGGGTCCCTAGCGAGGCCCCGATGAGAAAGGCTACGGCAACGCTTGCAGGGAGGTTGAGCGGGAGCAGCGTGAGTAGCGCGGCGGCCATGCTGGCAGCAAGAGCGACCTGAAGAATGCTGCTCGCATGGCTAGGCGCACGGCGAGCGTCGCGTGCGGAGGGATCGAGGCGGGAGAGAATGCGCGGTGTGAGGAGGCTGAAGAGAACTCCGCCGAGAGCCATGGCCGCCATCACGGCTTTCAGGTGCGTGTCGGCGATCTGCAATTCGGCCAGGCGCCGGAGAAAGGCGAACTGCGCGAAGATGAGGAAGTAGATATAGGTGATGGCCACCAGCGCGACGCCGCGCCAGCCGGAGGCCGGCTGAGAGGCGGTCGAGCGCTGGGGGGTGGTCATCAAGCCTGGACCTCCGTAACCGAGCCGTGGGCCAGCCAGCCGCGCGTGAGGCCGATCAGTTGGAAGATGGCGAAGGCCCCGTCCGAGAGCGCTACCATTAGCCAGCCGGCTTCGAGCGTGTGATGGAGAATGGCCACAAAGACGAAGAGCGAGACACTGCCACGGCTGATGGCCGTCAGGAGCCAGACGACTTCGAGTTTAGCGGTGAAGATGGGACGGGTGGTGAGCCATGCTCCGTAGAGACAAGCCATGCCTACGGAAAGAACGAAGGCTCCGATGTAGGAGAGGTAGGGGAGGGCGTCGGTGGGTGCATGCAGGCTCATGAGCCGCAGAGTGAGTGCGGGCGCGAGGAGCAGCAGGATGCCAGTGGAGGTGTCAGAGGCGGTGAGGAGCAGTTGGTAGAGAAAGAGAAGTTGGCGGGGACGGATCATGCGTACGACTTCCCTTCTTGCACGCCGTGCCCGGCTGTGGCGAGCAGCGCAACTGGTTCGAGGGGTGGGTTGGCATAGGCGGGTTCACGAAGGAGTTGGGAGGCGGCGATGAGCCACTCGGCGGAGGCCGCGAACATGAAGATGCCGCTGACGAGGCGCAGCGTGTAGAGGATGTTGCGGAAGGCGCCGGGGAGGATCGTGAAGGCCGGATCGGAGCCTTCGCGCCAGCCGGCGATGGACATGAGAACAACGTAGGCAAGGACGCCAAGGTTCCAGGCGTAAAAGGACCAGGTACGGTTGAAGATCCAGCCGTCCTCCCCGAGCAGTTGAACCATGACAAAGATCAGCAGCGCGCTGACGAAGCCGGCCATCGCTAGGATTGAGTGGCCAACCAAACCGTCGGTGAACTTGAAGTGCTCGAGGATGGAGGGGAGGAAGAGCACCCAGCCGGTGAGGACGAGGATGGCCCACCAGGCCAGGAAGGCGATGCGCCAGCGCCGGGTGCTCGGCCTCCATTGAAAGGCGGCGAAGTAGGCGGGGATGAGAGGAATCCATACCAGCAGGCTGGCAAGGGAGATGAATTGCGTGGGGCGATGGTTGCTGACGTCGGCGCGACCGAGACCGAGGCAGAGCAGGGATTCTGCCGCGAAGATGATCCAGGAGACGGTGATGGCGCCCGAGCGTGGGCGGTTGCGACTGGTCAGGCCAAAGGGGAGCAGAAGAAGAATGGCGATGATGACCAGCGTGGATTCGAGTTGGCTGGCGCCGGTAGGACCTCCGCTGGCTGGGTTGATGGGGGGATAAAGATTGGGGCTGGCGGCGATATAAAGAATCACCGGAACAAATAGCAGAAGTGCGAGGCCAGCGAGTCTGCCGATGTTTGCGGCGCGTGTGGTCCGCTGGGCGCGCGCATACGCATAGGCAAGGAGCAGCCAGACGGAGAAGATCGCAAGCGGGAAGAGGATACGGAAGTAACCGGTGAAGTCGAGGAAGAGCTTGCCGCTGGAGTGGCCAGTGAGCCAGCTAAGGCCGCACAGTCCGAGGGCGGTGGACCAGATCCAGAGGATGGGCCGTACCCATGCGGCGGCGGCGGAGCGATCGACGGCGTAGACCTTGAAGAGAAAGGCGAGCAGCGGAAGGCTCGACCAGCCGTAGAGATCCAGGTTCATGTGGACGATGATCCAGCGGCCGTAGGTGAAGGTGTCGAAGAGCCGGTTGACCGCGGGGAACAGAAGCATGATGGCCAGCAGGACGCCGATGGCGTTGGCGAAGGTCAGCCATGCGAGGGAGTGGAAGGCGACGTCGGCGTAAGAGCGAGGATGGTGGAGGTTGAGGTCTGCGGCTTTTCCTTCGGATTCGCCGCAAGACAAATCACAGGTGTTCTTCGACTGCGCGCCAGGAGCTTTGCTCAGGATGCCGGACGAAGAGACAGGTTGTTGCTGAAGCGGAGCGTTAGAGAGGTCGAGGCTCACGGATCCTCCCATCGTGCATCTCGACCATGCGGTCGCAGCGGGCGGCCAGAGCGCGGTCATGGGTGGCCATGACCAGCGTTACGCCTTCGGTTGCGGTAATGTCGAGCAGTAGTTGAAAGACGGTGGAGCTGGTGGTCTCGTCGAGCGAGCCGGTGGGCTCATCGGCGAGCAGGATGCGAGGCCGGTTCATCAGGGCGCGGCATAGAGCGGTACGCTGGCGCTCGCCGCCGGAGAGCTTCTGGATGCGGCTGTGGAGGCGATGGCCGAGCCCGGTGCGTTCGGTGAGATGCTGGAGGCGAGCCAGCGCGGAGGCGCGGCTGATGCCCGCGGCCACCGTGGGAATCAGGCAGTTCTCTTCGAGCGTGAGATCGGGGATAAGGTTGTGAAGCTGGAAGACGAAGCCGATCTCGTGGCGCAGAAGATGGAGGCGGCTGCGTTGCCGATCGATCTCGATGCCCTCGGCGCTATGGACGGAGATGTGGCCGCGGTCCGGCTCGTCCAGGCCGCCGAGGAGATGGAGCAGCGTGCTCTTGCCGCAGCCGGAGGGGCCGCACAGGGCGACCGTCTGGCCCTCGATCGCTTCGAAGTCGACGCCTTTGAGGACGGTGATGGCGCCGTCATCGTAGCTCTTCCAGACGGCGGCGGCACGAAGGACCGTGCGTTGCTCTGAGGCGCGGGTTTCGGCGGAGGGGATCATTCGAAGCGCAGCGCCTCCACCGCTCGGATGCGCATGGCGTAGATGGCCGGATAGAGCGCGCCGGCCACACCCGTAAGCAAGGAGAGCACCAGGACGATGAGCACGACGAGGGGTTGGATCGCGACATCGACGTAGCCGTGCAGCGCCGGTATGAGCTTGAGGACGAAGAGGAGGGCCGCGCCTAGAAGCAGGCCGGTGACGGCCCCAAGGAGGGAGACGAAGGCGGATTCGCCGAAGATCATGGCCGCGATCTGGGGGTTGGAGAAGCCGTTGACCCGGAGAATGGCAATCTCGCGGATGCGCGTGAACACCGACATGATCATGGTGTTCGCGACGCCCAGGCCGCCCAGGATGAGGCCGCAGCCGCCAACCGTCCAAGCCGTAGCCTTGAGGATCTTGAACTGCGAGTAGGAGCGGGTGAACTCTTTGTCTTCCAGCGCGATCAGGTCAGGAAACTTTTCTTTGACCAGACGCTTGAACTCGCCGGAGAACCTCTTGTCGGTGAGCTTGATGGTGATAACGGAGGATGCGCCGGGCTTGTGGAAGAACTTCTGCGCGGCCGAGAGCGGCATGAAGACGCCTCCGTCCTCAAAGCCGTTGGCGGTTTGGATGATGCCTGCGACGTGAAAGCTTCCGTTGCCGATGGCGACGGAGTTGCCGAGATGGGCGTGGAGAAAACTCGCTGCGCGCTCGCCGAGGACGACGTCATTGGGCTGACGAGCGAAGTTGGCGCTGGAGCCTTCGCGCCATGTGGCCTTGCGCAGGCGCGCGTCGGATGCGGTAATGCCGAAGCAGGTGATGATGGGATGGTCCGTGCTGGTGACGATGCCGAAGAGCACCGGGTCGGCGTGCTGAACCATGGGCCAGGTGACAATCTCGGCGAGCGCGGCGACCGGGACGTTGCTGAAGAAAAGGTCCGAGACGTTGCGCTCGAAGACGATGATCTGGCTGTCGCTGGAGAGGATGCCGGAGAACATGCCGACGGCTCCCTGAAGGATGGTGACGATGGTGAGCATGGCGGCCACGCTGAATGCGATACCGGCAATGCTGATCAGAGTTCGAATGCGGTGCCGAAGCAGATTGGTGACAATAAGCTTGAAAAAGATCATGCGGCTCCATGGAGGGAGACGGTTGTGGGACCAGCCCATTCGGGCAGAGGCCGTCCGATGGTTGTGGAATGGTCGCAGGCGGTGTCGATGATCTCGATCGCCTCCGCGTTCAACTGGGCGCGCAACTCCCGCAGGAATACGATGCCGGGGCGGCGCGCGACCAGACGCTGAAGCATGCGGTCGCCCATGGCAATGAGGCGGGTGAGGCGATGGACGGAGCCAGGAATCCCGATGGCAAGCGCGATGTTGGGGCGACCCATGGAGACATCGCGAGAGACGGTCTTGCCGCTCTCCGCGGAGCTCTGCAGAATGTCCTTCAGATCGTCGGCGATCTGGTAGGTAAGGCCCCAGCAAACGGCGATGCGATCGAGGAGTTGGAGTTCCTCAGGCGGGGCGCCTCCGAGGATGCCGGGCAGAACGAGCGTGAGGCGGATCAGCGAGACGGTCTTGCTCATGGCGATGGCCTCGGTAACCTGGTGACCGCTGCGTCGCCGGTTCTCCGGATGCCGGTTCTCCAGTAGCGAGGCAACATAGTTGAGATCCATACTCTGACCGTTCAGCAGGCCGCCAACGCCAAGATAGCGTTCGACGTAGTCGAGGGCTTGCATTTGGTGCTGTCGTCCCTGGGACTGCCCTCCGCAGCCGGCGACGGCGCGCCAGGTGAGGCTGTAAGCGCGGTTGATGAGAGCCAGGGCGGTGAGAATGGCGTTGGCCTCGCCGAACTCGGCGTGGATGCAGGGAGCGCCGCGGCGTTCGGCGGCGTCGTCCATGCAGGGGAGATCGTCAAAGAGGAGCGAAGAGGTGTGGAAGTACTCGATGGCGATACCGAGTTCGGCGGCGTGGACGGACGGAAGACCATAGGCGTCGAACATGCGGGCTACGATCCGCGGGCGGACCAGGCTGCCGGGATTGCGCAGAACGCGCTCGATGGCCTCCCTGAGGTGTGGCTCCATCTCGCTCGAGAGAGGAAAGAGATCGGTGAAGGTGCTGCTCAAAGTGGTGTAGTGCTGGTCATTCATGGGATGTCCCGTGTTGATGTTTGAGAGGGAGGTGGCCTGCCCCCCCGGAAAGATTTCGAGACAGAAAAAAGTGCGTTGCGCCGAGGTCTCCATCGTGCGCGTTTGCTTCTCATGCGCGTTCTTTAGTGTGTGAGACGCGGCTCTCTACTCGTTGATAGCATCGAATAGGACGGTTCGCGATGACGATTTGTTCATTCGCGACCAAGTGCGATAACGATCTATGCCTCAACCAGATGGAGGGGTTAATATCGGTCCATGCAGCTACTCCTGGTAGAAGACGAACTCGATATTCAGGACTTCCTGAAGCCGTCGCTTGCGGAAGCGGGCTATGAGGTGGACGTCGCGGGGGACGGTGCGGCCGCGGAGAGGTTTGCCTCTACCCGCGTCTATGATGCGCTGATCGTAGATCTAGGGCTGCCGGACCAGGATGGAATCGATCTGATCCTGCGGCTGCGTCGAATGGGCGTGAGCAGTCCGGTGCTGATTCTCTCGGCGCGGCGTTCGGTAGACGACCGGGTAGCGGGCCTGGAGCAGGGCGGCGACGATTACCTGACGAAGCCGTTTGCGCTGGCCGAACTGCTGGCGCGGTTGCGCAATCTGCTCAAGCGCAACGCTGCGGCCAGCGCGAGTCCCACGCTGCTGCGCGTTGGCGATCTGGAGTTGGACCTGCTGCGGCGCAGGGCCTCGCGCGGCAGCGAGGTGTTGAATCTGAGCCCCCAGGAGTTTGTCCTGCTGGAGTATCTCTGCCGGCACGCGGGACGCGTGGTGACGCGGTCGATGCTTCTGGCCGAGGTGTGGGGAATGCGAATTCAACCGGACACCAACGTGGTGGACGTGCACATCTACCGGCTACGCGGCAAGGTCGATACGGAGGGGCGCGAACCGCTCATTCAGACACTGCGGGGAGTTGGATACGTACTCAAAGATCAAAAACATGCGATTGCATAGCGCGGCGTGGAGGATCTCGCTGTGGGCGACACTGGCCTTTGCCCTTGGAGCATCGCTGGTGTTTGCGGTGCTGCACCGGTTTGTGGCCAACAACATCCAGCAGCGCAACGATGCGTGGCTCTCGGGCGAGGTGCAGACACTGGCCGAGGTGGCCGAACAAACCCCAAAAGATCGTCTCTATCGCCGGGTTGTCGGTGAGGTCGCCGAGCTGGCCAGCAAGGAGGTGCCGGACAGATCGCAAAAGGAGGGCGCTGAGAACAATGCGGTGTTCTTTCTGCAGGCGCAGCCCACGGGCCCGGCGAAGCTGTGGGTAGGCGCGGGGGATGGAGTGGCGCATCTGGAGGCGATTCGAGCCAGCCACGCGCCGCCGGACGTTCCGTTTCATCTCAGCGTGAAAGGGTTCGCTGTGCCGTTTCGCGTGGTCGCAACGCGGATCGACGATGGAAGCTACATCTATCTGGGGCTCTCGGAGAGAGACGAACTGCGTGTGCTGCGGAAGCTGCGGCTGCGGTTTCTGTCAGTGGCCGTGTTGATCGTCCTGTTCGAGTTTGCCCTTGTGTTCTACACCACGCGACGGATGCTGGGACATGTGCGCAGGATTACCGAGGCGGCATCGAGGATTGGCGAATCGGACCTGAGCCGGCGCGTGCCAATCACAGAACGCAATGACGAGATTGGACAACTGGCGCTGACGCTCAACCGGATGCTGGACAGAATTGAGAGTTCGATGCACCAGCTGCACACGATTACCGACTCTCTGGCGCATGATCTGCGCAGCCCGCTGACGGCGATTCGGGGCAAGCTGGAGATGTCGCTATCCGAGCATACGCAGCGTGCGGACCAGCCGGAGTCACCGGCGGGCGTTCCCCTTCCGTTGCAGCGGGAGATGATGGTTGTTTCGGCCATCGACGAGCTGGATCGCCTGAACGAGTTTTTGAACGCGTCACTGGACGTGGCCGAGGCGCGGGCAGACGCTCTGCGGCTTACGCTAGCGGAGATCGACCTGGACGAGATGATCCGCGTGATGCTGAACCTGTACGAGCCGTGCATGTCCGAGCGCGGTCTGCGCGTGCAACTACGCAGCGCCGGCCCGTTAAAGGTACTTGCGGATGCTGCGCTGCTGCACCGCGCGGTGGCCAACCTGCTGGACAACGAGCTGAAACATCTGCCCGCGGCATGCACCATCACGCTCAGCCTGCAGGCGGAGCACGACGACGCGAAGTTGACCCTGGAGGACGATGGTCCGGGGTTTGAGGCCGAGGTAAGCCGCGAGCTGTTCGCGAAACGTGTGAAGGGAAGGGCGTCCGGCGGACATGGGCTGGGACTGGCGTTTGTGCAGGCCGTGGTGCGTGCGCATGGCGGCGCTGTATCGGCTTGCAACCGGACGGAGGGTGGAGCGCGGCTGACGATCACGCTGCCATGCGCGCCCAAAACCCAGGAGACCCCGACGCCGGCTATGGGCAATGTTGCAGGATGAAGACCTCGCCAGAAAATAGGTCTTGCTCTATTGAGGGGGCCGAAGGCCCACGGGGCGCCTTATTACAGCAATTTTCCTGTTGATGGGTGTCCCATCAAGGGAGTGCGGTGGAGCGATTTCCCTGTTGATGGGTATCCCGGGAAGGTGTTCAGTGGCGTTTTCATTGGGGGAAAACGCCCATAAACGTCGGGGAGCAGCATTGCACCTACAGGGAGATCGCTCAAGCGTTTTCATTGGGGAAAACGCCCATGGACGCCAAGGCGCAGTAAAACCACCTACAGAAAGATGGCTCTAGCCTTGCAATAGGAGCAGGCGATCGGGGTCGAGACGGATGTGCCAGGGTTGCGGCTGCGCGCTGAGTGTGCGCCACGCATCCATGGGCAGATCAGCCTGCAGGTGCGGCTTCTCACCCGGTCCGGGGGCGCTGTGCAGACGAAGATAGAGCGTCATCTCGTGGGGAGATTCGCTGGTCTCCATCAGCCAACAGGAAAACGTATTGACGGCCTCGGCTGGGTGCTGCAAGACGGCGCGTTCGCCCTGAAAGACGATCCGGTGCGAGCGAATCCCCACATGCGTCAGTCCATCGGGCATGGGGGCCGTTGTCTCCAGTTCGCATTCCCACGCTTGGACCGCAATGCGATGGGCGTCGATGCGCCGTGCCGCCGCCACATTCTTACAGCCCGTCAGGCGCGCCGCCACGACCGTTCCCGGACTCTCAAAGAGTTGATGCTTGGGGCCGGCCGCAATGACCTTGCCGTCATCCAGAACCAGCAGCTTCGCGCAAAACCGGAACGCCTCTTCCATGTCGTGGGTCACAAACAGCACTGGACCGTGGTACTCCGCCAGCGTCTCGCGCAGGTGCTCTTCCATCTGGCGGCGCAGGTGAGGATCGAGCGCGGCAAAGGGTTCGTCGAAGAGCAGAGCGTCGGGTTCAATCGCCATGCAGCGGGCGATGGCCACGCGTTGCCGCTGCCCCCCGGATATCTGCGACGGAAGACGGTCGGCGAGATCGGCGATGTGCATCCGCTCCAGTTGATGCCGGACCCTCTGCTGGCGCTCCGGCCTGGGCAGGCGGCTCAGGCCAAAGCCGACATTCTCGGCCACCGTCATACGCGGAAACAGCGCATAGTCCTGAAAGACGACGCCGATTCTGCGCTCGGCGGCGGGCAGCTTGATCCCCTTTGCACCGTCGTACAGCACCCGCCCGTTCAAGACGATCCGCCCGCGATCCGGAGTCGCGATCCCGGCAATCATGCGCAACGTCATGGACTTGCCCGCGCCCGAGGCTCCCAGCAGTCCCACGGCGCCGCTGCGAGCGTTGAACGCTATCTTCAGCTCGAAGCCCTCCACCGCCTTTTCGACATCGACTTCCACCCGAATGCCGTCGGCTTGGAACTGCTTGCCGAACGGGTGGAACGGCGCCTCGGCGTTCGCCGCAGCGAGCGCCGCTGGAGGAATCGCCGCCAGGTGGGGAATCGCAGCGGGGCGGAAGATCGCCTCTGGAATCGCCTCTGGAATCGCCTCTGGAATCGCCTCTGGGCCCGTCTCCTTGCCGGCCGCCCGGGTTGCCTTGCCGGCCGCTTTGCGCCTGGGCCGGCGCAGCGCACCCTCGAGGTTCAGCAAGCGTATGATCGCCAACGAAAGAATCACGATCAGGCCTACCCACAGGAAGGCCGCGCTCATCTCTCCGCCTTCGGCAGCGGTGAAGATGGCCAGCGGCATGGTCTGCGTACGGCCCGGAATATCGCCGGCTAACATGAGCGTGGCTCCAAACTCACCCATCGCGCGGGCGAAGGCCAGCACGGTACCTGCAATCACTCCGGGAGCAGCCTGCGGAAGCAGCACCCTGCGAAAGACAGCGGACTCCGAGGCGCCCAGCGTTCGCGCCGCATCCAGCAGCGCGGGGTTCACCTGGTCGAATGCGCCCAGAGTGGTGCGATACATCAGCGGAAACGCCACCACCGTTGCCGCAATGACCGTCGCCGGCCAGGAGAAGACGATCGTGATGCCAAGCTGTTCCAGCGCGTGGCCAATAAGGCTGCGCCGGCCCAACAGCAGCAGAAGAAAGAACCCCACCACGGTGGGCGGCAGCACCAGCGGAAGCGTGAGGACACCGTCAATCCATGCGCGCACGCCGCGCCAACGCCCGCGCACGTTGTGCATCCACCCGGCAGCAACCAGCCCCAGCAGAAACGTGGCGATGGTGGCCAGGCAGGTGGTGGCCACGGATATCCAGAGAGGCGATAGATCGACGTTTCTCATCGATGTACCCAAATGAGCACCCGAATGGACGCTGCTGCTGCTATGAACACAGCAAAGGTGAATCCATTCCTCTGCAAGATGGACATTCGATGACGTCTCCGTTTAAGAGGATCCTACAGACTCTCTCCTCTCGACTAATTACACCAGACTCTGTCCTTTCGAGCGAAGCATCATGGCTTCAACGTGATGGATAGGGACGCCGCTCTTCCCTTCGCTGCGCTCCGGTCGAGAGCGCAGCCTGCTTCCCTGCAAGCGCGCAGGCTGCTGCCGCGAGCCGTTCCGTTCACGATGAAGCGAAGCTCCTCCACTTGGGAGGATGAGTGCCTGCATCCTTTTTTTGCCCCATAGAAGCTGTTTCAGACTTTGGTTAGAGGGTTTTTGCTTTGCAAGGGCGCTTTAGCCCGAAGGGTACGGGCTTTAGCCTGAAGGGTACGGGCTTTAGCCTGAAGGGTACGGGCTTTAGCCTGAAGGGTACGGGCTTTAGCCCGTACATCATAAGCGCCACAGAATCAAAGGGCTTTAGCCCCTGAGGGAATGCGGTTGGGCGGATTTCGACCCCAAGCAAGGCCTTTTTCCGCGACCTCTGTACCCTCTCATGGAACGTCTGTTCATCCCCGTGCATTCCCTCAGCGGCTGAAGCCGCGACCGTCGTCTCCTCCCGCGGCGCGGCTGAAGCCGTGCCCTTTCAAGCCAGGAGACCCACTCGGCAGATCTAGTTTCTGGTGAGTCCGCTCATGGGCCAACGGCCCACTTAATAGAGTCAGAAACTTGCTTGTGGTGAGGCAGTGTCTCTCCAGTGCTCCCCGAAATCTGT
>JABEBX010016846.1_pt1 | contig 12875 bp, 11 predicted proteins | sample 7245971 | NCBI WGS metagenome assembly JABEBX01 (sample SAMN14506365, study PRJNA622280) | hot springs metagenome | biome: hot spring [ENVO:00000051]|acidic hot spring [ENVO:00002120]; feature: spring [ENVO:00000027]|sediment [ENVO:00002007]; material: sediment environment [ENVO:01001048]...
GGTCGCCCTGGTTGTTGCCATTTGGACCCTGTTGCATACCGTTGTTGCTCTGCTTGGGCAGCGTCTCGGTGTTGATGTTGACCACCGCCGGCCCAACCTCCTTCACAATACCCGCAAACCCATTGGAAAGCGTCACCGGATTCGGAATGGCGAGCGGCCGTGCATCACTGCTGTCAACCGCCTGTTTTGCGCTGACGTTGCCGGTCAGTATCGCCCCAGCGAGTACGCAGACGGAGAGTGTTCCAAGGATCGTGAAGGTGGTCGTGAGTCGTCCTGTACGCATCTTGTTCCACAGATTCTGCCCGAATCGATTCGATGATTCCATTGTTGTATTTGTCCTCGTTCTGTCTCTTTCGAACATCGTTGAACTCTTCCTTAAAATGATCTGGGAACTTTTCCTCAGATGAATGAATCCACTCCAGGGAACCGCCTATGAAGTCTCCGTTTTGAAAGGCATATCTACTGTTTTGCAGGGCAAAGATTCAGCATAAGGGATACGGCGTGCGTCAGACCGTATCTCCTGACGCTGCTGAAAGGGGATTTCGTCCCCCGAGGGAGTTCTCATTCCCTCCACCGCAAACTTTATCAGACCCTCCCTAAGGTGTTTTCCCTCCGTAGCTTGCGTACTTCTTCCGCCTACTACATAGACGCAAATCCGTGCGAAAGGTCGCGGGGGGCATGTCATCCAGCCACGTGAGTCTAATCAACAGGGTACCTTGTTTTCAAAGTATTTACCTATCAGATTCCGCAGATTCCATCGATTACGCTCCTGCAATGGGTAAGAGTTGGCTTCGCCCCCGAGAGGTTGGCCGCAGTTCCGCCAGCAGGATTCCGGCCAGGATGGTTCCGGCTCCCAGCAGCGCCCGCTGCCCCAGTTGCTCGCCGAAGAACAGCAGGGAAGTCAGCCACGCAAACACTGGTTCCAGGGTGAAGATCAGCGCGGTATGCGACGCCGGCATATGCTGCTGCGCCCAACTCTGGATGGTAAACGCCGCGGCGGTCGCCAGCACGGCGGTCACGGCCAGGGCAATCCAGAGGATGGCTGTGCCATGATTGCCATGAATCCCATGAATCGAATGAATCCATGGCCGCCCACCCAGAGGCAGTGTCACCAGCATCACCAGGGCAGCAAACCCAATCTGCAATGTTCCCAGCCTCCTTGCCGACAGTCTCGGAGCCGCCCGCGCCAGCATCAGGAGATGCGCCGCAAACGCCGCCGCGCAACCCAGGCAGAGCCACTCTCCCAGGCGAATCCCCTCAAACAGCGCCATCCCCGCGCCCGGAGGCGTCGTCATCAGCAACAACCCCGCAAAGGCCAGCCCCGCTCCGGCATAGGTGTCGAAGCTCGGCTTCAAGGACCCTGGTGGCGCCACGCCCGGCAGCGCGCTCATCAGCGGCACGATCACCACCACCAGCCCTGTAATGAATGCGGCCTTCGGCGCCGTTGTGAACATCAGCCCTGTGGTTTGCAACTGGTATCCCAGTCCCAGAAACAGTCCTGCCGCCGCGCTCAGCTTCAAATCCATCCGCGTCGTTCCACGCAGGCTCGGCCAGTTCACAGCTGCCAGCACGGCAAACGCCAGCGTCATGCGCAGCAGGTTGAACACCCATGGGGTCGTCTCGGCCAGTGCGGCCTTGACCAGTGAAAACGTTGTTCCCCATACCAGCACCACGCCCAGCAGCAGCAGATGCGCCGCCAGCGTCCGCGATCGCAACGTGCGCGACGAGATCATGGGGCAGGGGCCATGTACACCGTGTTGCCTCCCAGCACGGTGCGCAGCACCCGCGTGTGCAGCACCTCCCGCGGTGTCGCCTTCGTGATGTCGCGGTCCAGCACGACCATGTCCGCCAGGTAGCCCGGCTCCAGCCGTCCCTTGATCCTCTCGCGAAACTCCGCAAACGCCGACCCCTGCGTATAGGCATAGATCGCCTGCTCGATCGTCAGCGTCTCCTGCGGCTCGAACGTCTGGGTTCCCTGCACGTTCTTCCGCGTCATCGCCGCATACAGCCCGCGGAACGGCGAGATCGGCTCCGCCGGATCATCGCTCCCGAACGCCAGCGTTACGCCGTGATCCAGAAAGCTCTTCCAGGCATACGCATCCTTGGACCGCTCCGGCCCCAACCGCGTCTCAGCCCATGCCATACCCGTCAGCAGATGCGCCGGCTGCATGCTGGCAATCACGCCCAACTGCGCAAACCTCTCAAACGCTCCCGGCGACACGACCTCCGCGCGCTCGATCCGAAACCGGAAGTCACTGGGCTCCACCGCCCGCGGCACGGTAGTCACAACCGCCGCACCTGGATTCTTCAGTGGCGGGGGCACATTCGCCGGCCGCCCTACCTGCTCGGCCGCTGCCAGTGCATCCAACGCCCTATCGTTGGCCAGGTCGCCCGTCGCATCGAACCCAAGCTGGAATCCATCCGCTGCCCGCTCGGTTGCCATCCGATTCAGCGTCTGCTGGCTGTACCCGAGGGGTCCAAAGTTGCCGGGGTCATCCGAGTAGGGCTCATTCATCGCCGCGTTCCGCGATTCCAATGCTCCATCCATCGATTTCGTCAGCATCGTCAGATGCAGCAGGGGATCATCCGACGGATGACTCGCGCGCCGCTCGGTTAAATCCCCGAGGGGCCGGTTGAAGCGAATCCACTCCGCAATGCGCAGTTTCAGTGTGCCCTCGTCCTCCATCTCATCCATCGCCAGCCAGTCGTCCCAGCCGGAGAAGTCCTGGACCGATGTCACGCCGTGCGACAGTGCATCCTGAATGGATAGCTCAATCGCTCTTCGCCGGGTGGCGAGGCTCGGCGCGGAGGTGACCTTATCCATCCCCAGCCTCCGCATCCCGGCCAAAGTCAGATGCGTGTGGGCATCATTGAAGCCCGGCATGGCAAACGCACCCTTCAGGTTGATCGTCTTCGTATGCTCATCCTTGAGCGCGAGCATCGCCGTATCGCTGCCTACGGCCAGAACGACCCCGGCTCGGATCGCCACGGCCGTCACCCGCCCCGGCGTCGGGTCGGTGTCACCGGGCTTTAGCCGCGTCCCGGTCAAAATCTTCCCGTCGTAAAAGATGGTGTCTGGCGCCTTCGAGTGCTTCGTCTGTGCCGGCAGCGAGGCCGCGAACACCATGATCGACCCCGCAGCCATCGCAACTACAGCGCATCCGGCCACGACGCATCCGACCAGCAAGCGGCGGGTCGGTAAGTACCTGGTTAGCAGGCGGCGGAAAACAAGCGTTCTCATGCCACAGAGTGTACCAAGCCAGCCGTTCTGATCGAGGAAAGCAACAACGTTATCCAGTTTTCTGCCAAAGGCCAGCCCTCCCACAAGGCAAGAGGCGAACAGGTTTTGCTCGCAAACCGATTTTCTTACCGTCTGATGACTCAGGTGGTTTCCGCCGTTAGAACCGCCGCCGCCAGGCTGCTCTCGCCGCTGCCGCGCAGGCCGGTGCGTCTGTACCTGGCACACGTATCCAGCAACAGCAGCAGCACCCGCCTCAGCGCCAGGTCGCGCCCCGTCGGATCGTACCCCTCCTGCAAGGTATGGATCCCCCATCCCACGCCGCCGGCGCCAATCGCCAGTGCCGGAATCCCCAGCGAGAGCGGCAGGTTGGCGTCTGTGGACCCAACCCGCATCAAGGTCGCAATGTCCAGGTGCCGGTCCACCGCCTTCAAACTCGTCGCCAGTTCGGAGTCCGCGGCCAGCACCCCAACCGCACGGTCCCCCATCCGCTCCACCTGCAAGGTAAGTTCCTTCGTCAGCGTTCCCTCGATCTTGCTACGCCGCTGATTCTCCGCAGCCACCACCTGCTCCAGCGTCTCCAACACTCCCATCTCCGCCCGGTCCAACTCCATCCCCGACATCGATCTCAGATCCACATCTGCCGTCACCGACTCCGGAATCGAGTTCACCGACGTCCCTCCGCGAATCACCCCACAGTTGATGGTGGTTCTCGGCCGTGCCGGTAGCTGCAGCCTGCCCAACTCCACCAGGGCCGCTGCCAACGTCATAATCGGATTCGCACGCCCGGCGTCCGCCCACGAGTGCCCGCCCGGCCCATGGATCGTAACCCGCAATCTTCTACTCCCCAGCGCCCGGTCCACCACCGCCGCATCGCCGCCGCCCTCCAGCGCGATCGCCGCCCGAATCCTCCCCGCATACGGCCCCGTCCCGAACAGATGCCGCATCCCGCGCAGATTGCCCTCACCCTCCTCGCCCACATTGGCCGCGAATAACACCGTGCAGTCCGGTGGCATCTCCGCATGGCGCAGCGCCGCCGCCAACGCCAACAATCCCGCCAGTCCAGCCCCGTTGTCACAAGCCCCCGGTCCCAGGATCTTTCTCTCCTGCTCCCGCGGCCGGCAGTCGGTCCCGGCAGGGAAGACCGTATCCAGATGCGCCGACAGCAACACCACCGGCCCATCTGCCCCAAGCTCATTGTCTCCAGCGTGGTTGTCTGGCGCCCCCCTGGCCCTCAACTCCGCCAGTGCATTCCCCTCGGCATCCACATGCGCGCCAGCCAAGCCCAGCATTCGAAACCGCTCGCAGAACCACGCGGCCCGCTCTGCCTCGCCAAACGGCGGCGCGGCAATCGCCAGAAACTCCATCTGCCAGCGTCGCAACTGCTCCTCATGCAGGTGCAGCCACGCAAACGCCCGATGCACACGGCGATCACTGGCCAGCGCGGCCATCCTTCGATGATTCTCAGCCTGCGTCTCAGTGCTCATCGCCGTTCTCCCGTGTCCGCTCCTTGTTCGCACCATACACCACCTGTACCAGGAACAGCCCCTGTGCCGGAGCGGTAGGCCCTGCCATTGCGCGATTCCTTGCGATTAGAATCCTCTGCATATCCTCCACGCACATACTTCCGCGTCCCACCTCGACCAGTGTCCCAACCAGGTTTCTTACCATGTGGTGCAGAAACCCGCTCCCCGTCACCCGGTACCGCAGCAGCCCATCCTCCCGCACCACGGTCGACTGGTAGATCGTCTTTACCGGATTCGGCCCTGCACCGCTGTCGCCCCTTTGGGCAAGCTCCGGATCGATCGCTCCGAACGACCGAAAGTCGTGCGTGCCGCAAACGGTTCTCGCAGCCAACTCCATTCTTTCCAACTCCAGCGGCCAGCGGCAGGCCCACACGTACGGCGCCAGAAACGGCGGGCAGATCGCTTCTTCCTTCAACCCGTTCACGCCGCGCTCAAAGATCCTGTATTCGTATGTCTTCCGCAATGCACTGTGGCGCGCGTGAAACTCCTTGTCCGCTCTCTCCGCTCCGATCACACGAATACTCTGGGGAAGCGTCCGGTTCAGTGCTCGATACAGATTCTCCGCGGGCAGTGGAGCTTGCAGGGCAAAACTGGCCACCTGCCCCAGCGCGTGTACTCCCGCATCGGTGCGTCCCGATCCCTGCGGCAGCACACGCTCCCCGGTCAGCCTCTCCAGCGCGGCGGCCAGCATCCCTTGCACCGTCGGCAGCCCGGGCTGAACCTGCCAGCCATGGAAGGCCGTGCCGTCATAGCTCAGGGTGATCTTCCAGAATGTCATCGTGCCCCCGCCATCTCACCCATTATCGTGCGCAAGCTATCCTTCCATTCTAGAGATGTCCTGCGCCCACCGATATACTTGGGAATACATGAAACGTTCTTCACCCCGCCGTCCGGAACCAACCTGCCTCGTTCGCCGTACTATTAGGTGCCGGGCGCAACCACCACTGAGGCAAGTTACACGTTGGAGAATCGAATCGTGAGATTGAGGCATTGGCAGGCAAGCGCCTGCGTGGCACTTACGTTGGTCAGCACCATCCCTCCGGGTGCCGCTCAGCAAGCTGTTCCGCCAGCGCAGCAAACCCAGATACCTGCGCAGTCCGCTGGAATGGAAACCGGGGTGCAGGCACAACTGATCGCCCAACCGGTCAGCCCCACCGCCCCGGCAGCTCCCCAGACCCTGCAAACTGACCCCAACGACAGTCTAAGCCTGCCACAGGCCCCCAATCCCAGCGTCAGTGGGCCGCTCTTCCTTCGCCCCACCTTCGAGAACTACAGCACAGGCAGGTCCGGCTTTCCCAACCCCTTCCGCTGGTACACCCCGATGGGCTATGCCATGCAGCATCCCCCCAGCATCCTGCGCCTCCATGACCTGCTGCGCGACGGCAAGCTCTATCTCAGCCTCTCCGACGCCGTCACCCTTGCGCTCGAGAACAACTACGACATCGCCATCGCCCGCATCAATCTGGACATCGCCGATACCGACCTGCTCCGTGCTCGGGCGGGCTACAACCTGCGCGGCGTCAATACCGCGGTCGTGGCCAACACCCTGGGTGGCTCCAGTTCCACCGTCACCGGCGGCGGTGGCCCGGGTGGAACCGCCAGCGGCGTAGGCGGGACCGGAGCCGGCTCCTCCGGCCTCGTTCTCAGCACCAATGGTCTGGGACCAACCCCTGAGCTTCGCGACCCATCCCTGACCGCGCAGTTGGAGTATGAGTCCAACACCCAAGAGCAGACCAACGTCTTGTTCAGCGGCGGTCTGCCCTCCATCTATACCAATACCGAGACGTTTAACTTCAACTACACCCAGGGCTTCGGGATCGGAAGCCAAATGACGGTCGGCTTCGACAACACCCGGCAAACCACCGACGATCCCTACGCGACCTTCACCCCGGCCCTCACCAGCAGCTTTCGGGCAACCCTCACGCAGCACCTGCTGAACGGCTTTGGGACAGGCGTGAACAGTCGCTTCATCCTGCAGGCCAAGAACAATCGCCGCATCACCGATGCCGCCTTCCGCCAGCAACTGCTCTACACCATCAACCAGGTGGAGAACATCTACTGGGATCTCGTCAGCGCGTATGAAAACGAGCAGGCCAAGGAGCGCGCCCTGGCACAGTCCACGCAACTGACCGAGGACAACCGCAAGCAGCTATCTATCGGCACCCTCGCTCCACTCGATGTCGTCAACTCCGACGCCGCCGTCGCCGCCGACAAGCAGGCCCTCATCGCCGCGCAGACCAACCTCGAGTACCGGCAGCTCATCATGAAGCAGGCTATTGCACACAGCCTCAACGATCCCATTCTCTCCACCGCGCCCATCATCCCCACCGACCGCGTCGCTCTGAACCGACTTCCCAATGAGGACATGCCCATCGAGGATCTGGTCCGCGAAGCCTACACCAACAACCCCCAGATCGAGCAGGCCGTGCTCAACATGAAGAACAATCTGATCACCATCAAGGCGGTGAAGAACGGTCTTCTGCCGGTCGTCGATGCGTATGGATTCTATGGAGGCAGTGCCGCCGGCGGTGCGGTAAGCTCATCCTGCGCAGATGAGGCAGGCCTCTATGGATTTCCGCCATCGGCCTGTCCCAACTCGACGGGTTATGGAACGGTATTTAGAAGCACCGTCAACAACGCGTATCCGGACTATGGAGTCGGTATCAACGTCACCATCCCTCTGCGCAACCGCGAGGCGCAGGCCGATCAGTCACGCTCGCAGATGGAGTACCGCCAATCCCAGTTGCGCCTCCAGCAACTCTACACACAGGTTCGCATCCAGGTCATCAACGGCCGCTATGCCCTCACCAACGACCGCGCCCAGGTGGCCGCCGCGCAGGCGCAGCGTGACTACGCTTTGCAGAGCTTCAACGCCGAGAAGAAGAAGTACAAACTCGGCGCCTCCACCAGCGCCAACGTCCTCCAGCAGGAGCGCAACCTCGCCACCGCGGAGAACACCCTGATCTCCGACACCGCGGCCTACGCCAAGGACCGCGCCGCCCTGTTCCAGCTCCTCTCCACCACGCTTGACCGCTACCACATCAGCATCGTCGACGCAGCCGCTGGAACCGTCAATGAAGCCCCCATCATCCCCGGCCTCACGGCTCCCAAGCCCGAGGCCGCTCCCAAGCCCCTCAGCGACGTGCCGCCGCCGCCGCCGGGTCAGTAGCCAGAGAGAGGAGATGCGAGAGACGGCATCTGTCTCGCATCTCGTAGCAGGAATCCAGTGGTTTGCTCAAACCTATCGCCGAGTGTCATGCTGAAGAGATGAAACGTCTCTTTGGTGTATTGGTTCTAGCTTCCTTATTCCTCGGCATCTCCGCATGGGCTCACGCTCAGGAGACAGGCTACTGGCAGGCCGCCAGCACCTCCGCCAAAAAAATCACCGGCGACGTCTCCTTCAGTAGCGAAAAGATCTCGATCGACTACCATACGTTCTGGATCGCCCAGATTCGCACCCTCACCCCGGCCGAGATCAGCGCCGCCTTTGGCGTAGCCTTCAACGAGTCCGGCGCCAACACCGCTGGCTCCGGCAATCTCTACCGTGTAAGCATTCCCGCCGACCGGCGGATGCTCCACAAGAACACCCTCTGCGGCAGTGACGACACCCAGTGGATCGCCACCTACTCCACTGGCCGGACCCTTCAGCTCGCCTTCTTCTCCACCTCGCATATGCCGGTTCTCACTTCCAGCGCCCTCGCCAGCTCCAGCAATCTCTGCGGCGTCTTTTCCTACGCGCGATGACCGGCGCGAAGCAAAGCCATCGGCATGGCATGGAACCGGATGCTAAAATGAAATGTTGCGGCACAAAGCCGCCTGAATAGTGAGGAAACAAATCCATGGCAAAGCGCCGCGGCAACCCTAACTGGGGCAAGCCGGAGCCCATTGGCCCGGTCGTACCCACCATCACATCCTTCGAGCAGGTCGTCAAGGAGTACAAGCTCACCCCCGATCAGTACGTGCGCTCCACCCGCCTTCGCGAGTGGGCCCGCCGCAATAAGAACTCCAAGTACATCCCCGAGGCACTCCTCGAGGCCTGGGGCTTTGAGATCGAGTCCACCCTTTAGAGTATCTTTCAGTCAGAAGGGAAGGACCAATGTCCATGAGCAACCGCGCCGCTGGATTTATCGACGTTCCTGAAGCTCTCGCCGAGCTAAGGGCCGGTCGCATGATCATCATCGTCGATGACGAAGATCGCGAAAACGAAGGCGATCTGACCATTGCTGCCGAGTTCTGCACCCCCGAAGCCATCAACTTCATGGCGCGCTTCGGTCGCGGTCTTATCTGTCTTAGCCTCACCGAGGAACGGGCCGACTATATGCGCCTCGATCCCATGACCCTGGACAACACCTCCCGCTTCGGTACCGCCTTCACCGAGACGATCGAAGCCCGCGAGGGCGTGACAACCGGTATCTCCGCGGCCGACCGTGCCCATACCATTCAGGTTGCGATCAGCCCCAACTCCAGCCCTCACGACCTCGCCCGTCCCGGCCACGTCTTTCCCCTCCGAGCCCGTAAAGGCGGCGTTCTGGTACGCGCAGGCCAAACCGAAGCCTCCGTCGACCTGACCCGCATGGCCGGACTCATCCCCGCAGGCGTCATCTGCGAGATCATGAACGAAGACGGCACCATGGCGCGCGTTCCGGACCTCCTCGAGTTCTGTAAGCTGCATGGCCTCAAGATGGTCACGGTAGCCGATCTCATCCGCTACCGCATGATCAACGAGCGCTACATTCACCGCGTCTCCGAAGGCCTCTTACCCACCCGGTACGGCGACTTCCGCATGTTCTCCTACGAGAGCGACATCCAGACCGTCGAGCACGAGCTGGGCGCCGTCGAGGAGTCCCATGTAGCCTTTACCTTCGGCGACCTCGCCCAGGCAGCAAGCTCGGATACCCCCGTGCTCGTCCGCGTCCACACCCACTGTCTGGCCGGCAATGTCTTTGGATCGACCGTCTGCGACTGCCGTGCGACCGTCGACGCCTCTCTCCGCGAGATCGCGCGCAATGGCTGTGGAGCACTGATCTATCTCCACCATACCCAGCGCGGCTTCCTTCTCGATCGCTCCACACACCCCGCGCGGCTCTGCATCCACCGCACCGATCGCACCGGAACCACGGAGCGCACCGGAGATCCAAACCAGCGTATCCTGCGCCAGGTCGGCATCGGCGGCCAGATCATCTCCGACCTCGGCATCCGCAAGATCCGTCTGCTTACCAATCATCCCAAGCACGTCCCCGCGCTGCAGGGCTTTGGCATCGAGATCGTCGAGAGCGTTCCCATCGACCTCCATCCCACGGCCCCGCTGGCAACCTAGACCGCCAGTAACCACCCCAGCCCCATTCGGTCCATCTCCGTCACAAACGCCCCATGACTGGAGTACTGGATGGCGGCCATTCCAGCCTCCCGCGCCCCCCGGATGTTCTCCTCCTTGTCGTCCACGAACAGGATATCCTCCGCCGGCGCACCCAGCCCCTCTACCGCATGCCGGTAGATCGCCGCATCGGGTTTGGCGACTCCCAGCCGATGCGAGAACGTATGATGCGAAAGGTCCGCCAGTGCGGGGAATCGCTCCAGCACCCCCACCTCCATGGCATCGCCGATGTTGGAAAGAATTCCGGTCTTGATCCCTGCTCGATGCAGACGCGCAGCCCAATCCATCATGGCAGTGTTGGGCCGCGTCCAGACGACGGTATCGGCGTCAATCAGCGCGTGCAGCGTCCGGACACCAAGGGGCTGGGCATCAAGGGGATTGCCGATCTCGCCTGCAACCGTCTCCCAATACCGCTGCGCGCTCAACGCACCGCGGTCGTAGGCATCGCGATACTTCCAGTACGCGGTCTCGAATCTTTCGGGTTCGGCGCCGAGAACAGCTTCCAGTCGCCGCCAGTCTTCCGGCGCTGGAGCAGCACTAAGCACCTTCCCATAGTCCAACAGTACCGCGCAAATCTTGTCCTTCCGAATCTCGGCGTTCTTAGCGTTGTCCATGCTTCAACATTCTACGGGCTTATCTGGATTTGAAGAGACCATGAGAGACTTTGAAGCAGGCCGATGAACTTCCCCATGAACTTTTCCGCACGAACCAGTTGGAATCTTGCCGAGAACGAGCTGAGCATAGCCGTTCGCCAAAGGCAAGCGGCGGGTCAGGCGATCTTTGACCTCACGCTCTCGAACCCCACACGATGCGGCTTCGTCTACGACCCCGCGACACTTCTTGCCCCTCTTGCTCCGGCGCGCAACGTCGAGGCTCTGCTGCGCTATGAGCCCGATCCCTTGGGCAGCTTGTCGGCCCGAAACGCTGTCGCGGAGTACTATCGCGATGCCGCGGCGGAGGTCTCGCCCGATCGTATATGCCTGACCACCGGCACCAGCGAAGCGTACAGTTTCCTCTTTCGCCTTCTGTGTGCCGCGGGCGATGAGGTGCTGATTGCGCGGCCCAGCTACCCTCTGTTTGAGTTCATTGCGCAACTGGACGATGTGGAGTTGCGTGAGTATCCCCTCTTCTATGACCCCAATGCGGACCCAAACGTGGATCCAAATACGGATCCAAATGCGGATCCAAATGCAGAGGCTTCGGCCGGTCATGGATGGTCGATCGATCTCCATGCGCTGGAAGGGTCCATTACCGCCAGGACGAGGGCGATCATCGTCGTCCATCCCAATAATCCCACCGGAAACTTCGCCTCAGCGGCGGAACGCGCACGGTTGGAGACCCTTTGTGCTGAGCGCGGCCTGGCGCTCATTGTGGATGAGGTCTTCCTGGACTATCCGATCGGGAGGCCGCAACCAAGCTTTACCACCGGCAACGCCAGATGCCTCACCTTCGTGCTCAGCGGTATCAGCAAGATCTGCGGTCTTCCCCAGATGAAAGCCTCCTGGATAGCAGCCTGCGGCCCATCTTCGCTGGTGCGCGAGGCCATGCAACGGATCGAGGTTATCTCGGACACCTTTTTATCGATGAACGCTCCGATTCAACTGGCGTTGCCTTACTGGCTTGGCGCACGCCATGGTCTGCAGCAACAGATCCGTGAACGGTTACGAACCAATCTGGCGCTGATCGATCGGCGTCTCGGCGGAACCTCCGCACAACGGCTTGCGCTGGAGGCAGGATGGACAGCCGTGCTAAGGGCGCCGCGCGTCGTAGAGGGCAGGGAACTCGCACTCGCCGCGCTGGACCGTGGTGTGCTGGTGCAACCCGGCGAGTTCTATGGACTGGGCGATGGCAAGATCGTCATCAGCCTCCTGCCTCCATCCGATGTGCTCGAATCAGGGCTGGCGCGTCTACCCATCGATTAGATCAGACCAGAAACGGGTTGCTCCGCCGCTCTTCGCCGATGGTTGTCATCGGGCCGTGACCGGGGACGACGAAGAATATCACCGGCTTGCATCGTCTCCCCATCGGCCGGCGAGTGGTCGGGAGGCAAAACCTTGGGAGATGGCACCCCTAACCAAGCCGCCTGTGTGCTCATCATCGCAACCAGCGGAAGATCCTGCTGGTTGTACACAATGGGAGCGCCAGTGATCTCTCGCAGAGTGAGTGCGCTGGCAATATGGTCAATGTGTGCGTGTGTTACGAGGATGGTCTTGACCGTAAGCGTGTGCCTGGCCAGCAGATCCAGAATACGAGGAATCTCGTACCCAGGGTCGATCACCATCGCTTCGCGGGTAACTTCGTCCCCAAGAATCGAGCAGTTACAACCGAGCAGCCCTACTGGAATGGTCTCGCGGATCACAAAACCCCCTGGGTGGTGAAAGCAATGCATCAAGCAGAAACGCAGGCCATAAGCCTGCGTTTCTGCTTGAAGAAAGCCCTGGGTTATCTCTTCGCAGGCGCTGATTGGCTGGTCACGCCGGAGAAGACCGAGCTGTGACTGCTGTTGTGCGACATGATCACCGTCAGCGCGATGGAGGTAATCATGAAGATCACAGCTGACCAGGTCGTGAGACGCGTCAGCAGATTCGCCGCGCCGCGAGGACCAAAGGCCGTCTGCGACCCTTGCCCTCCGAAGGCACCGGCGAGATCCGCCGACTTGCCTTGCTGTATGAGGACAACGCCGACCAGGAAGAAGCAAACGATGATGTGCAGGATAACAAGAAGAATAAGCATGGTG
>JABEBX010018784.1_pt1 | contig 12864 bp, 13 predicted proteins | sample 7245971 | NCBI WGS metagenome assembly JABEBX01 (sample SAMN14506365, study PRJNA622280) | hot springs metagenome | biome: hot spring [ENVO:00000051]|acidic hot spring [ENVO:00002120]; feature: spring [ENVO:00000027]|sediment [ENVO:00002007]; material: sediment environment [ENVO:01001048]...
GGATTCGACCTGGTCGAAATCCACGGGGCCAACGGCTACCTCCTCAATCAGTTTCTCGACCTGCGGGCCAACCAGCGCCGCGACGAATATGGGGGCTCGCTCTCGAACCGGGCGCGATTCCTGCTCGAAGTCGTCGATGCGGCCGCCGAAGCGGTCGGTCGCGAGCGGATCGGGGTCCGGCTTTCCCCCAATGGGGTCTTCTCGGATATGAGCGTCGAAGGGAGCCTGGAGACCTCGCTCTACGTCGCAGCCGAGCTCGACAGGCGAAAGATCGCCTATCTCCATATCGCGGAGCCCGACTGGGCGGGCGGTTCGCCGCTGACCGAGGAGGAGAGGGGTGCGCTGCGCAGGGCCTTTTCTGCGGTTTTGACCTTCTGCGGAAATTATACCGCCGCGCGTGCCGAGGCGGCGATCGCCGCGGGGGTCGCGGACGCGATCGCCTTCGGCAAGCTTTTCCTGGCCAATCCCGACCTACCGGAGCGATTCCGCCGCCAGGCGCCGCTCAACGCGCCCGACCCGTCCACGTTTTACGGAGGCGGGGAGAAGGGGTATACCGACTATCCGAGCCTCGGTGCGGTCGGCCGGGAAGCGCGGCGAGGATCGAACATCCGAAAGTAAAGAACCCCGACTGGGTGGAACGGCTGCTGGGGAATGGCGACCCCAACGGGATTCGAACCCGTGCTACCACCTTGAAAGGGTGGGGTGCTAACCACTACACAATGGGGTCGGATCGGCGATGCTTGCGCGAACGCCTACGGGAGGAGCAAAGCAGATCCGGGCGGGAGCGGCAAGCGGGAAAGGAGTCGGGGAGCCCATTCGTTTTCAATGGAGATGGCTCGTCACCGTGACGATCGCCATGGCACCCAGAGAAAAGACCCCTCCGGCCCAGAGCCATTGGCGCAGCCCGAGCAGGACCAGGACCGGGGGAACCCGGTCGGGCTTTTCCTCCCGGGGTAGATCGAGGCAGGCTTGCACGAGCTGCCGGCTGAAATGAAAGAGCCGATGGCCTCCGGCGGCCACGAGCAGGAGCAGAGGCAGGATCAGGAGGTCGGTCGAGCGGAATGCCAGGACGGGAGGCGTTCCGTCCAGAGGGCGGGCGGCCAGGACGTTCCCTGCCACGAGCGTCCCCGCAACGGCGAAGAGCTCGAGGGCATGCGTGGTCAAGGGGAGCCGGCAGGCGGAGGGGGCTCCGGATTGGGCGTCGGGAGAGCGGCGGGCCCGGGGACGCATCAGGACGGCCGTCGCCGCTGGCTCGGCCAAGACCTGGTGGAAGGATCGGAGAAGGAGGGCGAAGAGCGAGAACGCCCCGATCGCCTCCAGAAGCGAACCGGAAGAGCCGGAAGAGGAGGAGAGGGGATGGAAGAGGAGCAGCCAGACCAGGCCGAGGCCGGTTATGCCGAAGAGAGTGATCGCATAGCTGTTCACCAGTGACCCGGTCCCGAGGAGCAAGATGAAGGGGTCGCGTCTGCCCATTCGCGCAAGGACCGGTGTGAGGATCAACAGCTCGGCGAGAAGGGTGGCCATCCACAAGGAGAGGGAAAGGAGAAAGAGCCGGACGAGCACCCTCCAGAGCAGGGGTGCTTCCGGCCCGAGGGGGGTGGCCGGCTTCCCGGCGGGATCGAGAAGGAGGGTACAGGCCAGTAGGGCCCAGAGGGTCCAGGGGAGCACGGACCAGGGAATCGTCGGCTTCCGCAAGGGCAATGACAAAAGAAACCCGAGGCCGAAGAGACCTCCCAGGAAGGCGCCAAAGGTCGCCGGGGCTGGACTTCTTCCCAGGGCCGGGAGAAGGGAGCTTAGCACGGGGATGGCTCCGACCGCCAGGAAGCCGACGATGGCCCTTTCCGTCGAGAGGGTGGCGTTCGGAGGCAGTCGGTCTCCGACGGTCCGCTCGATCGGATCCCAGAATGTAAAGCGTCCGAGGAGAGTGGCGAGCCAGCAAGCTTCCCCGAAGGAGCGCGCGGACTCGAGGACACTTTCGGTCACCCAGTGAGACGGGTCCATGACAGGAAGGTTCCGCCCGATTGCGGGAAGGGGCGCGTCAAGCGTTGGGGACCGCCTGGGACTGTTGCCAGGAAATCGCGTAATGGACGAGCTCGGGTCCCGAGGCAAGCTTGAGCTTTTCCTTGAGGCTGCCTCGATAGGCTTCCACGGTCTTGATGCTCAAGTGGAGCTGATCGGCGATCTGCCGGGTTCCGAGGCCGCGTCCGATCAGCAGGAAGACCTCGAACTCCCGGTCGCTGAGCGACTCGACGGGGCTCAACATGGGCTTGGCCCGCCGGCCGGAAAATCGCTCGAGGACGCGGCTGGCGACCGATTCGCTGACGAAGATGCCGCCTTCGAGCACTCGTTGAATGCCTTCGAGGAGCTTTTGGCCCCCTTCGCTCTTCATGAGATAGCCCCTCGCTCCCGCCCGGAGAGCCCGCTCCGCATAGAGCGACTCCTCGTGCATCGAAAGAGTGAGGATCGCCACTTCAGGATAGGCCGCATGAATATCCTTGATGAGCTCCAGCCCGCTTTTTCCGGGCAGGGAGAGGTCGACAATGACCAGATCGGGTTTCGTCTTCGCGACCAGGTCGAAACCTTCATGGGCGCTCGCCGCCGTTCCGCAGACCGTAAGCCCTCCCTTGGCTCCGATGAGCTGTGCGATCCCTTCGCTCACGAGCGCGTGGTCGTCGACGATCAGGACCTTCCTCGGCTCGCCCGACTTGCCTCTGGTCTCTTTCATTTCCTGCTGCCCTTCTTATTTCCCGTCGGGGCGGAAGGAACCGTGCAAAGGACGATCACTCCTCCCTTGGGTCTTGCTTCGAAGCGGATTACGCCTCCGATCAGTCCGGCTCGGTATCGCATCGACCGCAGCCCGATACCGGAGCTGGCCGCAGCCTTGGGTCGCATCCCTTCTCCGTCGTCCGCTATGCGAAGATAAACGGACTCGGCCCCCCCGCCCAAAAGAATTTCGATGTGGCGCGGCTTCCCATGCCGAACGGCATTGTGGAGCGACTCCTGGGCGATCTGGTAGAGGTGGAGGGCGGTGGCTGCATCCCGAAGCGCCGGCTGGCCGATCAGCGCGAAGCGGCAGGGGATCCCCGAATGCTCTTCGCTCTTCCGAGCCAGATCGCCGAGCGCCTGCGGCAGCTGTGCGGGAGAGATCGCCAGCGGCATCAGCCCCTGCGCGAGAGCGCGCGCGAAGTCGCTCGCCTCTCGGATGAGCTCGCCGATCCGCGAGGCGAGGGCCGCTTCCGGGAGGGAGCGCTCGTGAAGCTTCGATTGCAGGAGCTCCGCCTGATAGTGAACTCCAATCAGCATCTGGCAGAGGCTGTCATGGATGTCTTGCCCGATCCGTAGCCGTTCCCGGGCTTCGGCATCGAAGAGAGCCCGTTCCAAGGCTCTCCGTTCAGTCAGATCCCGTACGAGAATGGTGAGCGCGGAACGCCCTTCCACGACCGATTGACTTACGGAGAGCTCCAGAGGAAAGATTTCGCCGTTCTTCCGCCGTCCGAGAGCCTCATGACGGCCCGTGGCGAGGGAGAGAGTCCTGGGCGGGCGATGCGGAAAGTCGACCGAGGGGATGATGGTCTCTTCCGGCGTGTGCAAGAGCGAAGCCAGGGGTCGCCCGAGCAACTCGCCCGGGAGATAGCCGAAGATACCCGCTGCCGCGCGGTTGACGATTTCGATCGAGAGCTCGGCGCTGAGAACGAGCATGCCCTCGAGCATCTGGTCGAGCATCTGATGCATCCATCCCGCGATGGTGCAAAAGCCTTGGATCCGCTCGGCGCCCAGGCAGTCCGCGAGGGAAAGGCCGCAGGGCTCACGGTGAAAACCCTCCTTGTCGAGTTTCGCGGTCTTTCGTCCCATGCCCGGAAGAAGCATGATCGTGTCCCAGGGGCGCTGCAAGGCTTTCGTCGCGTTTGCTCTACATTTCCTCGAGGCGCTCGATCCCCAGCAGGTCGAGACCCGCGCCCAGGGTGGCTGCGGTACCCTGACAGAGGGCGAGCCGCGCCGCCCGCTGGCTCGCCGCCCATTCCCTGCTCGGATGGGGACCCGGCTGCAAGACCGGGCACGATTCGTAGAATCGGTGGAAGGCGCGGGCCACCTCATAGAGGTAGGTGCAGAGGAAGTGCGGCCGGCTTTCGGACTCGACCCGTTCAAGGGTGGGACGGAAGTCGAGGAGGAGCTTGACCAGCCGCAGCTCGGCGGGCTCTTTCAGAGGGCCGTGGGCCGCGGAGAAGCCCGAAGCTTCCGCCTTCCGAAGGATCGCCCGGATCCGGACGTAGGCGTTGAGCAGGTAAGGAGCGGTGTTGCCCTCGAAGGAGAGGAGTTTTTCCCAGCGGAAGATGTAGTCGAGATTGCGGTTCTGCGAGAGGTCGGCGTACTTGAGGGCTCCGAGCCCGACGGCGCGCGCGATCCGGACCTTTCGCTCTTCAGGAAGATCGGGCCTCTTTTCGGTAATGATCGCGTAGGCCCGCCGCAACGCCTCGGCAATCAGCTCGCGCAGCTTGATCGGCTTCCCCTCCCGGGTCTTGAGCGGCTTCTTGTCCTCGCCTAGGATCGAGCCGAACCAGACATGCTCGATCCGGACGGGCAATCCCCACCGCTTCGCGGTTGCGGCGAGCTGCTGGAAGTGGAGACGTTGCCGGCCGTCGGTGATGTAGAGGATCCGATCGGCCTTCCACTCTTCGACCCGGAAGCGGAGGGCGGCCAAGTCGGTCGTGGCGTAGAGATAGGCCCCGTCGCTCTTCTGGATGAGGAAGGGCTTGTCCTGCAGCTCGGGGTCGTCCGGGAAGAAGACGCAGACCGCCCCTTGGCTCGGCTGGGCGATGCCGGACGCCTGGAGATCGCGGACGACCGAAGGGAGCTGATCGCGATAGGCACTCTCCCCCATCGTGAAGTCGAAATGGACGCCGAGCTCCTCGTAGATGCGGGCGAGCTCGACTTGCGAAGCCGCAATGAAGCGGCGCCAGAGAGCGAGGTTTTCCGGGTCTCCGTTCTGGAGCTTCCAGAGCTCCGCTTTTGCTTCCTCCCGAATCGCCGGATCCTCCTTGGCCACCGTCTGGATCTGCTGATAGAGCGCCTCGAGATATTCGAGGGGACGCTCCTCGAGTCGGGCCTCTTCCCCCTGTCGCTTGAAGCCGAGGAGAACCATGCCGAATTGGGTGCCCCAGTCGCCCAGGTGGTTGACCGTAGTCACTCGATGGCCCAGGAAGCGGTAGACGCGGGCGAGACACTCCCCGAGGATTGTGCTCCGCAGGTGGCCGACGTGCATCTCCTTGGCGATGTTGGGGCTCGAGTAGTCGACCACGACCCTCTGCGGCTTCTCTGCTTCCTCGACGCCGAGCCGGGAATCCCCGACGAGGGAGAAAAAGGCGCTCACGCACCGATCCGGCTTGAGGCGAAAATTGAGGAACCCGGGGCCGGCGACCTCAGGGGGAAGCGACCAATCGGTCTCTCCCACGGCGGCAGCGAGCTTGGCGGCCAGCGTGCGCGGCTCCCGACCGTGGCGCTTGCCTAGGACCAGGGCAGCATTGCTCTGGAGATCGCCGAAGCGCGGATCCGCGCAAGGCTCGAGGAGGGGCTCGGGGAGAGGGTCGCCGAACCCATCCTTTTCGAGGATGGCGATCAGCTTCTCTCGTAAGAACTCTGTGGGGAATTGCATGGCGAAAAAATCGAGGGAGATCCAGGCGTTACGGGAAGATCAGGGATGGTCTGCGTGCGGGGAAAGCAGCTCCGGTCGAGTCGCCCAGGATGAGAAGGCCACAAAGCCCTGCTCGCAGAGCCGGTAGCAGAGATGGAGATGGTCTCCGAAGCGCGAGAGGAAGCGCGAAACGTTCCAAGCGGGCGATAGGAAGCCGAGAAGAGCCGCTAGAATGCACAAGTTGAGTCCCACAATCACCACGAGGGAGAAGAACCAGCCTTCCACGTGGAGATCCGGCTGTTCCCGATGCACGGCTTCCACGGTAAAGAAGAGATGGAATCCCCATGTGAACCCCGTTCCCGCGTAGAGGAGCCATTGATAGGACCGGATCGGCCAGTAAAAGTCAACGATGGTCCACAAGCCCAGCCAGAGCAGCATATAGAAGGGGACGAAATAGGGGGAAAGAACGATCCAGAGGTTGGACCGGTTGCAGCGGACGCTGCCGCTCCGGCTACCGACCCGGAACCGGGAAACGTTCCCCCCGTGAAGGTAGACCGCGAGCGCGTGGGTCAGCTCGTGGGCGAAGATGTAGGGACGATTGGGAATCCTCCAAAGAAAGCAGGCGAGGGTCCAGAGGAGGAGCCCGGCGCCGAAGCTCCCCACGGGAAGCGTAAGCCAGGACCCCTCCCGAAAATAGCTTTCGAGAATATCCTTGAGGAGCAGAACCTCGGCTGCGATCAGCGGCATGGCGCAGAGGCCGAGGAGGAACTTAAATATCTTCGCTAGGCTTGACACTGCCGGCAGAAGCTTCTTATTAGAAAACCCCCATGCCTAACACTCGGTCAGCCGCAAAGCAAGCGCGGAAGAGTCTCCGCAAAAGAGGATACAACCTGAAAGCCAAGAAGGAATTGCAGCAGGTTTCGCGCCAGATGCGCGAGAAGGCGGCTTCCGAAAACAAGGAAGATGCGATTGGCTTTTTCTCCCAGTTCCAGTCCGTCTTGGATCGGCTCGTCAAGCGGGGGCGGCTCACTCGGAACGCGGCCGCCCGACGGAAACAGCGAGTAGCCAGGAGGCTTTTCGTTTCGACCGCTTCCGGCGTGGGAGCCGGGAAGCAGGAGTAGAGATCCTTCACGTGAGACCGCCGCTGGTTGCTCGGCCGGGAGAAGCGGCCGTTTGCTTCTTGCCATCGTTGCCATGATCCCGATCAAGCATGGGAAGGATATTGACGGAATGCGCCGCAGCGGCTGCCTGGTGGCGGAAGTGGTCGACGCACTGCGTTCGATCCTGGCTCCCGGGGTCAGGACGGGCGAGGTTGATCGCTATGCCGCCGAGTTGATCGCCGCGCGCGGAGGGAAGAGCGCCTTTCTCGGGTACCGTGGGTTTCCGGGGACGATCTGCATCTCGGTCAACGACGAGGTGGTCCACGGGATCGGCGGGGATCGGATGCTCCAGTATGGGGATCTGGTCAAGCTCGACGTGGGCATCGTCAAGGATGGCTGGGTCGGCGACACGGCGGCTACCTTTCCGATCGGGATGGGGGAGCCTGGCGATCTCAAGCTGATCGAAGTCACGCGGCGGGCGCTCTGGGTGGGAATTGCGCAGGCCCGGGCGGGCAATCGGGTCGGCGACATCGGCGCGGCGATCGAGGCCTGCGTCCGGGAGCAGGGGTTCGAGGTCGTGCGGGAGTTTGTCGGCCATGGCGTGGGTCGCAAGCTCCACGAAGAGCCCCAGGTTCCCAACTACGGTCGAATGGGAGCGGGACCCCGGTTGAAGGCGGGCATGACGCTCGCGATCGAGCCGATGGTCAATGCCGGCGGGGCTGCGGTGCGGCTGCTTTCGGACGGGTGGACGGTCGTGACGACCGATGGTCGGCGTTCCGCCCACTTTGAGCATACGGTACTGATCACGGCGGGGGAGCCCGAAGTGCTTACCGATCACGGGATGGCCGGCTCTTCCGAGAGTAAAGGGGCGGTGGCGACCGGGCAAGAGGAAGGCTCCGATGAGTGAGGGGCGGTCAACAACAAAAAAACTTGCCAAAGGAACGCCGCTCCGCTATAAATCGACCTCTTCATCGTGTGAGCGATGAAAAGCGAATCGATGTTACCACGATGTTACCAAGAGGAGCTTCATGAAGGTTCGGTCTTCCGTTCGTCGGCGCACCGCCAACTGTCAAGTCGTGCGTCGCAAGGGACGAATTTATATCATCAACAAGAAGAACCCCCGGCTCAAGCAGCGGCAGGGATAGGTCCGGACGTCAGGACAGAAAAAAGATCATGCCTCGTATCCTCGGAGTGGAAATCCCAGGGGCCAAGCGAACCGTCGCGGCTCTTCCTTACATTTACGGAATCGGCCCTTCCCGGGCGAAGTGGATCTGCGAGCTGGCCGAGATCAATCCCGACTTGCGAGCCAAGGAGCTGACCGATCAGCAGATCAATCGAATGGTCCAGATCATCCAGGACAACAACTTCGTGATCGAAGGCGACCTGCGTCGGGAGATCCAGCAAAATCTCAAGCGCCTGCAGGGGATTAAGTGTTATCGCGGGATCCGCCACCTCCGCGGTCTGCCGGTTCGCGGGCAGCGGACGTCGACGAATGCGCGGACGCGCAAGGGCCCGCGGCGGACGGTCGGAGTGGTGCGGAGGAAGGAAGCCAAGAAGGGGAAGGTGTAACCTTCGGGCTTTTGCGTAAGCGGATCGTAGCGGAGAGATTTTATGGCGGAGGAAGAGCAGACGAAGCCGGTATCGGAAGAGGCGCCGCGCCCGGCGGAACCCAAGGTTGGGGCCGCGCCCAAAGGTGCCGAGATCAAGACGGCGCCAGTCGAGCCCGTGGAGAAGGAGAAGGAGAAGAAGCACAAGGGCAAGAGCGGCAAGGGGGTTCACAGCGGGGTCGCGCATATTCTCGCTACCTTCAATAACACCGTGGTCACGATTACGGATCTCAACGGCAGGACGATCTCCTGGTCGAGCGCTGGCCGTTGCGGCTTCCGCGGTTCGAGAAAGTCGACCGCCTACGTCGCGCAGCTTGCCGCGCAGGATGCCGCTCGGCAAGCCGTGGCGCAGGGCGTCCGGGAGGTGCTCGTCAAGGTCAAGGGGCCGGGGATGGGTCGGGAATCGGCGATCCGTGCCTTACAGGTTGTCGGACTCGAGGTGTCGATGATCCTCGATGTCACGCCGGTTCCCCACAACGGATGCCGTCCGCGGAAATCGAGGCGAGTCTGAGCGGAACGTTCGTCAGGTAACAGAAGAGGTCATATGGCACGATATCTTGGTCCCCGGGCGAAGAAGGCGCGCCGGTACAACGTCGCCCTGTTTGGGCCCTGCAAAGCTCTGGAGAAGCGGCCCTATCCGCCGGGGGTTCATGGAGAGAAGAGTCGGCGCAAGCACTCCGACTACGCCATCGCCTTGGCCGAAAAGCAGAAGCTCCGTCTCATGTACGGAGTGACGGAGCACCAATTTCGTCGCTATTTTGCCTCCGCCCTCAAGAAACGGGGGATCACCGGAGAGGTGCTGCTCCAGCTTCTCGAATCTCGGCTCGACAATATCGTGCATCGGCTCGGTTTCGCGACAACGCGCTTCGGTGCGCGGCAGATGATCGCTCACGGCCATGTGCAGGTGAACGGGCGTCGAACGATGACGCCGAGCTTCGGGACGCAGCCGGGAGACATGGTCGAGGTGCGCGACCAGCCGCAATCGCGAAAGCTGGCCTTGCGAAACCTCGAGGCGATGCAGGTCGCGCGCGTCCCCGATTGGCTCGTGTTGGAAAGGGAGAAGCTTCGCGGTGAGGTCAAGCGGCTGCCCAGCAAAGACGAGGTGCGGCCGATTGCGAACGAGCAGCTGGTGGTGGAATTCTATTCGTAAGGATCGCAAGGATCGGAGTCCGGTTGCGACGAACGGGAGGTTTCCCGTGCCTCGCAGGGGCCGGAACTTGGGTGGACGTAGGAGGTAATCTGTTCTATGGCAGTGCGCTTAGGTCGTTTTGAAATGCCCCATTCCTTGGCGAAGGATGAAGCGGTTTCCACGGAGACGTACGGTCGCTACGTAGTCGAGCCCCTGGAGGCCGGCTATGGGCAGACGATCGGCACTTCCCTGCGTCGCGCCCTCCTCTCTTCGCTCGAAGGCGCCGCGATTTCGGCGATCAAGATCGACGGGGCTCTCCATGAATTCACGAGCCTGCCAGGTATCGTGGAGGACGTGCCGGAGATCGTGTTGAATCTGAAAAAGATTCTCTTCCGGATCCCTTCGAGGGAGCCGCGCGCTCTCGCGCTGGAAGTGGTCAAGGAGGGGCCTGTGGTCGCCGGCGACATTCAGCTCGAGACCGGCGTCGAGCTCGTGAACCCCGGCCAGCTCATTTGCACTCTCGACAAGAAGCAGGAGTTCCAGATGGAGTTGGAGGTCAAGGTCGGCCGAGGCTTCCTGATTGCCGAAGAAAACAAGAAGGAGGAGCAGGCGATCGGCCTCATTCCGATCGACTGCCTCTTTTCCCCGGTCCGCCGCGTCAAGTACGAGGTCGAAAACACCCGCGTCGGTCAGCGGACCGACTACGATCGATTGGTTTTGGAAATCTGGACCGACGGGCGGATTACTGCGGACGATGCGCTCGTGCAAGCTGCGGCGATTCTTCGCCATCACCTCGATCTCTTTGTTGGCTACGGCAAGGATACGGTGGAGTTCGAGAAGCCGAAGCCGCCTGTTCAGGAAGCGGAGAGCCGCCTTCGGAAGGTTTTGAACATGAGCGTCAACGAAATCGAGCTCTCGGTTCGGGCGGCCAACTGCCTCAACAACGCCAATATCGCCACGGTGGGCCAACTGGCCGAGAAGACAGAGGCGGAGATGCTCAAATATCGAAACTTCGGGAAGAAGTCGCTGAACGAAATCAAATCCAAGCTCGCCCAGTTGGGCCTCGCCCTCGGAATGAAGCTCGGCCCGGGTCTCTTGGAGGCAGAAGCTCCGGCCGTTTCGGAAGCTACGAGCGAGGAATAACCAAGGGACACGACAATGCGCCATTTGAAACGACGCGGCAAGTTGGGGAGGCTGTCCAAGCATCGGGAGTCGCTTCTCGCGAATCTCGCAACCGCCCTCATCCAGCATAATCGGACGAAGACGACCCTCAGCAAGGCCAAGGCATTGCAGCCTTATGCGGAAAAGCTGGTCACCCTGGCCAAGAAGGGCTCCCTCCACCACAGGCGCCTTGCTGCCGGCCGGCTCCACGGGAAGGAGGCGGTCCAAAAGCTGTTCGGGGAGATCGGGCCCCGATTTGCCGGTCGGGCCGGAGGCTATACCCGTGTGACCAAGATCGGGTATCGCCTCTCCGATGCCGCCCGAATGGCGGTGATCGAATGGACCGAGACGACGTCCTCTGCCGACGGAGGCGAAGAGCCTTCGAAAGCGGCGTCCTCGGAGCAGGCGACTTCGGCTTGAAGCCTCGCTGACGGCGGGACCCGGTTTGCGCAGGAAGCGAAGGGTGCTCGGGGACGGCTGAGGCCGCTTTAGCCTTCGATCGTGCTGAGCTCGACCGGCTCGACCGCAACCCCCGTCTTCTCGAGCCACTGGATCGCCCGCTTGAGAACCTCTCGTTCCCCTTCGAGCTCGATGGCGACGATTCCTGTCGTCTGTGTGACCTGGGCGCTTCGGATATTGAAGGCCAGGTCGAACGAGCGGCTGAGCTCCCAGATGATCGGCCGTTGGCAGAGCGCCTCGCCGAAGGTCAGCCAAAGTCTCTGTTTTTCTCTTGCCACGGTCTTCAGCCTCCCGCCACAGCCGGCACGATGCTCACTTCGTCCTCCGGCCCGACCGGAGTCTCCTGGTCCTTGAGGAAGCGAATATCCTCGCCGTTGACATAGACCGCGACGAAGCGGCGGAGTGCGCCCGTCTGGTCGAAGAGCCGTTCTCCGATGCCCGGGAACTGGGCTTGGAGATCCTTGAGAAGCTCTCCAATCGTCTCTCCCCGCGCGGAGACCTGATCCTTGTTCCCCGTCAATCCGCGGAGAGGGGTGGGAATTCTCACGGGGATCGTCTGTTCTGCGCTCACTTCACTCATCGTCTTGTTTTCCTTTCTCTGGTTGAAAATCATGGCTCTACGGTGCGACCGTTTCCGGAAGGGAGGCTTGGCCCAAGTCGGAGGAAACCAGGCGGTCGAATTCCCGCAAGCTCGGGTCGATCACTCGAGGCGAGGCCAAGACTCCGGAGAGAGCTTCGGCCGTCTTCAAGCCGTGGCCCGTGATGCAGAGCACGACCGAGGCGTCTTCCGGAATCTTTCCGGAGGCGATGAGCTTGCGCGCACAGGCCACCGTCACTCCTCCGGCCGTTTCCGCAAAGATTCCGGCGGTTTCGGCCAGCAGCTGAATGCCCGCAAGGATCTCCGCGTCGGAGGCGTCTTCGGCCGCTCCTCCGCTCTTCCGCATCGTCTGAATCGCATAGTACCCGTCGGCGGGCGTCCCGATCGCCAATGACTTGGCGATGGTCTGGGGTTTCGACACCGGCTGCACGAGCTCCGTCCCCCTCCGAAAGGCCTCGCTGATCGGATTGCATCCAGTGGCCTGAGCGCCATGGATGGCGAAAGGGGTCTTTTCGACCAGGTTCGTCACGATCAACTCTTGATACGATTTGGCAATCTTGGTCAAAAGCGAGCCGCTCGCCATTGGGATCACCGTATGAGAGGGAAGCCGCCAGCCGAGTTGCTCCGCGATTTCGAAGCCCATGGTCTTCGATCCCTCGGCGTAGTAGGGCCGGAGGTTGACGTTGACGAACGCCCACTGGTATTTCCCGGCGATCTCCGAGCAGAGGCGGTTGACCTTGTCGTACGGTCCACGAATCCCGATGACCCGGCTTCCGTAGACGAGGCTTCCTAAAACCTTCGACGCCTCAAGGTCGGACGGAATCAGCACGTAGCTTTCGAGGCCGACGCTCGCCGCATTGGCCGCGACGCTGTTGGCGAGATTTCCCGTCGAAGCGCAGGCGACGACGGTAAATCCCATCTCCTTCGCTCGCGAGAGGGAGACCGCCACGACCCGATCCTTGAAGGAGAGGGTCGGGTAGTTGACGGTGTCGTTCTTGACGTAGACTTCTCGCACCCCGAGGGCCTTGGCCAGGCGGTCGGCCCGGACGAGCGGAGTAAAGCCGACCTGCGTGCCGACCGTCGGCTCTCCGTCCAGAGGGAGGAACTCCCGATAACGCCACATCGTGGGAGGTCGGGATTCGATCCGATCCCGGGAGATCTGCTGGCGAATGGCTTCGTAG
>JABEBX010023302.1_pt1 | contig 12850 bp, 13 predicted proteins | sample 7245971 | NCBI WGS metagenome assembly JABEBX01 (sample SAMN14506365, study PRJNA622280) | hot springs metagenome | biome: hot spring [ENVO:00000051]|acidic hot spring [ENVO:00002120]; feature: spring [ENVO:00000027]|sediment [ENVO:00002007]; material: sediment environment [ENVO:01001048]...
CGCGCCGCCGAAGTGCTCGAAAAGGAAGGCATTCACTGCAACCTGACCCTGCTCTTCGGCCTCCATCAGGCCATCGCCGCGGCCGATGCCGGCGCGACGCTGATTTCGCCCTTCGTGGGCCGCATCCTCGACTGGTACAAGAAAAACACCGGCAAGGACTACCACGGCGCCGGCGATCCCGGCGTGCAGTCGGTGACCCGGATATACAACTACTTCAAGAAATTCGGCTACAAAACCGTGGTCATGGGCGCCAGCTTCCGCAACATCGGCGAAATCTGCGAGCTGGCCGGCTGCGACCTGCTCACCATCTCGCCGCAACTGCTGGCCGAGCTCGAAAACACGCAGGGCGAGCTGCCGCGCAAGCTCGATCCTGAGGCGGCCAAGACGCACGCCATCGAAAAGATCGCCATGGATAAGGCCGCCTTCGACCGCATGCACGCCGCCGACCGCATGGCCAGCGACAAGCTGAAGGAAGGCATTGAGGGCTTTTCGGCCGCGCTCGTCAAGCTGGAGACGCTGCTGGCCGGCCGCCTGGCGGAACTGGAATCGCGCGCTCACGCGGCGGTCTGAGCCGGGCTAGCAAGCGGCCGCTTTGCTCGTTGGCCCTCTCGAAGATCCGGGAGAAGGAGCAGTTGTATTCGAACTTTTGGGTTCCGTCGAGGGGGATTTCGATGACGGCGCGAAAGACTTCGGGGGCGCGGTCGCCAACCGGCAACTCCAGGTAGTTGATCACCTCGTATTGTTCTCCTTCGGGTTGGGGAGGATGAAAAAGGTGCAACGCATGATTCTGCAGCCAGGCCATCGCGGGCCAACTGCCGGAGATACTATAATCGCGGATGATGAAGGCGCATGTCTATGTCACGTTCAAAGAATCGGTCCTGGATCCGCAGGGCCAGACCATCCACAACGCCCTGCGCAAGATCGGATTCGCGGAGGTAACCGCGGTGCGGCAGGGCAAATACTTTGCGCTTTCGCTCGCCAACGGGCTAGACGGCGGGGCCGCGCGCGCCCAAGTGGAGCGCATTGCCCGCGAGGTGCTCACCAACCCGGTGATCGAAGAGTACACCTACCGCATCGAAGAGTAGGCGCTCGGCGGCCGTGCTGCCGGTGAGGCAAACGGCGAACTGGGACGGGGACGGGTGCTTCTACTTCTTCGATCGGGATAGAGCCGGGCGCGTAGCCCCGGCCGTGAACCATGCGGTTGCGTTGAGCGGCCGGGGGAAATAGGAGCCGTTCCAGCATTCAGTCTTCGTGAATAATGGCTCGTGGACAGGTGCGGGTCTGGAGACCCGAACGACAGCCGGTCTGGAGACCGGCGCTACCCCGCGTTGATTACGGAATCACGTGGGCACGGCGCTGGGCGATGGCACAGGGCCTAGCTTTCCGCCATCGGCGATCCTTCGCTTGCGAAAGACGTTTTTTTGTGTTCGGCCGCGCCCCGATGATGCTTTGAATCCACCTGGAGAGTCAGCATCTGCTGCTTTTTGCCGCGCAGGATCAACACGCGCACCGGCTTGCCTTTGTTGGCGTGGAGAGCCCGGCCCCAATCGGCCAAGGTGGTGATCGACTCCGGGCCGACCTTGAGAACCACGTCGAAGGCGCGCAGGCCTGCCGCGGCTGCCTCGCTGCCGCGCGCCACCTGCTTCACCATCACCCCGCCGCCAACGCCCAGGTACTCGGCCATCTGCGAGGTAAGCGGCTCAACGATCGCGCCCACGTTCAGGCTGCTGCCGAAGAAGGGGAAGTGGAATCCGCTGAACATGGACGTGTTGCCGCCGCTGCCTGAAAGCATTCCCATCCGCGGCGCGGGAGTGAACACGTCTCCGCCGTCATCGATGCGGTCCCACGTTTCGTGCTCGATGACTTTGTGGTTGGCCAGCTTCACGGCCAGTGTCCGAATCTTGCCGTTGCGGCTGATCTCCAAGGTGATCTTGCGGCCCGGGGGAAGCTCACGGAGCATTTTGCGCAACTGCGCGGCGTTCTCAACGTTTTGACCGTTGAGTTGGAGAATTACGTCGTTCACTTTCAGCCCGATCTTTCCTGCGGGCGCATCGTGATCGATGAGCGTGATGACGGCGCCGCTCACCTGTTTGAGCTTGAGCGCCTGCGCTTTCCCGGCATCCACGTCGGAAACGTCTACGCCCAGGTAGCCCTCGGCGGCCAGTAAGGGGGCGGGATTTGCAAGGAGCTGCGTCACCTGCTGGGCCTGCGCGCCGGCCGCGGGCGGCGCCATCGCCAGGGCCGCACCTGCCCAGATGAGGGCGGCACAGCCAAGGAGATGGAGGTACCGGGATGGGTGAAGATTCGTGTACGGCCTCAAAAAGTGCTGCATGTTTCATCTCCGGCGGTTGCCTTGGCTCGGCCGCGGATACTTGTCTGACGGCGCGGTTTCCGGAAGGGTAAGCCGTTTTTATTGAATCTGTGGCACCTGGCTCAACATCTCGCGGGAAACAGTCCTGATTTGGGGATTGTCGTCTGAAGTCGAGACCGAATAAAGGACCTGGCGCACGCTGGTATCGGCCTCGTCGGGGGCCAACGAACTGATGGCCTCGGATCGGATTGCCGGGTCGGGGTCGTTCAAAATGGCCTCCAGAACCACATCGCGCACGCGCATGTCCTGGGCCACGTAAGGCTCCAGGCCATGGAGGGCCTGCTCGCGGATCTGGGCATCCCGGTCGTAGCGCAGGGCGACCATGAGGGCATCGAGAATTCCCGAGGGCCGGCAACTGTCGCTGGCGCGGCACGCGGCGGCCATCAACGCTACCGAATCTCCACGCACGCGGGCGGATGGTGAGCTTTGCGCCGCCAGCATCAACAACTGCCGGATGGCCGGATCGTGCAGCGAACCCTCGATTTGCCGGTGCACCAACTGGCTGTAACTCACGTCCACGATCTTGCTGCCGGGCCGGCCGACGATGCGCGAAACGCTGGATATGTTAGCCAACTCCGGCTGCGGGTCGGTATTGATGACGGCAGCTTTGACAACGGCTGCGGCGGGCACGGACACGGCGGCGCGCACAACGTACACAGCTCGATGCTGGGCAAATCTGTAGCCCAGCAGCCCTCCGGCTCCGGTTCCAGCCGCCAGCAACAGCAACGCGGCCAGCGGCGCGGCCAGCAAGCCCGCAAAGCTGTTTCTCATGCGCAGGCCCAGCCGTTCATACCAGGGCCTGGGCGGCAGCAAGTCCAGCGCCTCGTCCAGGCGCAGCCGCGCGCGCGCCACGAGATTCGGCTCCGGTTCCAGCACCGGGTGCGCATTCACCAGCGCCTTCAGCGCCAATACCTGTTCGCGTTCCTTCCGGCACTCCGGGCACCCGGCGACATGCTGCTCCAGTTCCTGCTCCTGCTCGCCGGTGAGCTCCTCATAAGCCAGGGCAACGATCCATTGGTGTGCAAGTTCGCAATTCATAGCCACGTCCTTCAGCCTCAAAAAATCAGTTCCGCAATGCGGATACAAACCCCGCTAAGCCCCCAAAAGGCAATTGCAAAAAACCGGACAGCCCAAAATTCTCTGGCCAGACAAACATTCTTTAGCGCAAATCCGCCAATTGCGCTCTTAACTTCTTAGTGGCCCGGAAGAGTGTGTTCTTGGCGGTCTCTTCCGTGGTGTTCAGCATCTCGCCGATGGTGCGCAGGCGCAGTCCCTGGTAGTGCTTCAGCTCGAAGACCATCCTCTCGCGCGGGGTGAGCTTTTCCAGCGCCGCCTGGATTTGGGCGCCCAGGAGCTTACGGTCCAGCTCCCGGGCGGGGTTTGAAAACGAGCGGTTGTCGGAGACGGAAGCCAACAGGTCGATCTCCTCTCCGGAGCGATCCAGCACCACTGCGTGGTCCTCGCGCCGGGTCTTGCGGCGCCGCAACTGGTCCAGGCAGAGGTTGGTGACAATGCGGTAGATCCAGGTGTAAAAGGAGCACTCGAAGCGGAAGTTTCCGATATAGCGGAAGGCTTTCAGAAAGGCTTCCTGGTAAATATCCTCGGCATCGTGCTCGGAGCCGGTGAGGTGGAGGGCCAGGCGCAGAACCTGGTGCTCATATAGGCGCACCAGAGTGTCGAAAGCCGGTCGCGAGCCCGCCTGCGCCTCGCGGATCAGGTCCGCTTCCGCCGCGCGCGCCATGAGGCGCTCCTGCCCGCGGCTGGCTTCATCCCGGTTCGTACTGCCCATTGCCCTCGTTGCAGCCATACCTGCTGAGGATTGTACCCTCCGGGCGTCAGACCACGCTAAAGACGCGCTACTTTGAACCGGAAAAAAAGGAGAACTCACCGCATCCGCTGCCATCGCATCCCCACTCTGGAGGGTAGATAATGTGCGTGCCTTGATAGACGTACAGCGATTGCTTTAGTAAGCCAACCCTGCGCCAACCGATCTGCCGCACGGGCCGGATCGCGCTGGTTCCCGTTACACTGGAAAGCGATGAACGGAAATCTGTTTGCAGGATCGCCGTCTGCCGCGGCGGCTGGGAATTGGTTTACGGCGCACTGCGACGGCGGCTCGCGCGGCAACCCCGGCCCCGCGGGCTACGGCGCGGTGATTGAGGACGCCCAGGGGCGCGTGGCGGCGCGGCTGAGCCGGTACCTGGGCCGCCAGACCAACAACTACGCCGAATACCAGGGGCTGCTGGCGGTGCTGGATTGGGCGCTGGCGCATGGAGTGAGCCGCCTGCGCGTGGTCTCGGACTCGGAGCTCATGGTCAAGCAAATGCAGGGGCGGTACAAAGTGAAAAATCCCGGTCTGCGGCCGCTGTGGGAGGAAGCGCAGCGCCGCGCGGCGCGGCTTGACGGCTTTGAGATGCGGCATACCCTGCGCGGCGGAAACAAGGAGGCGGACAGGCTGGCGAACGAGGCCATGGACAAAGGGATAGGTAGGCCGGCAAGACAGCTAGCCGGCGAGCGGGGCGCCCTGATCCCTGAGCCCTGACCCCCTGCTCGCTGTTTTTACGCTTGCCGCCCCAGGTCGTTGCGCCAGGCGCGGCCGTCGCGCTCCGGCAGGCGGTCGGCGGAATCGGGCCCCCAGGAGCCGGCAAAATAATTGGGAAAAACATCGGGCTCTTTTGCGGCCCAGGCTTGGAGGATGGGCATAAAGATGCTCCAGGTGGCTTCCACGCCGTCGCGGTGCAAAAACAAGGTCTGGTCGCCAAGCATGGCGTCCAGGAGCAGGCGCTCGTATCCGTTGGCGCTGGATTTGCCGAAGGCGGTTTCGTAATCGAAGTCCATGGTCACCGGGCAGACGGCCATGGCCGGCGAAGTGGGCACCTTAGCCCCAAATCGGAGCGCGATCCCCTCGTCGGGCTGGATGCGGATGGTGAGCAGATTGGGCAGAATCTCCTGGCAGGGACCGCACACGGCCATGCGGTTGAAGATCAGCAGCGGCGGCTGCTTGAACTGGATGCTGATCTCGGTGGCGCGTTTCTTCAGCCGCTTGCCGGTGCGCAGATAGAACGGAACCCCCGCCCAGCGCCAGTTGTCGACCTCCAGGCGTACCGCCGCGAAGGTTTCCGTGGTTGACTCGGGATTGACGCGCTCCTCGTCGCGATAGCCCGCCTGTGGTTTTGCATCACGTCGCGCAGCGCGCCGGCCTTTTCGTAGAACGGGCCGCGGCCCTCGATGCCCAGCGTTTCGGCCACGGTGATCTGCACGTGATCGATGTAGTTGCGGTTCCATATGGGCTCGAAGATGCCGTTGGCGAAGCGGAAGACCAGTAGATTCTGGACCGTTTCTTTGCCCAGGTAATGATCGATGCGGTAGACCTGGCCCTCGGGGAAGACGGCATTCACCCTCCGGTCCAGCTCGCGCGCCGAGTCCAGGTCATGGCCGAAGGGTTTCTCGATCAGGACCTCCGCCACGCCGTGCTCCGTCTGCGCCATGCCCTGAGCGCCCAGATTCTCCACGATTCCGGCAAAGAACTCTGAGGCGGTGGCGAGGTAGAAGAGCCGATTGCCGCCGATGTTGCGCTCCTTGTCAATGCGCTCCAGCTCCGCCTTCAACCCGGCATAGGATGCCGGATCGTCGAAGTTCAACTGAAAGTAACTGATGTGACTGACAAACTCGTCCAGCCTGGCGTCGTTCGCATCTACGCCGCCGGACTCGACGATGCCCGCATGCATATCCTGAGCAAAAACGGCAGCTAACGGCCGCCGCGCCACGCCCACAATCGCGAAACGGTCCGGCAGCAGGTTGGCCTGCCGGAGATGAAACAGCGCCGGCAGCAGCTTGCGCCGGGTCAGATCGCCCGAAGCGCCAAAGATGACCAGAATCATCGGATCGGGAATCCGTTCCTGGCCCTTGGGGACTTGGGAGAGATCCTCGGGCCGTACCTTCATCTGCATTGTCGCCATCTATATTTCCCTCCAGGCCGGCAACTACGAGCCGGCGGCCGACTGCTAAAAACTCATCTCACAACTTGCAGCTTACAGTGGACCACCCAACCCTGCGAAGCCGGTACCCACGTGCCGGCATGCAAGCACCCTGTAGAAACTCGACCGGCTGCCTGCCGCTTCTTGTGCGGGAAATCTGCTCTATCACAAGGACTTTGGGAGCCGCACTGGGCGCGTCTCTTGCGCTCAGCGGCGGGGAAAAATACAAACCTCGCACCGCGCTGTGCGGACCACGCGCTCGTAAAGCACGCAAACTCCTCACCTTCAGAGGCGTGCTGTCGCGCACGCCAGCCCTTCCCTGATTGGATGCCGCCGGTTCGGCATGGGTTCTCAGCACTTCCTGGCCGGGTCTTTCGATGCCAGCGCGGGAAAAGCCTGCCCGAGCTGCGAGCGTGCAGAGGAGAAGCGGCGGTTTGATTCCGCCCGGTATCTTTCAGTGGCTGATGGAGCAAAGTGACTGGCTTTGCGCCGGCGCGGTCCACAAACCGCCATCGCGATTGACGCCTCCGGGAAATGCCATAGCCTTTTGAAGATGGCAGCAGCTACTTGACGTCCCCATGCGTCCCGGCGTCCTCGTCCTTCTCGCCTTCGACTGAGACCCTCTCGCCTTCGACCGAGATCCGGAGCGAGTGCAAAAAGTGCAAATCGTTCTGGGTGAAAGCTCCGCTTGCGCCGGCGCTTTCCGTTCCCGCTTCGGCGTTCTTGCCATCCTTGGCCGCAACTTCGTTCAGGCCGATGGTGGCCTCCAGCATGAGCAGGACGTCAAAGCCGTACTTGCGGATGTCTTGAACCACTCCGGCGATCTGCTCGCTTTCGATCACCGACTCATGGATGGCTTCGCCCAGTTGCTGAATGAGTTCACGCAGACGGGATGTCACAGCTACCTCCAGGATCGGCGGCCAGCGCAGAAAAGATATGCGCGGGTTGCAGCTTACGATTTCTCTACCTTACTTCCATCGCCGTTGGAGCGCAAATCGCAGAAATGGAGCCGGCGGTGAGAATCGCTTCACAATCCATCGCTGCTACCATCATAGACGGGATGAAGCCTCAAAGGATCGGGCGCGCTCTCGGCATCGGTTTGCGCGTAGCGGGACGCGTGGCCGGGCAACGGGTCGCGGCGCATACGCAAACCGTGGTCCAGGCGCCCGAAAATCGGCAGGTTGCGAACAGCGCCGTGGCGAACCGGGCCGCCGGACGAAGAGCCGGACAAACCAGCGGGGGGTTGGCGCGCGGGATCGGCGGGTTTTTGCGCCCTTTTCGCCGCGTGGGCGGAATCATCTGGCTCGAAGTGGCCGGGGTCTTTTTCTTCCTGTTCGTGGTGGTGTTTACGCGCTCGCTGTGGATGCACAGAGCCGGTTGGTCTCAAGGCCCCGACCACGGAAAGTTTCTGGGCTCCGCGGCTCTCCTGTTGGTTTTTCTCTATCTGGGCGTCACTTCCTTTTGGAGGGCGTGGAGGAAGTAGGCAGGCGAGCAGCGTTTTTTTTAGTTCCTGCCGGGCTTCGGTTCACGCCCGCGGCCGCTCCGGCTTGCGGGTGATTCGCCACACACCTACCCCGATGGCCACGAGGCCCAATCCCAAGGCCCACCAGGCGCGATCGCCGGCGCGGAGCCTCCAGGCCTCGTAGAGAGCGAGGCATCCCGCCGCCAGCAGCACAATTCCACGAAAATAGTTCATGGCGCTTTCTCTTTTCTGCAACCCGGCCCGTGGCTGCGAATGCCGCGTATCGGCGTTTGACCCGCACTGCGCTGAATCCCTATCGTAAGCAAGGAACGGCCGCTTCGTCGAAATTCCTATCGTAAGCAAGGAACGGCCGCTTTGTCGAAAGGAATCCGCATGAGCACCGCTGCCGCGCCCCCGCTGAAGAAGACCGCTCTGAACGCCGCGCACCGCGCCCTGAAGGCCAGGATGGTGGACTTTGGGGGGTGGGATATGCCGGTTGAGTATCCGTGTCCTCCACCCCAGCGACAAGGACCCGTCGCTGGGGGCCCCGGTTCCGGCGGCGGCTTGATTGCCGAGCACATGGCCGTGCGCACCGGCGTGGGCCTGTTCGACGTGAGCCACATGGGCGAGATCCAGTTTCGCGGCCCAGGCGCGCTGGCCGCGGTCGAGCACATCACCATGAACGAAGCATCGCGGCTCAAGGACGGCCAGGCTCACTACTCCGCGCTGCTCACCCCCGAGGGCACGTTCGTGGACGACATTCTGGTACACCGGCTGAGTGAGAACGACTACCTGCTGGTGGTGAACGCGGGCACCAAGGACAAGGATTTTGCCTGGATTCGCCAGCAGGTGGGCGCGTGGCCGGGCATCCACATAAGCGATGACTCAGCCTATTACTCGCAACTGGCCGTGCAAGGGCCGCGCGCGCAGGAAGCCCTGGCCAAGCTGACCAAGGTCGATTTGGCGGCCATCAAAAACTACTGGTTCACGTGGGGCGCGGTGGCCGGCATTCCCAACGTGCTCATCGCGCGCACCGGCTACTCGGGAGAAGACGGCTTCGAGGTCTACATTCCCTCCGACGAGGCAACCACGGTGAAGATGTGGAACGCGCTGCTCGAAGCGGGCGCGGAGTTCGGCATCCGGCCTTGCGGGCTGGGCGCGCGCAACACGCTGCGCCTGGAAGCCGCGATGAGCCTCTACGGCCACGAAATTTCGGAAGCGATCAACGTCTTCGAGGCCGGCCTCACGCGCTGGCTCAAGCTCGACAAGGGCGAATTCATCGGCCGCGACGCTCTGCTGGCCGTCAAGGCGGCGGGCGGACCGAAACGCAGGATCGTGGGCCTGGAGATGGTCGAGCGCGGCATTGGGCGCGACGGGTACCCCGTGCTCTCACTTGAGGGAGAAACGATTGGCCGGATTACCTCCGGCTCGCCGGCCCCGTTTTTGAAGACCAACATCGCGCTGGCGCTTTTGCCGGCGGCGGCGGCCCAGAGCGGCGAGGATGTGCTGGTGGATGTGCGCGGCAACCGCGTGCGCGCCAGGCAGGTTCCGTTGCCGTTCTACAAGCGGGCGAAAAAATAGCGTTGGGCCTCGCGCCCGGCGGCGGAGTTGCGGTCCGCATGGGAGGCCGTGCTCGCCGGAAGGGATAGAGAAAGCCGCCCTTCGGGGCGCCGGACTCAAAGCGATACAATCCTTTCTGGAATGACGCCTAGAGGTGCTTTTTTATTTCCTGGGCAGGGTTCGCAGGCCGTGGGCATGGGCCGCGAACTCGCCGAACGATTTTCCGCAGCAGCAAAAACCTTTGCTGAGGCCGACGAGGCGCTGGGCTTTGCGCTCTCGCGGCTGTGTTTTGAGGGACCGGAAGCGGAGTTGCGGCTGACCGAAAACACGCAGCCGGCGATCCTGGCGGTGAGCGTGGCGGCGGCGCGCGTGCTCGCCGAACACGGTGTGGAACCGGCGCTGGCCGCAGGGCACTCTTTAGGTGAATGGTCCGCGCACGTGATCGCCGGAACGCTCGGCTTTGCCGATGCGGTGCGCGCGGTCAAGGCGCGCGGACGGGCCATGCAGCAGGCCGTGCCGGCGGGGCAGGGCGCGATGGCGGCGATCCTGCAACTCGATGCGGCGCAGGTGGCCGCAGCCTGCGAGGAGGCCGCGCGCGAGACCGGGCTGACGGTGCAGGCGGCGAACCTGAACTCGCCGGCGCAGACGGTGATCTCGGGCGCCATGGCGGCGGTGGAAAAGGCAGCGGCGCTGTGCAAGGCGCGCGGTGCGCGGCGCGCCGTGATGCTGCCGGTGAGCGCGCCCTTCCATTGCGCGCTGATGCAGCCGGCGCAGGAAGAAGTGGCGCGGGTGCTGGACGGGCTGGCGATGCGCGATCCGCGCATTCCTGTGGCCGCCAACGCGACCGGCGGCCTGGTGACGACCGCCGATGCCGCGCGCGATGCGCTGGTGCGGCAGGTGACGGGCACAGTGCGCTGGGTGGACTGCGTAGGCGCGCTGAAAAACGCGGGCGCGGAGGTGTTCGTCGAGGTGGGACCGGGAAAGGTGCTCTGCGGACTGCTCAAGCAGATCGATCCGGAGCTGAAGGCGCTGAACGTGGAGGATGCGGCGAGTCTCGAAAAGACGCTGGCGGAGCTAAAAGGCGCGTAGTCGGGTTGGTTCAGAGCCACGCATTTCCAGGGTGCAAAATCGAGACCTGGAACGCCTGGTTGCGTCACACGATTCCCAGCTCGCGCAGCAGAAACGCGTAGTCCAGCGCGATCTCTTTCAGGTAGTCGTAGCGGCCGCTCGAGCCGCCGTGGCCGGCCTGCATGTTGGTGACCAGCAGCAGCGGATTTTGATCCGTCTTGAGCGTGCGCAGCTTGGCTACATACTTGGCCGGCTCCCAGTACATAACCTGGCTGTCGTGAAGGCTGGTCTTGACTAACATCGCCGGATAACTTGCCACGCGCAAGTTATCGTAGGGCGAGTAACTCAACATGTATTTGAAGTAAGTCTCGTTGTTGGGGTCGCCCCACTCTTCGTACTCGGGGACGGTGAGCGGCAGCGAGGCGTCGAGCATGGTGTTCATCACATCCACAAAAGGAACGTGGGAGACGACGGCGCGGAAGAGATCGGGGCGCATGTTCGCGACGGCGCCCATCAGCAAGCCGCCGGCCGAGCCGCCCTCAATGGCTACGCGCGCAGGGTCGCCGTAGCCTTGGGCGGTGAGCTGCTCGACGCAGGCGATGAAGTCGGTGAAGGTGTTGCGCTTCAAGAGCATTTTGCCGGCGTCGTGCCACGGCTTGCCCAGGTCGCCGCCGCCGCGGATGTGGGCGTAGGCCATCACCACGCCGCGGTCGAGCAGGCTGAGGCGGTTGGAGTTGAAACCCAGGGGCAGCGAGTAGCCGTAGGAGCCGTAGCCGTAGACGTAGAGAGGGTTGCGGCCCGGCTCGTCCTTGTCAAACTTGGCAAACCTGGCAAACTTGGCAAACTTGTCTCGGCGATAGACGATGGAGACCGGAACCTCTACGCCGTTCGCGGCTTTCGCTCCATCGCCGGCAGGCGCGGCGATGTCGCCGAAAGGCGCGGTGATGTCGCCGAAAGGCGCAATGATGTCGCCGAAAGGCGCAATGATGTGGATGCGCTCGCTCGCGTAGAGCGCGCGGTCGAAGCCGCCGGGAATCTCGACCTGCTTGAGCAGCGTGGAAGCGCCGGAGACGACGTCGTACTCATAGACCGAACTGGGCGTGACCAGGGACTGGTAGGCGTAGCGGAAGGTTGGGGTGTCGAAGATGCGGTTGATGTGGGGATGCGCGTCGTAGGCCGGCTCGGGAAAGGCGATTTCGCCGGCGGGCGCGGCTTGAGGGCCGTCGCCGGAAAAGCGCCACAAGCGCAGGCGCGGCAGGCCGTTTTCGCGCTCGCAGGCGATGAAGAAGCCGGCGAAGAGGTCTACGTCTTCGAGCATGATGGCGTCGCGGTGAGGGATAAGTTCAGCCCAGTGCTCACGGCTGGGCGCTGAAACGGGCGCGGTGACCAGGCGGAAGTTGCGGCCCCGGTCGTTGGTGCGGATGAACCAGAGACCGTTGCGATGGTCGATGGAGTACTCGTGCTCGTCTTCGCGCGCGCAGATGAGGGTGAAGCTGCCGCCGGGCTGATCGGCGGGTAGAACCCTGCACTCGGTGGTGGTGTGGCTGGCGGATTCGAGGACGATGAATTGGCCGTCGCGGGTGCGGCCCACAGCCAGGTTGAATCGCTCGTCGCCGTCCTCGTAGACCAATGCGTCCTCAGAGTGCGGCGCGCCCAGCGCGTGCCGCCAAAGTTGATACTGGCGCTTCTGCTGCTCATCCTCGACGGTGTAAAGAAGAGTGCTGTTGTCCGCGGCCCAGACCACGGAGCCCACGCGCTCGACCTCGCCGGGCAGCGTCTCCCCGGTCGACAAATCTTTGATCCGGAGCGTGTACTGGCGGAAACCCTTCGTGTCGGTGGTGTAGGCCAGCCAGCGGCCGTCATCGGTAATGTCGGTGTCGCCGATGGCGAAGAACGGATGCCCTTGGGCGAGAACGTTGCCGTCGAGGAAAATCTCTTCCCGATCATCGGCGCTAGGCGCGGCGAGAGCGGCGGGCTTGCGGCAGTAGATTGCGTACTGCAGGCCCTCCTCGGTGCGCGTCGAGTACCACCAGGCGCCGTCGCGGTAGGGGACGGAGACATCGGTCTGCTTGATGTGCGAGAGCATCTCGTTGTAGAGCTGGTCGCGGAGGCCGGCCAGCGGGGCCATCACGGCCTCCGCGTAAGCGTTTTCGGCTTCGAGGTAGGAGATGGTCTGGGGATTTTCTTTGTCGCGCAGCCAGGCGTAGTCGTCGGCGAGAAGCACTCCGTGCATTTGGGTTTCGGTGGGACGCTTGGGCGCAACCGGGGGCGAAGGCAGTTTTTCTTGAATCATGGCTCCTTCGGTGTAGCGGCTTGACTCTCTCCTCTGCGAACTGTACAGTTCATTTTAACGGAATGGAGAGTTGATGGCCGCGCAGGCAACCAACGGAAGTGTAATGGTGGTTTCCGCAT
>JABEBX010016855.1_pt1 | contig 12845 bp, 6 predicted proteins | sample 7245971 | NCBI WGS metagenome assembly JABEBX01 (sample SAMN14506365, study PRJNA622280) | hot springs metagenome | biome: hot spring [ENVO:00000051]|acidic hot spring [ENVO:00002120]; feature: spring [ENVO:00000027]|sediment [ENVO:00002007]; material: sediment environment [ENVO:01001048]...
ATCTCCTCCAGCGTCTTCCCCTTTGTCTCGGGCAGGAAGAACACCGCTGTAAGCAGGTAGACGACGGTGAACGCTGCAAACACAAAGAACATGGCTGCGTAACCGTACTTACTCACCACCGGCAGAAACACCACCGCGAGGATCGTCGAGACCAACTGGTTCAATACCAGCGCTATACTCATGCCCACCGAGCGGATCCTGGTAGGCATCAACTCCGAGAGTGCAAGCCAGACGCAAGCTCCGGGGCCGGCGGCGAAGAAGGCAATGAACGCTAACAGTGCCAGCGCGACCAGCCGGCCGTGAGCCGGCGACGGAATCAGACCGATGCGCGCATGTTCAATCCGCAGCGGCGCCGTGCGGGCAGGTTTCAGATTGGCAAAAGGATTCTTGAAGAACGCCTCTACCGCGTTGGCAGGAATCGAACCCTGCCGGGTAATCTGGATCGGCAGCGCGGCGGGATCATCCGAACGCGCATACGAGGTCTCGCCCGTGAAACCGCCGTATGCGTAGATGATCGCCAGCGACGCGTGCGCCGCGAGGTTGTCGCTGCTCTTATAACCGCTGGCCGAGAGCAGCCTCGCCGCCTCCGCCGGATCGAACTTCAGCGTCAACGCATTCTCCGGCGTCACCAGCGCCTCGATCGCCGGACCGACCTCCAGATTGTTGCGCTCCGCCTGGCGGAAGAGCAGCGCGGTCGCGAGGAGCGAGAGGATGACGCCGCTGGTCCCAATCACCAACAGAAATCGCCGGCCGCGGCGATCGACAAACGCCATTCCAACCAGCGTCATCAAAAAGTTCACCGCCGTAAATAAGACGTAGCCCCAGTGCGCACCCACATCGGAGAGCCCGCTCTGCAGCAGAATGCCCGTGTTATATCCAATGATGGAGTTGACGCCCGTTGCCGTATTGCAGGCAAGAATCACGCAGGCCAGCAAAAATGGAACCACATACTTTCGCCGCAGCAGGCTGCCGGAGTGCTTGCCCGCCGCATCGGGATGGCTGGCGACAGCATCCATCTCTGCCAGCTCCAGGTGCGCGACCTCCGTGCCGCGAGAGCGAAGGAGCGAAGCAAGCGCCCTCTCACGCTTGCCGCGGCGGTACAGCCAGCGCGGCGACTCCGCCACAAACATGCTGCCAAACATAAACAAGATCCCGGGCGGAAGGGACAGCCAGAAGATATGCCGCCACGCTCCACTCTGCACACGGAAGAGGGCCTGCGCGTTCCCCGTCGCCGCCACTGCCTGCACCCGGTAGCTGTAATACATGCCGATCAGCGCCGCAGCCATAATGCCAAAGGTCAGCAGCCACTGAAACACGCCGGTTCCCTTCCCGCGTGTCTTCGAGACCAGGCACTCCGCCAGATACAGCGGCACCAGCACCCCGATAAATCCGCCGCTGATTCCCTGCAGTAAACGCCCTGCCAGTAACGCGCCATAGCTTTGCGAGAGTGCAATCAGCGGAATGCTCACCACAAACACCAGCCCGCTGAGCACCATCATGGGCTTGCGGCCAAACCAGTCCGCAAACACTCCCGCAAAGATCGTCGAGATCACGCTTCCCAACAACACTGCGGCAACAATCACCGAAAGCTGCGAAGCGTTCAGCCCGGACGTCGCTTCGAGATACGGCAGAGCTCCGCCAATAATCCCTACATCGACGCCGTAGAGCAGCCCACCCAGCCCCGCCACACACAGCAGGAAGACGTTGTACCCGCGCCGCCCACCACCCGTCCTTCTCAACCCGGCCACACCCGATTCATCATGCATACGTTTCTGGTTTCTCCGCTGTACCGGTCAGGACCATTCTCGACTCACCTCAAGTGAGGCAGTAGCCGCAGCGCATTCTCACGATAGACCTTGCGCAGCACCTCTTCCGGCAGGTCCATGCCGTAGATGCTCCAGCGCCCCTGTCCGGACGCGTGCGTAGGATACTCAAAGTACTCGTCCGCGGTCTCCAGAAACCGGTAGTACAAACGGTACATCTCCACCTCCGGAACCAGATCCGTTCCAAACAAAATCCGATCCGCATAGCGCAGGAAGAACTTCCGCGCAGAGTATGGCTGCCGCCCCAGCTCCGAGGCGCGCGCGCTGATGTCTACCCAAACGTTCGGACAAGCATCCAGCATCGCCGAAACCCGCTGCAGATCCTCGCTGTTCTCCGCAATATGAGCGCCCACAAAGGTCGTCCGCGGATGCCGCTGGAAGACGCGATCTCTCTGCTCCAGCAGGTCATGCTTTCCGTACCGGCTCCCGTAAAAGCTCCAGTCCGGATGTGCCGCCAACTCCTCGTAGCGCTCGTTGTTGGCATCAATGGGCAAGAAAAACGCCTCCGGATCGCCAATGTGGACCATCACGGGAATCCCCAACTCTCCGGCTCGCTCAAAGATCGGCGCCAGCCGTTCATCATCCACCCGCACCAGTTCACCGCTGGCATCGCGCAGATAACGCTCCATCATGGCCAGCGCCTCGTCGCCCACCTTCATCGTGATGTTCACCATGTGTTCAACGCCGCACGCATCCATCACCTCCAGCACGTGTGCCGGCTCCTGCGCGTCCAGATGGTTGTGATAATCCATCACCGGAAACCGCGGCAGAGGAACCTCGTGCCGCGCCGTGGTCAACATGCACCGCGGATGAAACGCGCTCAGCGGCAGCTGCACATCGGCCTTCGCCGAAACCATGGCCATGAACTTGTCCTGCTCCTCTTGCTTCGGCATCATCGTCCCCTCAACCTGTTATCTTCCCTGTCATCTTTCAAGCTCCAGTGCTCCCTGCGCGGACCCCACGCCCGCTTCCCATGTAGTCCATCCCTCAACACCTCAACCCAAGACAAATCGAAGGATAAACGCAAGAATACATCAAGAATACATGCTTTCGCTATCCATCGCTTTATGAGTCTATGCGAACCATGCAACGCACCAGTATCCTGCCCCACACCAAAGAGCGCGCGCATGCTGCTCCCATTCCGTTCCCATCCACAGCTTGCTCCTGGCCGGAAACAGGAGGCCCTCGCAGACGAGCAAGTCACCGTCAATGCCCCGTCCTTTGCAGTCCCGGCCCTCCACCCGCCGTCCTCCGCGGGACCACCCACAGGAGAACTACCCTGGCGTTCGTACCGCGCCGCTACACCAGCGTCAGTTGGATGTTGAGGGCGCGCAGCGCCTCCGCCGTCTCCTTTGGCAGGCCACTGTCCGTAATCACGTGATGAATGGCCGTCGTATCCACAATCTTCGACAGGCTGCGTCGGCCAAACTTGGTCGAATCGCAGACCGCTACCACCATCGACGATGCCTTCACCATCGCGCGGTTCACCCGCGACTCCATCACATTGGGTGTCGTCAATCCAGCTTCCAGATCGAACCCATCGACTCCCAGGAAGAGGATGTCGGCATGCATCTCGAGCAGCATATCCTCTGCCAGCGGCCCGACCAGCGAGAACGAGTTCTTGCGCAGCGAACCTCCGGTCAGCAGCACCTCAAAGTCCGTCCCGCTCAACTCCGCCGCAATGTTCACGGCATTGGTAATCACCGTCAGGTGAGAGAACTTCTTCAACGCGCGCGCAATGGCCGTCGTCGTCGTGCCTGAGTCCAGAAGGACGCACTGCCCCTCCTGCACCAGGCTTGCGGCCGCCGCGGAGATCCTCCGCTTCTCCTGTGAGTGGCGTCCTTCTTTCTCCTGCAAGGAGGGGTCCGACAACGCGCCCGAACTCGGCAGCAGGGCTCCACCGTGCGTCCGCTGCAACGCTCCTCGGTTCTGCAGATAATCCAGATCCTTGCGAATCGTAATGCGCGAGATGCCCAGGGACGTCGAGAGATCCTCCACCAGCACGCGGCCCTGCTCCTGGGCCAGGGCAACAATATACTGGCGCCGCTCCTCAATCAGCATCTGCGATCCACGTTCCGGGTCCATCGGAGCCAGTGCGGTCGCAGCCTTCGAAGCTCTTTTCGGTTGCATCATCTCTTCCAACCCCGCCTCCGCAATGCTCACCGAAGAGTACAGCGTAGCTTTCACGATTGCAATACCGAAGGTAAAGGAAACCAGCTTGATCCCACTCCCGCGGCTTGCATCATCTTTTGTGACACGCCGCGGCGTACATCCGCAGCACATCGCGTACCTTGTCCACCACCAGATCCACGCCCAACGCCGCCGGATCCCTGCCCATCTTCCCCGCGCGCATCCGCCAGTACTGCTCCGGCAGATACCGGCTCAGCATGCTCTCCGGAATCCTCACCGCCGCCAGGTTCGCCATCAATCGCTCCACCGCAACCGCAATCTCCGGACGGCGCCAGTAGTACCGCACACGGTCGCTGTAACTATACCTTCGCAGCAGTTGCTGCTCCGCGGCGCTCCCGGCGTAATACGGCATCCAATCCTTTGGCTCACGCAGCATCGTCTCCTCCACCACGCTGCTCAGTTGCGATCGTTGCGCCTCCGGGACCAACTGCGACTCGATCTCCTCCAGGGCATCCAACGCCTCGCGCAGGGCAAACGTCAGCGCCGGCCCCACCTTCAGAATCGCGAACCCATCCTCCACTAGTTCCACATAGGCCTGGGGTAGCTGATAGTCGGTCGAGTGCGCCTCGAACACCATCGCCTCGGGCTGGGCGCGCAGCCACTCCACCAGCGCTCGCGCCTTCCGCCGATCGTAGTCCACCACGGCATCATGGTCGAACTCCACGCCCGGCTGCACCACCAACGCAATCACTCGCGCCCACACATCCCCAAGTCCCTGCTCTGCAAACACTCGCCGATGCACCCCCAGCGTGTGCTCCGCTGCCGCAACCGACGTCGGTTCGAGTTCTGTAACCGAGTGCGTTGCCCCACCTGGCACAGGCACCTCCGTACCAATCACATACACCGGCCGCGCGCCGTCACCCCATGCGGCCTCCGATTCAGCCGCTTTGCACAGCCGCGCGGCCCGCTGCGCAATCACCTCGTCGGAGAGCCGCTCCGGATCATCGCCGCACGCCATACTCGCATCCAGGTGGATCTTTCCAAACCCCGCGCGCGCATACTCCGCCACCATATCCTCCGCATGCCGCATCGCCTCTGCCGCCGGCAGCGTCCGCCATGGATTCGGCCCCAGATGATCGCCGCCCAGGATCAACCTCCTCTCATCAACCCCCGCGGCCTTCAGATGCTCCCGCACAAACTCGCGAAACTCCGCCGGATGCATCCCCGTGTATCCGCCGAACTGATTGACCTGGTTACTGGTCGCCTCCACCAGCAGCAGCGAATCATCCTCCGCCGCCTGCTCCGCGGCCGCGCGAATCACCCAGGGATGCGCCGAGCACACGGAATAAATCCCCGCAGCCACTCCCTGCCTGCGCTTTGCCAAATGCTGCTGTAGAACGGAGTCCATCGAACTCAGTAGATCCTGAACTTTTGCACCACGCGGTTGATCACCCCATCCGGACTCGGAGAGTCCGGCTTCAGTTGATGCGCCACGGAGCAATACAGCCCCAGCATCTGCCCAAAGATCACGTCCACCACCGGCCGGTATGCATCGTCGATGTGGTCGTCCACCACCACATAGGAATCGCATTGCGGCGCAATCTCCGCCTCCGCGGACGCCGTACCCACCGCCACCCGCTCGCCTGCAATTCCCTTGTCGCCAATCTCGCGCAGCAGGTCGCTGGCGTACTTTGCTCGCCGTTCATTGCCGGACACAAAACACACAATCAACGTCTCCGTATCCAGTGCGGCCATCGGTCCGTGCCGCAATCCCAGCACCGTCTCTGACATCGCCTGAACCTGCCCCGCCGTCATCTCCAGCACCTTCAGCGCGGACTCCTTGGCCACGCTCGCCAGAGATCCGCTGCCGATAAAACAGACGCGCGTGTAACCCTTCGCCGCAATCCTCTCCGCCTCCGCGGCCGCCTTCAGCAGCAGATCTTCTCCCGCCCGCTCCAGGTGGCCTACCACCTGCTCGTAGGCCTCGATCGCCCACGCATTGGCCAGACACTGCCCCATCACCACCATGTTGGTAAACGAACTCGTCATCGCCAGGCTGCGATCGTTCACCGCATCATCCAGCACCACCACACATGCCCGGCCGGAGCCTTTACATATCTCCGTCATCCGCGCCTTCGCATTGCAGGTCACCACAAGATGCGCCACTCCCGGATACAGTTGAAGGGCCTGCTCCAGCACCGCCACGCCCTCCGGAGAATCTCCCGAACGGGAGAACGAGATCCACAGATACTTCCGCCCTGAAACCACGTACTCGGCCAGATTCGGCAGCATATCCGTGCTCGCCACCGTCGCCACCTCGCAGCCCCACCTCTGCCGGATCAGCAACTCCAGCGCCTGACCGATGTAGTCCGATGTTCCCGCGCCGATCAGCATCACCACCGGCCGCCGCACCAGCTCTTCCCGCACTCCCACCGAGTCCAGAAACCCGCAGATTCTCTTCTGGTTCTCCTTGAATATGCTGAGCGTCTTTCTCCAGGTGGCCGGCTGTTGCGCTATCTCTCGCGGGGTAAAAACCAGGCCCCTGGCCTTCTTTTCTTTCTCCGGCAACTCTACAAAACTAGAAAGGGATGTCACAAATAGGGTCCTCTCTGCTGAGATCGTCCGTCCAGACAGAATCTAAAAACAAAATACGAAATCTACAACAGAAACTAAAACAAAGCAATAATAACAACTATACTCAACTTGGCGCAACAAAACAATATGAGGTCTTCCGTGAATTCTTCTTCATCAGAACCTTCCCATAAACCCCTCGACATCGCCATCGCCGGCGAAACGAACCTCGACCTCATCCTTTACGGCATCCCGGAAGAGATGCCCGTTGAGTGCGAACTTCTTGGCTCCGGCTTCCACATGACCCTCGGTGGCTCCTCGTCCATCCTTGCCCACAACCTCTCGCTACTCGGCGCCCGCGTCGGCTTCACCTCCCAGGTTGGAGACGATGACATGGGCACGACCGCCCTTGCGCATCTTGCGCGAGCGGGCCTCGACACGTCCCACATCACGCGCCGTTCCACCCTTGGTACGGGCGTCACGGTTCTACTTCCGCACGGTCACCGCCGTCACACGCTCACCTATCCAGGCGTTATGGCGCAGATGACTGTAGCCGATCTCGACCTGTCCTTCCTGCTCTCCGCGCGCCACTTCCATCTCTCGTCCCTTTTTCTTCAAACCGGCCTTCACCCTGGTCTTCCCCAACTGTTTGACACGCTCAAGCGCTCCGGCCTCACGCTCTCGCTCGACACCAACGACGACCCCTCGGGCAAGTGGAGCGGCGTCCTCGACACGCTGCTCGACAAGATCGACCTTCTCCTGCCCAATGAAGATGAGGTCCTGAAGATCGCAAAACAGCCAACGTTAGAGCGAGCCCTGGACGCGCTCCGCACCCGCGTCCCGCTCATTGTCGTCAAGTGCGGCGCCCGCGGAGCCATCGTGCAGAGGGGCAGCGAGCGAGACATCGTTCCCCCCGTCCTCGTCGATACCGTTGACACCATCGGCGCGGGTGACAGCTTCAACGCGGGCTTCCTGCGCTCCTATCTCAATGGCCACGACCCCGTGCACGCCGCAGCCTTCGGCAACATCACAGGCGCGCTCTCCACCCAACGTCCCGGGGGCGCCGAAGCCTTCCGCGATACCAACCTTCGCACCCTCTTCCTCCAGCAGCACGCCATCGCCTGACCCAGCATGTACAAATGAAGAGCGAGTTTTCACCATAAGGGCGGACACCGGCGGAGTTGAAGCCCATGGGCGCCAAGGCGTTGCAAACCACCTACAGAAAAATTGCTCTCGCCCGTGGCCACCTACCGCAGCATACCTCCCAGATGGGCATGGATCGACGGGTCCGACGCTGTTCCCGTGATGGTAAGAGGAATGCCATTGTTCCCACTCGCGGCAGGACGGGAGGAGGAATGGAAGAAGCCGCCCAGCATCCCATGGACTGCGCTCATCGCTTGATTGGCCACCGCGCCGACCGCATTGGAGGAGCTTAGTATGGCGGTCATATTGAAGTTGAGATCGTCGGTGGGCGATACCGTTCCACCCCCCGTCGCCGTTCCTATCTGCGGCAGGTTTCCATAGATATTCGTGAACACCGTTCCCTTATCCGACGAATTCACCACCGTCCGCAGCGTCTGGATCTTGGTGCCGCCCTGGCTTCCTCCAAAGGGATTGAGGCCCTGGATCTTCGATCCCAGATCGAAGCCCGCCAGCATCGAGTTGTCGATCTCGACCGGCCCAGCGATCGTCGTCCCGGTCGCCGGCCCGGTGATGGCCAGTTGTGCCGTCAGCGTCCCTCCGCGCAACGATGACCCGCTCGGCAGGCGTACGCCAACCACCGGCAGCAACTGCTCCACCTGGTCCACAGGCAACTGCGGCGCTGACAGATGCAGGTTCAACACCAATGCCTGCGGCGTCACATTGAACCCGCCCGTCACCTGCACCGCGACCGAACCCGTATGGATCAAGAGCTTCGATATCTCCCCCGTCCGCGCCTCCAGATTCTCCGTGGAGGCGTAGTCGATATCGACCGGCTGCGCCGCGGGCGACCCGTTGGGCGCCAGTTGCAGCTTGGCTGCCTTTACCGTACCTGTTCCCGTCAGCGTGCCATTCTCCGAGGTCTCCTTCGCGTCCACATCCACCACCCCGGAGATCCCCTTGCTCGCATTCAAAATGCCTGCCGCCACCGGATCAAAGTGCTTCAACTCCAGGCTGACCTGGAAGGGCGTATCCGATGCGTCCGTCTGCGAGATTGGCCCTGCGCTCCCTTTCAGCTTGACCGAACCATCCCCCGGCAAACTGGCCGAAAGCTGGAACGGAAACGAATTGGAAAACGAGAACTGCCGCATCGCGATATCAACGTTGCTGTACACCAGCGGCTTGCCCGTCTCCGGGATAGACGACACTGTGGCGGTGCCGTCGCTGATGTCAAATTTGCCCACCGTAAAAGCTGCAAGGTTGCTCTGCCCCGAGGCCGGTCTTGCCGCCGAGCCGCCCATGCTGGAGAAGTTCCACCTGCCGTCCTGCGCCTGGATCAGCTGAATCGCAGGCGATTCGATCGTGAACTCGGTAATGTGGATCTGGCGGTGCAGGAGAAACGGCATGAGCTCCACACCAATATCCAGCTTCTTCGCCTGCACAAAAGGACTCGCGCCAAAGGCCGGATCGTCGGCGATGGAGATATCCTGCGCGGTCAGACTGCCGGAGAGCAACGAGAAGCTCAACTTCCCCATCGTCACCTTGCGTCCCAGCGCCGCGGACAATCTCGCCTCCACCACAGGCCGAAGGCTATCGGCATTGACCAGAAACGGAGTTACCACCACAACCAGAATCAACAGGACTGCGAGCGCTGCAACAACCTTAACCCAACGGCTTTGCATAGTTTCTCCCTTCCCCAGCAACGACTCGCGGAAATTATACTGCTCCAAATTCCGCCCCGCTCCGAATTTCGCGCAGGGGAAAAAGCCATGCGCTGAGAACCGATGGGCGCGCTCCTATCGCCCCTAATCTTTCGCGTCGCCTTGCCCGATCTGGTAGAGTTATGGGGCTCCCCATCCGGAGCTCTGTCGCAACCCGTACACCGACGCACGATCACGCCTCCTATCAACCATCGGTCTCTTCGAGGTATTGCCCTATGAACAGGCTCCTTCGCGCAACGGCGCACAGTCTACGCCAAGTCTCCCTCTTGGCTTGGATCACAATCCTCTCCAGCTTTGCCTTCAGCAGCGCCGTCCGGGCCGCCCAGCCCCTGCTGCTCCGCAATCCTTCCCTGAGTCAAACGAAGATCGCATTCCTCTACGCCAACGACATCTGGACCGTACCGCGCACGGGCGGCGTAGCCCAGCGCCTCACCTCGCTGAACGATGTCGTTGATGGTCCCTACTACTCGCCCGATGGCTCCCGGATCGCCTACTCCGCGCACCAAAAGGGCGTCACGGAGGTCTACGTCATCGACGCGGACGGCGGCGTACCCCGCCGCCTCACCTGGGACAACTCCGGCCACATGGCGCAGGGCAACTACGTGGCGGGATGGACGCCCGACGGCAAGGATGTGCTCTTCGATTCCATGCGTTCCAGTTCCTCGGATTTCTTCCAGATCTTCAAGACAGCCGCCGACGGCCAAGGCACGCCCACGGCTCTCCCGCTGCCCAGCGCCGTGGAGGGCTCCATCTCCCCCGATGGCCAGACCATCGCCTACGTCCCCGTCCTGCAGTGGGAGCAGAACTCCTGGAAGCACTACCGCGGCGGGCAGACAACTCCTGTCTGGCTGGTGAATCTCAAGACCCTCGACCTGGTCAAAGTTCCGCGCGACAACTCGAACGACCACGACCCGGTTTGGGAGGGCCACACCGTCTACTTCCTCTCCGACCGCAACGGCCCGGTGTCCCTGTTCAGCTACAACACAGATACCAGGCAGGTCTCCCAGGTCATCGACAACACCGGTTTCGACTTGAAAACCGTTGCGGCCGGACCCGGCGCTCTGGTCTACGAGCAGTTCGGCTCGCTGCATCTGTACGACCTGACCACCCATCGGCAGCATCCAGTCTCCATCACGATCTCCGGCGACCTGCCGGAGCTGGAGCCGCACCTGGCCAACATTCCTCCCCGTGAGACCCAGAACATCCGCATCTCACCCACCGGTGTGCGCCTGGTTGCCGAGGCTCATGGCGACATCTTCACCCTGCCTACAGACAAGGGAGACACGCGCAACCTGACCAAAACACCCGGCATCGACGAGCGCGATCCAGCCTGGTCGCCGGATGGCGCATCGATCGCCTACTTCAGCGATGCCTCCGGTGAGTACCAACTCTTCATCCGCGATCAGGACGGCTTGAAGGCTCCAAAGATCATCGACCTCGGGCCGCATCCCTCCTTCTTCTACATGCAGCACTGGTCACCTGACAGCAAATATATCGTTTACAGCGATAAACACCTGCGTCTCTGGTATGTCGACGCCTCAGGCGGCAAGCCCGTGCTCGTCGACACCGCCCTTTACGGTGGCTTCGGTGCCGAGTACCAGGCCGTATGGTCGCCGGACTCAAAGTGGATCGCTTACACCCGCGACTTGACGAACCAGTACCATGCAATCTTCCTCTACTCGTTGGCCACGCACAAATCCACGCAGATTACCGACGGCATGAGCGATGCCGGCAATCCGGCCTTCGATCCCAACGGCAAGTTCCTCTACTTCACCGCCTCGACCAACGATGGACCATCCAACGCCGGCATCGATCTCTCGTCGCTGGACCACTGGACCACCAGCGGCGTGTACGTCGTGGTGCTGGCAAAGAACGGCGCATCGCCGGTGCCTCCGGAGATTGGCGACGAAACGATCACCGGGGAGAACAAGCCCGGCTCGGAGTCCGGCAAACCTCTGGATTCAAGCACCACCCAAGACTCCAGCCAAAAGGACAACTCCGCAAAGACGGAGGCTGGCAAGGAGGCTGGCAAGGAGGCTGAGAAGAAGCCGTCCCCGACTGTCGTCGATCTCGACGGCATCGGGAACCGCATCCTCTCTCTGCCGATTCCACCGCGCAACTACACCGATCTATCCGTGGGCAAGACGGGAGTGATCTACCTTGCGGAAGGCCCGCCCGTGGGCCGCGCTTCCGATGACAATGGCTCGCCCATCCGCGTTCTCTGGCGCTACACCGCCAAAACGCGCAAGACCGAGCAGGTTCTCAGCAATCTAAGCGCCTATGCGGTCTCCTTCAACGGCGAAAAGCTGTTCTACGCCATGCAGGACAACTGGTTCAGCATCGCCGCCTCCGACCTCCTGCCGGGCGGGTCGACGGGCAAGCCGGTCAACAATCACAGCATGTACGCTGTCATCGATCCACGCGCCGAATACGCCCAGATGTTTCGCGAGACCTGGCACATCGAGCGCGATTTCTTCGCCGACCCACACCTACACGGCCTCGACCTGGCCAAGGTTGAAGCCAGGTACCAGCCCTACGTCGCAGGCCTGGCCTCGCGCGCGGAGTTCACCTACCTGTGCAACGAGATGCTGGGCGAGATGGAGGTCGGCCACATGTTCATCCATGGTCCGGATCTGCCTTCGAGCGCGCCCACAACCGGCCTGCTCGGCGCTGATTACACCGTGGAGAACGGCCGCTATAGGTTCTCCCGGATCTACAACGGCCAGAACTGGACGCCCGGCCTGCAGGCGCCTCTCACGCGGCCTGGAGTTAACGTCAAGGTGGGAGATTACCTGCTCGCCGTCAACGGTCGCCCCTTGCACGCCAGCGATAATCTCTACAGTTTCTTCGACGGCACGGCCGGCCAGCAGACCGTCCTCACCGTAAGCTCCAACCCTGACGGCTCCGTTGGCTCCGGCGCGCGCGACGTCACGGTCGTGCCTGTCTCCGATGAAGCCAGCCTGCGCAACCTCGCCTGGATCGGCCACAACATTCAACTCACCGATAAGCTCTCCGATGGCAAAGTAGCTTATGTGTACATGCCCAACACGGCAGGGGCGGGCTACGACAACTTCAACCGCTACTTCTACGCCCAGATCGGCAAGCAGGGTCTGGTCCTCGACGAACGCTACAACGAGGGCGGCTTCATCGCCAACTACATCGTGGACGTGCTGGGCCGCAAGATGCTCTCAGGAGCTATCGGGCGCGACGGTGCAGCCACCTACGATCCCGAAGGCGCCATCTTCGGGGCCAAGGCAATGATCATCAACCAGTCCGCCGGCTCCGGCGGCGACGCCATGCCCTGGTACTTCCACAAAGCGCATCTGGGCACGCTGGTTGGCACGCGCACCTGGGGTGGGTTGATCGGCATCGGCGGCTACCCCACGCTCATGGACGGCGGCACGGTCACCGCTCCCAGCTACGCCATCTTCGGCCTGCACGGCTCCTGGGTGGTGGAGGG
>JABEBX010000626.1_pt1 | contig 12836 bp, 13 predicted proteins | sample 7245971 | NCBI WGS metagenome assembly JABEBX01 (sample SAMN14506365, study PRJNA622280) | hot springs metagenome | biome: hot spring [ENVO:00000051]|acidic hot spring [ENVO:00002120]; feature: spring [ENVO:00000027]|sediment [ENVO:00002007]; material: sediment environment [ENVO:01001048]...
ATTCAAGACAATGAAAAGTATGAGTTTTAGTATTTGGATCATGACTAATTTTATTACCATTTTCATCGTATGTTGGATGATAGGCAATTAATGTTGTAAGACTGGATATATAGCTATTCCATCCGATAGCTTTCATAAATTTTGATAAAGATTCACGTGCTGTATTTGGATTCAATTTGCATACTGTATAAGTATTTTTTCTATCTTTAATTTTAAGAAACAATGTAACTTCATGCTTTTCCAAATTGTACTCTGAATCTATCCATACATCAGTAATCGAGTTTAATTCAATCTTTTTTACTCCATTTTGCACCTTAACCAAAACAACTGGCGGTGCAGGTGGTGGTATATATCGTACAGTTATTTCTTCTTTTTTTACAGGATTTGCAAATCCGCCACGCCACATTTTTAAGCCTCCTTTTATTTTAGATTCTTATTAATTACAAAACTAGGATGAACTATTTCTGTAATTGATTCTACTAATTTAAGAATATCACTTTCATCTTCTGCTTTTGTCCAAAAGTAAATATTATCATTTTTATCAATAATATATAGAGAAAGATTAGGTTTAGTTTCTTCTACTACTACTTTTATAATTTGGTTTACATTTAAGTAAACAATGCCGTTATCTTCTTTACTAATAACTTTAGTAAAAATCATCTTTTTTCTCCTTTGAATATATAATTTTTGAATGCAAGAAATGTTCCAATTATTATCCACAAAAGAAAACTTGTTGTAGCTGTAATTACTATATTCATAATTTTACTCCAGTACTTCTTTTTCAGTTATGAAGTAACTGTCTTCCCATTCATCAATTTCTTCTTCAGAAGAATTATCTTCTTGAAGTTTGTAAGATCGAATAACTTCGATGATATAATTGCCATATTCATTGATATACTCTTTCTCTACAATAATGTTAATATCATGATTTTTCTCTTCTGTAATATCTTCATCAACAAGTTGTCTTGCTCGTTGAAATGTTTTAGTAATTCCGATCAGATCGGAATCATACTGTCCTTCTTCTACTAAGTAAACTTTCACGACTTCGTCCTCCTTTTTACGAATGAAATAAAAAAGATTATCTTAATTCGTATAATTATATATATAGAACATATGTTGGTAGTGAAACCACAATTATTTACTTTTTCCTACTTCTTCTCTAGCCATTTTCTACATACAGATTTCTCATTCTAGACATATTGTTCCCACGGAGTGTATTTTTTTTCTTTCAATTTCATTACTATTTTATCGTTTTCGGGATAGCATATAAGATAGTATTGTTTTGCTTGTATAGTAGGTGTACCAAGAATAAGTCGTTCTTTTGTTTTTATTGTTATTGTAGTCGAAATTGATAAAAACTTATCATCTAATGTTTGACAAAAATCACCCAACGAATTTAGTAGGGAATTAAGACAGTTAGATCCCACTAATTCTCTAATTTCATTTGTTGTTTCAGTTATCTCTAACTTGTCTTGATCAATAATTGTAATCTTAGCCATCTCTTCTCTCCTTTAAACATTTTTGAATTTCAGATAAATTGTTAAACAAAGTGAATCCGCGATCTCTATTCCAAGGATATTCTATTCCTACTGAAAAACTTACTTTTTCTTTTGCTTTTTCTAAAACAAACGGAGAATCGTCTACAACGATACAATCTTTTTCAAATAATATAGTTTTGTCATAAGATACATATAATTCATTAAAAGATAATCTATTCTTTCGTAACCATCGAAATGTATTTTGTCTAGATTCTAAAGATCTATGACTTGCTATAATTGTATAGTAACCTTTTTCAAATACAAGAAATTCTAAAAATTTACTTGCATCTTTAAATGGTGTATACATTTCTTGGTTATTCTGAATTTCATCTATAATTTTGTAAACATTTTTATCGGAAATATAATCTTTCCAGAAGTAGTATTCTGACCATTTATCGGGTTCTGGAATTTCAGAATTAACAGTTCTAAGCGCTTCATAAAAAATAGTTGTAAAGTTCCATAATGTATTATCAATGTCAATAATAGCTTTCATATTAACCTCTTGAAAAGAATTTTATTTTTAATTTGTTCTTCTTAATTTACATAATCACTTACAAGAACTGATTGAAGTTTGTCTCTAAATGATTTCTTATTTAATACTATATCTGCTAACCATGCATCTATAGTTGATTTTGCAATTATTCCTGCTTGTTTATAGTAAGCAAGAATCCAAAATACATCTACATTTTTATTTTTTGATGTGACTCTTAAAGCTCTACCTTGAACTTGTTTAATAACTTCTGGATTAAAATGTAAATTTAGAAAATATACATCTTTACAAGTTGGTAAGTTTATCCCTTCCATTCCTGCTGTAGTTAGACATATTACATCAATCTCTCCATTATTATAAGCATCTTCTATTCTTCTTCTTTCTTCTAACTTAACATCTCCAGAATATTCAACTGAATTTAGACCAATAGAATCAAAATATTCATTAGCAACTCTAACTCCAGTTTCAAGAAATTGTGCAAATACTATTGATTGATTTCCTCTTTTCTTAATCATTTGTCCAACAAATTTAATTTTACTACCCGGTATTGTATATGGTCCAGTTGTTATTGCTTGGGGAGTTAATAACACTTGTTCTGCTTTTGTTAGCCAACTTTTAATTTTAATTAATTCTGTATTTGATAATTCTCCCATTTTAAATCTTTTTAAGATCTGTGGTGGTATCTGTTGTAGTGCATACTTATAAGAAAGATATTCATTTCTCGTAATAGGAACTTTAACTAAATGTAATATAGGTTTTGGAATATTACTTAAATTCTGAACAACTTCTTCTGTTGGCCAATATATCCATCTACCAAAATATTTTTTAAAAAGTTTCTGATATAATACATCTACTGGATAAGTTTTACTTTGATTATTTCCTGTTGGAGATTTAATACTTTTAGTTTTGTATTTAATAAACTGATTATATTTTTTTAGAACTTCTCGATCTTTAGATACAATGTATAATAAAGTAAAGAATTCATATGGATTATTAGAATAGGGAGATGCTGTTAATCCTAAAAAATATTTAGTTCTAATTCCTAAAATAGCAAGATCTTTAAATGTTTCAGAAGTAATATTTTTTGCATAATGTAATTCATCAACAACAAGTAAATTCCATTGTTTAGATGTGAGTTTTTCTTTATACATTCTTAAAAAATTATAAGATATAACTATAACTTGTTTAGTTTTATAATCTTCATCAAAAGTATCTTTATCTGTAACAACAATAGATATATGCGGAAAGTACTTTTTTAATGTATCTGCAATATTGAATTTTAAATTAGCAGGAGTTATAACTAAACATCTATCTTGTTGTTTTCTAATTAATAAGAAAATACTGTATACTGCTACAATAGTTTTTCCTGCACCAGTAGGTAATGCCACTAATAAACGATAATCGTTTTTTATGAATCTTCTAATTGACTCTTTTTGATATGATAATAATTGTAACCCCATATTTTTTGTTCTTAATGCGGAACAAATTAAAATAACTTTTGAATATAATTAATTATATTAGAGGAGGATACTTACTAATGAAAGAAATAGATTTTAACAGATTACATTATTTTCTAACAGGAATTCCGTTAAGTGAATTCTATATAACAAATGAGAACAAAAAGAAGATACGAGAAGTATATAGCAAGAAAAGATATACTATAACAAAACAAACATTAATAGCTCTAAAAGAATTGGCAATGTTTGGAAATGAAAAGAGTAAATATTTATTTGAAAAACTAGAAGATTCATATATTACAAAAAGTAATAATTTAAGTAAAGATTTGTTAGAAAGTATTGAATATCTAACTAATAGGAAAATAAATATTAATGCTATTCCATTTCTTTCTAGTGGTTATTCAGGTTTTTATGAATCTGTTTTTGGAATTAAATTAAAAGAAAGTGAAATTACAATGAAAGAAAAATTATTATGTGAAAGAAAATTAAATAGTATTGCAAAACAAATTTTAACAGAAGCAAATAATGGCGAATCCCAAGGATTAATAGCTGGATTACTAAAAACATTGGGTAAGTTTAAAAATGATATAATGGCTTCAAAGATAGGAAAATATTTAACAGCAGCAGTACAAAACAAAAATATTGTCGCTATAAAAACTGCAGTTGGCAATGCAATAAAATTCTTAAAAGAAAAAGGTATAAATATTTATAAACTGTTTAAAAGAAATGGAACTGGAGCCGGAGCTGGAGCCGGAGCTGGAGCCGGAACCGGAGCTGGAGCTGGATAATATAACTATGTTAAAAGAAAAACATATCTATATTATAAACTTCGATGGAGATAAATTTGTAGATAAACTTATCAAATTCTGGACTAGAGGTATATTCTCTCATTCTGCAGTTCTATTTCCAGATTGGACATTTTTAGAAATTTATCCACCAAGACAAACAAGATGGAAATATACAACAATTGTAACTAATCATCAAAAATCTGATCTTATAACAGTATTTGATATAAATACAGAAGATTCTTACGATGATATTAAGAAAATGTACGATACATTAATCGTAGGAAAGAAATATGATTGGATTGGAATTATTGGATTTGTTTTAAGGTTGAAGAAAGGTCAACGAAATGGTTATTTCTGTTCCGAAGGATCTATAATTCCATTATATTTATATTATCATTGGACACGTATAAATCCTGAATATGTTTCACCTGAACATTTAGTTGAACTATTAAGCGTAAATTATGAAAAAAGTAAAGAAATATTTTCTGGAACGATCGAACAATTTATGATACAATTTGGAGGACAAAAATATGGCAGTTAAAGAAAATGCACCTGAGTATACATTAAAAGCATTAGATACAGTTTCTGATGTTTTAAAGAAATCAAAAAACGAAGCAGTTGCGGATATTGGTAAACAATTATCTAAATATGTAGATTCGAATAGAGATAAAATTAAAGATGAAGATAAAATATCAGTAACAGATATTGTTCCAAAATTAGCTGATATGTATGGTAAAATATATAAAGAACTTATTGGTAAATATCCAAAGATTTCTGTATCTGTATACTTATCATCTAAATATAAAGGACCTGGTAATAATTCTTCAATGATGATCTATCGAGCAATACTTGTTATTTTATTAAATATAGCAATAACATTAAAATCTAATGAATTAGGAGACAAATCTATTCTAAAATTATTAGATCCAGATCTAAGAGAAGCAAGAACACCTGAAGTTGTAATGGCGATTACAAATATTTTATCTAAAGATAAAGCAGATGATATAAGGACATCTACAGAAAGGTTATTAAAACTTTCAAAAGAGTAAAAAGATGTTAGATTATCATCTTTTCCAATTTTATTCACCCTTTTTATTATCGTTTGATCAACCTGTAAATAATAATTTATTCGTAGTTAATGATAGTCTTGATAGTTTTTTCTTCGATAATAAAAAAACTATAAAAGGTCAAATTTTTGTAACTTCTCTCAAACGAATTAATGTAGATGTACAAAGAAACTTACAAAGTTTAAAAATAAGAGTTGGTAACTTAGAAGAAAGAAAAACAATAAAACAAGTCTGGACCTATATAAATTCTGATATAGATTATCATTTACTTGATAATTTATTAATTGATAATCATACCAATAATATAGTTATAGTCATAAATACAACATTAACAATCGGGAATTTTTTAAATTCAAACATCTATAAATTATTAACGGAAATAAAAAGAAAGTCTTTAGATAAAGAAATTGATCTTCCTGATAATATATATGCAATATTTTATAATTCTTCTAAATCTACATTACTTCCTCTTGTATATAATCGAGATTATCAACAATTAACTAAAGTTTTTTATTTAATAAATAAATTATGGATTACTCATCCAGAAATAAATAAAGATGAAGAAGAAGTTCAGATTACAACAAAATTAACTTCAATAACTCAGAATCAAAAAGAAGCATCAGAAATAAGTACAATGTTATCTGTAACTAGTACAATGCCTCCTATTGTTAATAGGAATACATTACAAAATAGTATTAAAGCTTCTGTTGAAAAATTAGTTCCAGATTCTGCTCCTGTTAAGAATTGGTATATTTTATCTAAAGATATATCTCAAACTATAATAAAACCAGAACCTATTAAACTTCCTGATATTGGATTAAATTCGTTTTTACCTAAAACTGTTTTAAATACTTCTTCTGATCGACAAGAATTTGTAGATATGGAATATAAAAATACAGATGAGTATTTTAAAACATTTCTTGAAACTTTTAAAGAAGAACTAGGTTTTGCTTTAACAGAATTTAAAAGAACACCAATCAAAATAAAAGATAATGAATTATATCCATCGATGTTAGAAAAAGTTAGTATGAAAATTTCGGATAAATATGGTCAATCTCACCATATATCAATGCTTCTTCCTTCTGTTCTAGATGATGGAACTATACAAATTAATGGTGGACGATATGTAGTTACAAAACAATTATATACACTTCCTATTATATTTCCTAAGATTGGAGAAGCTAGATTTTCATCATTTACTATAACTTTTTTAATAACAAAATTACAAACATATACTCGAATTAGGATAGCAGGATATAGTTTACCAATTGGTGTTCTTTTTCTTATAACAACAAAATTAGACGATATCTTGGGATTATATAAGATAAAAGGAAATTTAAAAGATTCTCCAGAAAAAGATAGTATTAATATTCCTTTTGGAGAACATTTATATTTAGTTATACCCGGAACATTAGATACTGCTCAAGAAGATATATTAAAAGATATTAAAAGATTAAAGTTAGATAAGATAAAAGTAAAATCTTCACCGCTTACTCCAGAATGGCAAAAAGAATTAGCAGTAAGATCTACTGGAAATTTAGATGCATATGAATACTTACGATTTAATATAAATTCTTCAGTCGATGGTTATACCAAACAATTACTTATTACTAAAGGATTTCCTATAGAAATAAGACAATTAATAAAGTATGCTCACGAAAAAGTATTAGAAGGTTATCATACTTCAAGAAATGATTTAAGAGAATTAAGATTAAGATCATATGAAGGAATTATTCATATAGCATTAGATGAAATAAGACAATCTATTGTAAGATATCATAGAGCAAAAGAAATTAATAAAAATGAAAAAGCATTTTTAAAAGTTAATGAAAGAGCAGTATTACAAAACTTACAGGGTTCAGGTCAAGCAAGAGTTTTAGAAAATATAAATCCTTTTGAAGAAGTTTCACAAATTAATCAGATAACATATGCTGGATATGGTGGATTACCAGCAGATAATGTGCCAGAAGCAATTAGAGGAATACATCCTAGCTTTTATGGTAATATAGATCCAGTTGCTACTCCAGAAGGAAAAACATTAGGTGTTAATCAACATCTTTCTTTGGGTGCAAAAATAAGTACTACCTATGGCGCAATGGTTCCAGAAAATATAACAGATAATATTGGTATTCAAATATTATCTCCAGTTTCGGCAGCTACTCCATTCTTATCTAAGAATGAATCAACAAGACAAGTTATGACTTATAATCAAGCATTATCAGCTGTACCATTAAGTAATCCAGATGCTCCTTTAGTTAGAACTGGTATAGAACATATTATTCCATATCTTACAACATCTAAAACATTTATGGAAAAAGCCCCTTGTGATGCTATAGTAAAAGAAGTTAAAGATAATGATGTTTTATTACAATGTAAAGATAATAATGTAATTAAAATTACAGGCGGAATTCGAAAAGGTAGATCGGGTCAATTTATTTCTAGTCTTAATGTTTTAACTCCTTGTGTTAAAGAAGGACAATCAGTTCAAAAAGGTCAACCTATATTAACTAGTTCTGTAATAAAACATGATGCTATGTCATTAGGTAAAAATTTAGTTACTACTTATTTAATGTGGAAAGGATCAACATATGAAGATGGGATTGTAGTTTCTTCTGATATGAATAATTTATTTAAATCTAAACATCAATTAGATAAAGAATTATTTATAGATATTGATTCTTCAATTAATGAAATATACATTAAAAAAGAATATAAACCAGGAGATGTAATTTTATCTGCAAATAGTAATAAATTAAGTCAATTAATAAATCAAGGTATAATTGATTCTTCTGAAGTTATATCTTTTATGAATAAGTTTAGCTTAATGTCTGAATATGATTCAAAATTAATTGAATGTAAAATTTATACAACTAAAGATGCTTTTGATAAATTTAGAACCAAACTTCTTCCTTATGAAAAGAATATAATAATTCAAGATCGTATCGTATATAAAAGAGAATCATTAAATGGAATATTATTTAAGATCTCTTTACAAGTAGAAATCGGAGTTGGAATGGGAGATAAATTTACAAATAGACATGCTGCTAAAGGTGTAGTGACATTAATTGAATCAGAAGAGAATATGCCAAAATTACCTGATGGAAGACATGTTCAAATTATAATAAATCCTTTATCAGTTATTAATAGAACCAATACAGGACAATTATATGAATTATATACAGGAGAAATTGCATATCAACTTACTAAATTTATTATAGATAACAAAAGTGATAAACCTAAAGTAATTAAAAAATTAAGCGAAATCTTATCTATCTTAGATAAATCAAATTATCATCAGTCTTTAATAACATTTTTAACAAGAGCAAATAGAAATCAATGGAGCGATTTTATAAAATATGCAGAAGAAAGTGGAGTACCAATCTTTATTCCACCATTTAGTGAACCTAATTATAAAGATATAATGAATGTTATGAAAATTATGAATATTCCAAATAGATATAAACTTAAATTGCCTGACGGAACCATAAGAGAAGCACCAGTAGGAATTCTTTACATATATAAGTTAGAACATATGGCATTCTTTAAAACTAATGCAAGATCAACAGGAGCTTATGATGTTACTACAGGTCAGGCAACTGCTGGAAAGAAAAGACAAGGTGGTCAAAGAATTGGAGAAAGAGATATATGGGCTTTATCTTCTTATGGTGCTACTAACTTAATTAAAGAATTCTTTACGATTGGATCAGACGATATTTCAGCAAAAAGAGATGCTTATGTAAGTATAATGAATAATGGATCAGCATCTTTAAATGATGCATTAGAACATCATGTATCACAAACAAAAGATCTAGCTTATACAATTTTGAAAGGTGCAATGGTAGATCCGAAAGAGTAATCTATATATTTAAGATAAAAAACTAGGGTACTAAACCCTAGTTTTAGTAGATACAGATTATGAACCCATCTTACTTAAAATTTGATCAGAACCGTCTATTATATCTTTTTCATTAGCTCCTGCTAAATTATTCAGGAAATTTAGAACTCCTTTTCTTATCTTTGGTGCCAAAATAAGAGTTAATATTGCAATCGCCAGTAGTATAAAAATAAAAGTTTTAATTTTATTCTTTTTTACAAAGTCCCATAACTTTTTTATAGCTTCCCAAATATGTCCACCTACTCTTTTAGCAAACTTCCAAATATTTGTTAATAATTTTTTAATACGACCAGGTTCAGGTTTTCCAACAGTTCCCTTACCAGTTTCTGTACCAGTTTCCTTACCATTTTTCGCTTTTTTAGCAGCGGCTTCTGCTTGGTCAGCGGCTTCCTGCATTTGTTCTGCTGTTCTTTTTAGTTGATTAAAATCTATAGGGCCGGCATTCTTAAAAGTAGAAAGTATAAGTGTGTACACTTTAAAAAACTTAGGCAATTCTCCAGGTTGGCCAGCATACTCTTCTAAAAACATCATTTCTACTAATGCTCTAGAACCAATTCTTGTTCGAATACTTTCTGATAAGTATGGTGTTGTAAACCTTTTACCTATAGTTCTTATTGCTATAGGGGCCAATTTTTTATAGTCATCATTGTCTAAAAGAAACATATCTTATTTCCTCCTGGTAATCTTTAAATATGTTCATAAGATTATTTATAAATGGCTATATTTTATCTATTATTTTTGATATACTTTTGTAAGAAATACTATTTTCAGGTATAAACCTTTTAGCTATAGAATTTGTTACTTTCTTCAATCCAGAAATATCTTTATTTTTAATTAATTCATTTATTTTTGTAATAATTTTAGTTAAAGATTTTTTATTTATTAGCGTAAATGATTCGCTTAAAGTTAGATCTTCATTAAGATCTGTTACAATATATCCAAGATCAATGGCTCTTGTACGAATTTTATAATAAGTTTTTGTAATAAAAATAGCCCGACCAAGTCCTTCTGTTACTATAAAACTTAATAAAGATATTACCAATGATACTATTATAATTATTGCCGCATTTATTTTATTTTTATCATTTGAAAATTCATCTTTGTATAGGAATAATATACTATATAAAGCCGATAATCCAAAAATTCCTCCAAGAATATTTGAAATAATCTTTCCCGGTTTCTTTTCGGTTTCTAATATATAACTTAATACAAATAATAGATTGTTAGCAGCTTGTGATCTTACTTTTGGAGAAGATTTAATTAATTCTTTTTTATATAAATTAAGATTATAAACGATTTCATATCCTCTAATTAACTCTGAATCAGAAACTTCAAGTGGATTTCTTAATGGATCTTCTGTTGTATAAATTGGAAATATTTTAATTAATGAATCTGAATCAATAGGTTCTACTAATTTAATATAATCTGATTGAAGAATTTTATTAGCCATTGTTTTTAAGTATTGGGGATCTTTGGGTAATTTTAAATATGTATATGGCATTTTACTCTTAGATAAACCGTCTTCCACTGTCTGCAGAATTTACTGCGACAAATTGATCGGTTGAATTAAATATGATTTGATTTGTAGTTGTATTTACATCATATGTTACGGTAGTACTATTTTCAAATTTAGTAGATAAATAATTAGCTGTATCAGTAGAACTTACTTTTACCAAACCTACATTTGAATCTACATAATTTTTAGTAGCTCCATCTTGTGGATTTACTGGAGTTGCTAAATTAATTATACCAAAACCATTTGCATTTAATGTACCTTGCAATCCTGTAGTTTGTAAGGCTTGAGATACTAGAGATTCTAACGGATTACCATTTCTTAAAGAATAATCTATTATAGTTACAATTCCACCGCTTACTGTAATATCTGCAATAATTACATCAGTTGATGCAACATATTGAGCAGTAGTAACAATTCCTATTTCTGCTTGATTAGGTGGTTGTTGTAAAACATAAGAATATCTTAATACAATATAATAATAACCATCTGCCGGGATACTAAATGTAACTTCTTGTTGAATATTAATAACTACCCAGTTTTGTAAAGCTATTCCCGTTGTCACAACAATAGAACCACTTTGAATTTGTACTAATAATCCATATAAACATCCCATACCTGTTGGAAATATTGCCTGTAATCTTTCATTTACATACTCTGAGGAAATATCAGAAAATGGATCTATATATCTGGTTTGATTTGGATATATCATTATTTAACTCCCCAAAATTGTTTTGATGAATCTGCCGAAGTTACTTCGACCAAATTATCAGTAGTTAATTGAAACTGTAATTGATTAGTCGACTGATTAGTTGATATAGCTAGATTTTGACCTGCAATAACTGCTGTATTAAGATATTCTTCAGATAATCCCGAACTTATAACAACTTGACCATTATTGGACGATATAGTTTGATCTACAAATGTTTTATTTGCTGTATCATTTGGATTAATTGGAGATGCCAAATTAATAATATTATAGTTATTCATATTAAGAGCAACAGTTAACACATAACTAGCTTGTTGAATAAAATTTAATAATGGAATTCCATACAGTTGAGTTCTTGAATATCCATTATATGAATTTTCTATTCCTGTTATAGAACCACTTGAAGAAATAGTTAAAAATCCAAGTATTACAATACTTCCTGCTGGAAGCGTTGTTGGCAAAGTACTTACAACATCAAGATAAACTTGATTAGGCGTCGAACTTAGTGCATATTCATATCCAAGATAAACAAAATTTGTAGTCCCATTTGTAACACTGGTATTTATTAAAGAAACGTCAAATAAAGATGGAAAATTTACAACTATGTTTCCTAAAGCAACAATTCCTGCACTAACACTAAAAGATGTACTATTTACGATTTGTAATGTAACTCCTTCTACAATAGCAGAAACACCATTCATTCCAGTAGCATCAGATATTTCATTATTAACTTCGTCATTTAAGAATAATGGAGCATATGGATCTATATATCTAGTCTGAGTAGGAATTATAAAACTCATAGGGAACCTTCACGTACTAATCCTATAGATTGTCTAAATTTATTAAGAATTGCTCTAAGAAAATTATCTTCATATCCTTTATATTTTCCCTTTAAAAATTGCAATATATATGTGCCTGCTAATGATCCAAAAACAAGTAGTAGAACTGCAAATATAATTATCAATCTATGAATCCAAGGACTTTTACTTACATTGGCCATTGACCTTCTAACATCTGCTGAAATATCATTTCTATCACCTACGCTTATTTTATCAAATTCCCTTACACCCACAATAAACATATTTGATAACTCTCTATTATCTGATAATGTTGTTATAATATCGTAAAGGACTTTTGTAGTAAGACCATAAATTACAATTTTTATAGCTGATTTGAACCTATTTTTAATTGCATATTTATTTTTTATTTCCTTTTCAATAGTATCTTCACTAATAGGATCCATAGACTCAATTTCATCGATAATGGAATCTATATCTTTAGCTTCTAATAATTTCATATGTTCAAGTAGTTTACCTTTTTTATTTTTTAGATAATATTCTTTACTTTCTTGATTTGGTGTTTCTTCATCTGCTGTATCT
>JABEBX010023326.1_pt1 | contig 12832 bp, 9 predicted proteins | sample 7245971 | NCBI WGS metagenome assembly JABEBX01 (sample SAMN14506365, study PRJNA622280) | hot springs metagenome | biome: hot spring [ENVO:00000051]|acidic hot spring [ENVO:00002120]; feature: spring [ENVO:00000027]|sediment [ENVO:00002007]; material: sediment environment [ENVO:01001048]...
TCCTCGGTGGTCACCGCAAAACCGGCCATACGTGGTCAGTTCAAAACCGGCCATAGAGATTGGCCTCAGACGTGATTGTTTTACACTGTGGCAGCCATTCCAGGCAAGGCGTGGAGTTGCGCGGTAGCGCCCTCAGCGTGGTAAGTTTGTAATCACTCCGCTGGGGTCGCGCCTTGCGGGGTGATCCAGAGCCGACTTGCCGGGGCTGGCTCCGCAGGAATCGGTACTCGGAACCCTCTGCTGTTTGGCCGCGAGGCAGGATGGCGGAGGGTTTTGTGTTTTACCAGTATTCCTATGGTGAGGCTCCGGAAGAGGCATCTGGATCCGAATTTGCGATGCCGCCGGGCGTTCTTTGCCCGGCTTCCATATTGGTTTTGCTTTTGTACTTGCTGTTGTTGTTGCTTTTGTCGTTGTCATCACGTCTCTCCCACAGCGCCGGTTTTGGTGCGCCAACTGCGCGGGCCGCACTTGAGTACGTGTCCGTGGTGCAACAGCCGGTCGAGCATGGCGGTGACGGCGGCGCTGTCGCCGAGCAGTTTGCCCCAGTCTTCCACGGGTCTGTTGGACGTAATCAGAGTGCTGGCCCGCTCGTAGCGGCGCATGATGATTTCCAACAGTTCCTCGGCCGCCGTTACCGCCAGTTTGCGCATGCCCAGATCGTCAAGGATCAGCAGCGGCACGGTCGCCAACTCCTCCATGTGCTCTTTGCGCTTGCCGTCGAGGGTGGCGTCGGCGAGTTCCTCCAGCAGAACATGAGCCTCGCGATAGAGCACGCGATAGCCCTGCTGGATGACGGCGTGGCCGATGGCCTGCGCGATGTGGCTCTTGCCGCCGCCTGGCGGACCTAAAAACAGAGCATCTTCGCGCTTTCCCACCCAGGCCGCCGTAGCCAGATCGAAGACCAGAGCGCGGTTCATCTTGGGATTAAATTGGAAGTCGAAGTTGTCCAGGCGCTTGTCGTTGTCGCGGAATTGCGCCTGCTTCGAAGTCGATGCGTTGTTGGATCAGATCGCGATACTCGTTCAGCTCGCGGATGAGCGGATCGATCTGGTGCAGGGCCATCTGCGCCGCAGGATGGCGCTCCAGGTAGCGGCGCACGAAGCGGTACTCAAACACGCGCAGCTCCAGCGCCGCCGCGCACGCGTCCTCGCAGGCCGCGGCGCCGTACTTCTTAACCAGGTTCAGCACACCCTGGATGCGGCGCACGTTCTCTTCCGGCTTGCGTTCGTGCATGGCGTCGCAGAGCGCTCCGATGTTCTGGCCGGCCTTGTGAGCTCGGCCCAGCAGCGCCAGCGTTCCTTGAGGCGTGCGCCGCGGACGATCCTCGTCGCGGATGCGATGCCCGCCGCGCTTCTGCCCCAAGTGCTCACGCAGCAACTGGCCGGTGCGCGGGTCCAGCAGGCGCACATACATCGCATCCCATTGCACATTGACCTCGCGACCGATCCAGCCCGGCGGAGCTCCGTAGTAAGCGGCCTCAACCTCGACGCAGCCATCCAGATGAACCGTGCGCTTGCCGTACTGGTAGTAGCGAAACGGTTCCACCGGCAGCGGCTTCAGGTACGGCTTCTCTTCGGCGAACATCGCCGCGACCTGGCGCTTGGTCCGACCGTGGATGCGCTTATCGGCCCAGCGCTCCTCCCAGTGATCCTGATAGGCCTGCGCCTCTTCCATGCTCTCGAAGCGCTTGCCCTTCAACGGCGTTTTTTGTGCATGAGCTACGCCCGATTCCACTTTTCCTTTGCGATCTGGATCTCGCACTCTGCACGGCAAGGCCGTCACGCCGTAGTGCGCCAGAACGTCGCGATAAAGAGGGTTCAATTGCGGGTCGTAGATGTTGGCGCCCAGCACACCTTCGCGAAGATTATCGAGAACGACGATGCGCGGGCAGCCGCCAAGCCGGCGAAACGCCTTCTCATGCAGCTCTGCCCATATCTTCGTGCTCGATCGAAACGTCAGCAGCCGGACGCATTTGCGACTGAAGCCGAGCGTCATCACGAACAGCCGCGTGCGCCGGTACTTGCCGCTGTCCGCATCGCGCACCATCGGCCCCGTGCCGTAATCTACCTGAGCCTCTTCGCCAGCCGGCGTTTCGATGATCACCCGAGCTTCCCGCGACGAGGCCCCACGCAGACTGCGCACGAACCTCTTCACGCTCTGGTAGCCGCCCGCAAAGCCGTGGCCGTCCACCAGATCCTGCCAGATCCCCATCGCGTTCCGGCCCCGACTCAACTCGGCTTCGATCAGCTCCCGATAGTCCGCGCAGGCGCTTGCCGATGTCTTCGCCGCTGCCGAAAATGACGCTGACTCCGGTAAAAGGCCGGTGGTCACCACAGTGGCCGGCTTTGCTCCGTTGGCCGGTTTTGCCTCATCCGAACCGGTGGTCATCTCTTTGGCCGGTTTTGAGGCTTGCTGGTGTCCCCACCCTCCCGGCTCACGCAGCGCTACTCCGGCTTGCCGCAGATAGCTGCTCGCCGTCTCCCGGCGAATCCCTGTCTCTGCCTCAATGCGCCGCAGCGACCAGCCCAGCCGCCCCAGCGCAATTACCTGTTCCCGACGATCTCTGCTCAAGACGTTCCCCATGGAAACAGAGGCTATCCGCCTCTGCCCCAGTCTCTGTCTTGGGCCTGTTCCTATGGCCGGTTTTCAGGTGACCCAGATGAGGTGCAAATGTGATATTGCTTGCGATATGATGAACAGGTGAGGCTTGTACTCGATACGGCGGTAATTGTGGCAGCGACCCGAAGTGATGCCGGAGCCTCTCGGCAGCTTGTATTGGCGGCATTGGAGAGACGTTTTGAGATGCTCCTCTCCGTTCCGTTAGTGCTCGAATACGAGGCGGTCTTGAAGAGGCCCGCCCAACTGGCCGTGTCGCACGGGACAGCCGGGGAGATCGACAAATTGCTGGATGCGCTCATTTCGGTGTCCAGACCTGTATACCGGTCGTATTTCTGGCGTCCGCTCCTGCGGGATGCCGACGACGACATGGTATTGGAAGCGGCGCTGAGCGGGCACGCAGATATGCTGGTGACGTTCAACCAGCGTGATTTCGAGCCGGGTGCGTCGGCGTGGGGGGTTGATGTAGCGGCTCCCCGAGAAGCTTTGAAACGGATGAAGGAGGAGAGATGAGAACGAGCAATTTTGCCCTCAGACTGCAGCCCTCACTGCTCGACGAAGCGCGCAGAACCGCCGAGCAAGAGGGTGTCGCTCTGAATCAACTCATCAACGTGGCGGTGGCGGAAAAACTCTCCGCGATCAGGACGGAATCATTTTTCCGCGAGCGTGCGCGCCGTGCCAACATCCCAGAGGCCATCGGGATTTTGGGACGGCTGGGAAAAGGAAATCCTCCGATGAAAGGAGATGAACTTCCTGAGTCCGAGGGGCTCAACGCCCTTGTAGGCGGCCAGGCAGAACGAGCGAAACGAGTTGGAGCGAGAAAACCCCGCGCAGTCGCCAAGAGACCATAGCGCGAGACGCGCAAGTGGGTTGAATCTTGCCGGCCGTGTTGCTTGTACACTGTCTGCCCGGCTGTGGGTAACACAGGCATCCATCCAAGCACCTCGGAACATGCGGTTCGTGGGTCAAAACCCAACCCAAAACCAACCCAATTGGTTATCCATTTGCCTCAGGTTAGGGCATTTCCGGCCGGCTTTGAGGCGGCCGTTCCCTCGCTGGAAGGTCTCGTGTTGATCCCAGAGCACCCGGCAGGCCCAAGCATTCTGAGAACTACCCACACCAGGCAAGTCGGCTGAGAAACGTTGACCTTGGTTGAAATGAATTTCGCTGGTAGGGTCTCGGTCCCCCGGTCGAGGATCAGAGGTCGCGATTTCTATCCCCATTCGATGGATGAGCACCGGCCTCTTGGGATCTTCTCATGTCATCCCTTTCGCGTTCTTGTTCTTCACCATGGCCTGTCTTGCGTATAAGGTCGTGGCATTTCAAGGCTGTACGAGCAGATGTTTGAGAATCACGACTTGAGAGCCGGGTGTTCCGATGAGCGCTTCATCGTTCGTGACAAAGGACGTCGCATGACCGGACGCTGCCGTCGCCAGTTGAATCGCATCCGGTGTCTTGTATCCGTGGACCGCACGAAGACGGGCGGCCTCCATGGCGATCTGTGGCGATACCGCCAGCGTCGTGACGTGAGCCGCGTTGAGCAGGATCGAAGAATACTGCTGTGCCAGCGTCTGGTTCCCTCGCCGCAACGGATGAATCAAGACCTCGGTCAAGGTCAGCGTAGACCTGACCAACTCAATCTCGCCCCGCTCCACCGACTCAAAGAAGGGTTGCAGTAAGGGGAAATACAAGGGGTGCTTCTCGATGAAGTAGATCAGAGGAGCCGTGTCGAGACCAACGGTATGGCCCCGAAGAGGCGCTAACCATTCCACAAGGCGCGCTCACGATTCACATACTCCTGCGCGTCAACCTGTTGCCAGATCTCCTGCCCCAGACCGGACAGTTCCATCACGCTCGTCGTGCCCTCGGCACCTGTCCTATACTTTTCCAACTCCTGGATCAGACGCAGTTGTTCTCTGCGGGGTAAAGACTCCGCCACGCGCAGCGCCTGCTCGTAGGAGGGGTTCGCCATCGAAAACTCCTGTGCCCATGATACTTCGCATCGAATGGGGCGGCAAAGCAAAAGATTCTGGCTTTCGAGAAATCATCCAGCGGGCGCCGTCGCACTCTCCAACCCCCAAGCGCTCTCTCCAATTCTGTGCCCGCTCCTCGGCAGATGCTAATCGCAGGTCGAAACCCAACCCAAAACCAACCCATTTTCAGAACTCCTTGAACCTTCTGCAAAGGACGCAAGCTTACTGATGGCAACCAACCATGCCTGCTAACTCTATGAAAACACTTATATTAGCGGACTCATAACCCAAAGGTCTTGTGTTCAAATCCCGCCCCCGCAACCACTTAGGCAAAAGCCAACCCAAAACCAACCCAAAATCAACCCATACTATCGATGACCAGCTCCGGTCATCCGGTTGATTTTGCGTGTGTTACGTTTCATCCTTGTGCGTTTCGCGCGGTTAAGTGCTGCGCCGCCGGAAGCACCATTTGTACAACCTTGCTGTTTGCCTTCCGCTTGTTTTCCATGGGGGTATTGCCGTACCCCATGGTTGTTGCCAGTTGGGCGTGACGCATCAACTTCTGCTGCACATCGAGCGGCGCCTCGCTCCCGCTGAGCAGCGTGCGATAGGTGTGGCGGAAGGTATGCCAACCAATGCTGCCCAGATTCTTTGCTTCGGCTGTGGCCCGTCGCGCATCATGGACCGGAATTGCCTGAGCCTTCCCGTTGCCTTTGCTGAGCCCAGAGCAGACAACCCCAGGCTTGGCGCCGCACTCGGGACAAGCAACCAGACACCATCCAACGGGGCGGATGAAATCCTGCTGAATGGGCGAAGCATGGTAGCAACGACCTGTTCAGGGGCTCGGGAAGATGAGATCGGTCTCCGTGTTGATTTCCTTGCAGTCTTCCATCAGAGCCGCGAAGGCGGGATCAAGAGGCAGTTCGTCCTCCGAATACTCCGTCTTCACTGTCTGCAGCATGGAGAGTGCCGCATGAGAGAGAGAGAGAGAGAACCTGACACTATCCAACAGTAACGGACTCTCGACTATTTGGGACAATCGTGCCTTGCGCGAGCGGTTCTTGTCCGCGTACATCTGCTCGTCGGCGCGTTCGACAACGGACGCACTACTGTCGGTCGGCTGAATCATGGTGGCTCCTACCGCTGCGGTCACGGCCACCTGCATGTTCTCTTTAACCACTATCGACGCCTGCACCATACTCCGCAGTCTTTCTGCACGGCTTTCCAACTGCTGCCCGGCCATCCCTGACGCCAAAATCAGAAATTCGTCGCCGCCCCACCGAGCTACCAAATCTTCGGTGCGCACGCATTCCGTCAGCGTCCTACCCAGTACACGAATCAGCTCATCTCCGACCGCGTGTCCGTAGCGATCGTTGGCCGCTTTGAATCCATTCAGGTCTACCATGAACACGGCATACTGCCGACCGAACGTCTGCACCTCCTCCACGGCATGCGCCAGCCGCATCTCCGCGTAGCGACGATTGGCCATCCCGCTCAGCGCATCGCGGAACGACAGATTTTCCAGCTCGACTACCTTACGCTCCATCCGCTTCTTCTCGCACGGTTTCCCCCACGTCATTCACCACGGGAGCCACGCGTACGCTCACCGGTACACGGTGTCCGCGTTTGTGCCTCAGATATACCTCCACCACCTCTCTCTCGTTCGCGTGCATGGCATGCGAGAGAGGGCAGCCATACAGGCATAGCTGGGTGCCTCGGTCATCCGTGTGCATCAGCAGATTATCGCCGCAGCCTTTTCCAACCACCTCTTCGGAAAGGTAGCCGGTAATTGCCTCGGCGCCATGGTTCCAGTAGGTGATCTTCCGCTCCTGGTTCACGAAAAAAACTCCGTCGAAGAGGCTGCCGGGAAGCCGCTCGAAAAACAAATACGAACTCGCAGTCTCTGGCACTTCCGCTCCACGACCTAAAAACACCTGTCCGGGAAAAGATTTCATCGGTTTTTGCTCCATTGGGTCTATTGGCTCCCCGTGTATGCCGCAGCGCCGTCGCCGACGTGTAAAACATTTTTCCGCGTCTCATTCATCCGTCTTCTCTTGGCCAACGATCACACCTGACCGAACGGAGAACTTGGTACTGTCAGCATTGATGAGAAATCCATGTAAATCACGCCCATTGCCAAGCATTCGAAGGGCCAATCACCGTGACGCGGCAAACCAGCCCGCACACCCTCTCCAGAAGCCGCGGCACCGGGAAAATGCTCTTAACCATTCCTCAGGGCTGTCCGGTAAAAGTTGAGGTGGCGCTTGCTAAGCGCTCACAGAACAAGCACGTTGTAGACGATCTTGGCTTGCCGCGATGTGAAATCGGCACCGTCATCTCCCATGCCGCAACATGGAGGGATGAATGAAGGCAAGAGCATCTTGTCGCAGTTTAGTGGTTTTCTCCACGACCGTGACTTTCGCTGCTGTGTAGCACGCTATGGGACGATGACCGGGCGCAAGCCGCTAGATGGAAACATGCCGGCAGGCGCGGAATCTCCGGCAGGTTGTTTGCGGAACAGATAGCGCACATAAAAGACCGTCGACATGGATGTGTAGTCGAGGGAGTTGTTTGCGTTGAAGAAAGCACCGGCAATCCAATGAGGCCCCATCCGATACGACACCTGGCTGCTGAAGTCGTAGTTTGGACCAACAAATGTTTGAGCGGGAAGCATGGGGCTGCCATGAGCTTCAGCAAAGATCTCGTTCGCTGCGAACGGCCAGAGCGCCGCCTTGGCCTCATGGAATGTCTGCACGCCCACCGCGCCCTTGACACTGTAGTGCCAGCGGTTTCGGGTGTGGTCGGTCCAGGAGAACGGTATGCTGGCGAGGAGGTAGTTCTGCGGACTGAAGTATCCGCCCAGACCGTATGTGAAAGCGTACTGGTTGTTCGCATAGTGCATGTCGAACAGGTTCACGCCGACATTCAGCTTGCCGGCGCGGCCTCGATCAAATACCTGCCGGTAAGCGCCAGTTGTACCGTCGACGCGGTTGTTGGATTTCACATGGCGCCCGGTGAGATATTGACCATCCAAGGCAAGATAGAAACCAGACTTGGCGTTTCCGTGGTCGAATTTGATCTCGGCCTGGTTATAGACGACCCCACCCCAGACCTGCTGCTGGGTGCCGTTGATGATGGAGGCCGGATCTCGGAGCCCTGCATACGAAAGTTGCGAGTCCTTCTCTGAGTCGCGGGTGAAACTCAGGGTAAGAGAACCGTTGTTTGGCTTCCAGAGCGCACGAACGCTGGCGTTAGGCACCAAAAAGCCGAGAGGAGTGGTCCCAACAGCCAGGGCGAGATTCGGGTAAGCCAACTGCACCTCCGCGCCGGCGCCAGCGGCAGTCTGAGACGGAAGCGGCGCGGATCCCTGGGAGGGAACATACGTGCCGATGGGCTCGGGTATGGCCGTCATAGTTGCCTCTCCAGACGAGTTGGTTTCGAGTACGGAGATGGATGCGTCGCCAGTCGCCCGCCCGGAATCCAGATAGGCGGGGATGGCGATCACCGTGAGCCGCCCTGAGTTGCCAACAGGCATAGACCCTTCCACTGGAGCCTCGACATCAAGCAGTTGATCGTAACCGGCGTTACCGGTGCGATAAGAGAGCAAGCCGGTTGCCCCCAGCCATCCGCTGGACTGGCCTTCGATGCCAGTTGCGAGCGATTGAAGGCTGGAATCATTGGGAAAGCGCTGGAGGGCCTGATGGAGCCAAGTCTCCGTCTGCGCTCTGTCGTTAGAGGCTACAGCGGTGCTCACCGCACCCTCAAAGTCTCCAACCGACGCATCTTGCATGGGAGTCTGTTTGAAGAGGGCATTGCCCTCTTTGGCTCGGCCCACACGCGCATAGGCCTCGGCGAGAGCCTTGCGTACGGACAGGTTGGCAGGGAACGCAGCGTTGGTGGTTTGCAGTAGATCCACAGCACGGGCGTTGTCGCCTTTCGCTACATCGCTTGCAGCGCAACGGAGGTTCCAGTCGACAGTAATCTCGCCGACCGCCTCACGCTCAGATCGAGTCAGATCGGTTCGTTTTCCGAGTTGAGTCAGGTCCTTACTGAGAGCCTGGTCACGGCCGGCATTGTAAAGCAGCCATGCGTTCTGTATAGCGAGATTTGCGGGTGCTTCCTTCTGGTACTGGGCGTAATGGGTATCCACCAGAGCGATGTACTGCTCAGCATGCGGGGCATCGTTGGCTGTAGCGTAGAGGCTGAACTCGGCCTGCAGAAAGCCAATCTTCGATTCGAGATGTGCGCGCACGCTGGGAGGAATATGGCTCAGTTCATGGACGGCCTGCTCGTTGTCGTGCGTCGCCATCAGGCAGGAGATCAAGCCCTGCCATGCGTCCGCACTCTGGGGATCGTTGGTAACGACCTGGTGAAAGATGGAGAGGGCTTTTTCGTATTGGGACGCCACGGCAAATAGCTGGCCGTACCGCATCTCTGCATCTTCAGACAGAGAAGCGTTGCTACCAGGGTAGGTGTCGAGCGCCAGGTTAACTGTCCGAAGGGCATCGAAGGTCCGCCCCTCGCGCTGGTAGACCTCCACCAGCGCATCCAGATACTGGAGATCGTGGTCGAGCCTGATCCTCACGGGGTAAGGCAGACTGGCAACTACTGCCAGAGCCTTCCTGTCCTGGTCACCGTACGCATCGGCAAGGAACAGACCCCGCCAACTGTCCAGACTGGCCGGCTCCATCCGCACCAGCGCACCGTAGGCGCCCGCGGATGCCTCATAGCGCTGCTCTTTGAGGAGCAGACCAGCTAAACCAGCATAAGCATCAGGGTTGTGAGGATTGATCGCCAAAGCAGAGTGGTAGTCCTGTTCCGCAAGAGCGAGTCGATCCTGCCGGAAAGCCTTGGAGGCTTCGCCCATGGTGTACCAGAACTGTGAGGCCGACAAAGCCGCCTTTACTGGCTGGTCGTCCACCCCATTGTTTTGGGCTTGAGTGAAGAGTCTCACGGCGGCGCCAAAGTCTTGCTTCTGCATCTGGACGAATCCCAAACCTTCAGCAGCCTTCCCGTCTTTAGGATGTTTCTGGAGCAGTTCCGAGAAGCGATGTCCTGCCACGTCTACCTGGTGTGCGTTGAGCGCCGCGAAGGCCGCGGCCTCCTGTGTCTGGAGGTCGTGAGCGGCTTTCATCTGAGCCAACTTCGACTCATTTGCTCTCAAGCGGCCGATCATGTCAGCATCCTGTGGGTGAACTGCAACATAGGCGCGGATCTCAGGCGCGCTTGCTGGGTTGGGGGAGTCCCACACCAGCGCTTGGCGCCACGCGGCCTGAGCAGCGGGGTCAGAGGGGTATCCGGCGAGCATCCGAATGCCTTCCTTCCGAGTGTGAGGGTCGTAGGTGAGCATGACACCCAGTTGTACCCGGTACCGCGCCTCATTGGGGTTGCTGGCAACCAAGGACCGCATGCCTTCGATTGCCTCTTTTCTTTCCGCGGCCTGCTGCCTGTCGGAAGCGGTCCCGTAGAGGGTTTGGTAGTAGGCGAGCGCGATGTCACCGTTGGGCGGGTGGGTGCCATATAGCTGCCGGTAGATGGCCATAGCCTCGGCAAGATGTCCTTGCTGAGCCAGCGAGTTGATTTGACGCAGTAGGGCGATCTCTGTTTTGCTTTCGGCGTGGGTGGCGACACCAGTGGGGAGATGCGGCGTGGTCTGCTGCGCCTGCGCCAATGCAAACAACATCGAGGCTACCCCAACCACCACAAGGATTCGACCGAGACGCGGTGGTTGAACGTAAGAAGCGGTGGAGGAAAACACTTCTACGCATATACGGAATTTCGGAACAGGCATGGTGGCTACTCCAGAAACTGTCGAAGGGCTATTCTCCGGGACAACCCAGCCGTTGAGCGGCTCTGCGCAGCACCCACTCTTTTATCCAAACCGCAACCAGGAAGCACATTGCCAGAAGTACTGCCGCGGCAATCCATGGTTGATTCATGAACTGCCGCGCTACGCGACCGTGCCAGCGGAGAGCGACGGAACAGTATCGTGCCGTGCCCTCTCGCAGGAGTTGGATTTGGGGTATAGTCCGCACCAATCCCATAAAAGTAGAAGGACGGAACAGCCGGGCGATGGTGTATACGCGGGTACCAAGGTGTAGCTGCTGGGCCTGGGTGGGAACCATTGCCTTCGCCGATCCAGCCAGAAAAGCGACCACCAGCAAGATCGACGATGTTGTTGCAACGACACGAGACGGCTCTGCCGGCATAATGCCAACGCTTGGCCGCTGAAAGGCCAACACCAAACCCCTCATCGAGGTTTTGAGGATACGCCCAGCACTGTGCAACACACTATCCCCCTCCTGAGCCTCAGAGGAAGACAGCCATGCGTTCGCACGCGAATACATCACCATGGTCAACTCCTTCTGCTCGGGAATGGTCAGATCGATGAATTGCACTCGCAGAAGAGACCCATCCTTCGATACGACGCCTGCCGGCAGGTCGATCCCAGTCGCTGGCGACGGGAAGACCAACTCAAGCTTGTCCTTATCGACGAGGTTGGCATCCGCGGAAAGCCGGATACTGGCACCGCCGTTGGATATATCGATGGTCTCGCCAGCGATAGACCGACCATCAGGCATTTTCACCTGAAGAGGCAACGCCACGTTGATGCGGACAGTGTTACGAACCTGACGCTCCTCCCTCGATACCGCCGTACATACACCAAGCACCATGATATTTACCGAACACCAGATCACATTGATTGCCAGTGTTCCAGTATGCACACGGTCCCAAAACAGCATTCGAGGTATGGAAACGAGCAGGCCAGCGAGGTTGAGATACAGCAGAATCAGGAACGGCAGAGCCACCTTTGTGTCAAAGTAGGTTCGCTTAACTATCCCGCCCTTGGACGTAACATTGAACTTGCCCAGTTTGGGATTGATCAGCGCCATCATCGTTGGCAGAAGGATGTAGGGAGAAAGCACCGTTTCGTAGATCTCATTCCAAAACGAGTGCCGGTGTTTGCCCTGGATGCGGAGGTTGGTCATCGTCAGAAGTACAAGGTGAGGGATGGCATAGGCCAGGATCGCAACGGAGTAGCCAGGAATCACGCTGTTGTCGGAAATGAGATACACCAGAGGCGCGGTCAAGAAGATGAGCCGTGGAATGGCGTAGAGATAGTGGCCCATGGCGGCGAAGTAGCACAATCGCTGAGGGAAAGAGAGCCTCCGCGAAAGAAAGGGGTTGTCCGTGCGCAGTATTTGGACCATGCCGCGTGCCCAGCGGATACGTTGTCCTATATGAGCCGACAGCGTCTCTGTGGCGAGTCCAGCGGCCTGCGGGATGTTGATGTAGGCCGTGTTCCAACCATTCTTTTGTATGCGCAGTGACGTATGTGCATCCTCGGTGACCGTCTCAACGGCGATACCTCCAATCTCGTCTAAAGCCTCTCTCCGAATTACGGCACATGAACCGCAGAAAAACGTTGCGTTCCAGAAGTCGTTACAATCCTGGATGACTCCGTAGAACAAATCGTTTTCATTAGGAACGACGTGAAACTGCTTGAGATTCCGCTCGAAGGGGTCGGGGGAATAGAAGTGATGAGGTGTCTGCAGTATGGCAAGCTTACGGTCGCGGAGAAACCAGCCAGTCGTCACCTGAAGGAAGCTGCGGGTCGGAACATGGTCGCAATCAAAGATGGCTACCAGAGGAGATCTGATGTCTTTGAGGGCAGCATTGATATTCCCCGCCTTGGCGTGCTGATTGTCGGGGCGCGCTTTGTAGCCCACCCCGGCCAATGCGGCAAACTGGCGGAACTCCGCGCGCCGACCATCGTCGAGGATGTAGATGTGGATCTTGTCCCGCGGCCAATCCATATTCAACGCACCGAATACGGTTTGGCGCACGACATCGAGCGGTTCGTTGTATGTAGGGATGAGCACGTCGACGTGGGGCCATTCCTCGTGGTTCTCCGGTAGCTGCTGCGGATCCCGGTGCAGCGGCCAGATTGTCTGGAAGTAGCCCAGACAGAGCACCAAGAAGCCATAGATCTCCGCAGCCAAAAGAGCGACAATAAAGAAACTTACGAATACGTGACGCAAGCCATAAGGGTATTCAAACAGGTGAATGACCTGCGTGATACGCCAGTAGCCATATCTGGCCGTGCAGAAGATGGAAAGCGTCATCAGTGTGAGCGTTATGAGGGAGGAATTGGAACTACGCGCCAGGGCAACGGCCAGCACAAGAATGAGCAACCCCGGTAGTGCTCCTTGAGGCCATGTCAGCGGTAAACCAACGATCAG